>OMLO01000817.1_pt1 | contig 22236 bp, 14 predicted proteins | sample 1674811 | NCBI WGS metagenome assembly OMLO01 (sample SAMN06265003, study PRJEB25207) | coral metagenome | isolation source: Coral host | place: Mexico:La Bocana,Puerto Morelos, Mexico | collected 2008-11-13 | reverse complement strand
GTGATGATGTTGATATTGTCTAATTAAGTTTGATTTTCAAGTAAAAGGTCTTCTTGACTATCGAGCCACCTTAAGAGTAATTTTATTTGAAACGGGAAGCAATTTTGTTTTTCTTCGGCTGCTCGCAGGTGAATAGTACTTGGCTAATCACCTCAGAGCTAGCCAATCAGCGTGCGCGAAAAGCACTATTTACTTGTGTCTTATATAGTAATATGAAATATTTCATGAACCTCTCGTATGTTTCATTGTAGTCGCTCATTGCTAAAAACATCCTCAACCTATGTGGTTAGCAACCCTTCTCAAACTAATCTTTCTCAGTAAGCGATCTTTTTTTCTACCTGGGTAAAACTGTCATTTTGAGATTGTTAAGACATATCACATCGCTAGAAATCAATTAATTAGATGATGACGTAGCGCCCCTCTTTAACTCCTTGAAAGTTATTTCCTTGCTGAAAATTGGAATTTCTTTATCAAATTTTGCAAAATCCTTGTCACGGTAGAATGAGATTTGTTTGCAGAATTGGAAAACTGCAATTTGATCTTCATGGTCGTAGTTTAATAGGATACATCTTAAAAGTGTTGAAATTCTCATTTGTGTAGTTGATGGTGGTATTGACACTCACGAAGAACACGCTTTCACTGGTGAAGCAGAAGTTGATGTGACCGATGACGGTAAGGAAGATCTTGAGCCCGTGCTAAGTTGTTTTTAGTTTTTTTTTTCTAGCTGCTTGATTTAAGCCTAACCTCCTGTTATTCTTCTTAGGAATTCAAATTGCCAGGAAAGCCTGCGGCGAAATCTCACTATTGATCCACCGCCTCCTTGCCATCTTACGACCCGCATATGTTGGAAAAACCTCTCTTCCTCAATTCCTGATTGGCCCTTTTCGTGATGCTATAGTTGGTTTGGCTAGGCAACCGCTGGTCAACAGCTATGCACGAACTTTGCCTCTGGTGTGGAAGATGGGCTGGGTACCAGTCCCTGAAGGCCCACTTAAAACGGAACTTCCGCCACTACCAATAGAAATATTGAAAGAGAAAGATGTGCTTGATGAATTTGTAAGAAGAGTAAACTTGATTGGTAAGCCCTTAGTCAAGCAACAGCTTTTGTTATCTAATCACTCTGGAGGGAAACGAGAACAAATAATTCCTAACTCCAGTCGTACAGGAGAAAGCATCTCATTTATTGATTAGAAATAAACGGCCTTAGCATAGTTTATTACAACAAAACATAAGCCGTCCTAGAAGGGTTTATTAGAACAAATGTACTAAACAAAACACGGAAATTTTACTAAAACAAATTTCCAGGATAAAATGATCAAAATACGGAGATGCTGTCGAATGACAACTCCTAAAGGACAAGACCATAAATATGTACTTCTAGCCTGATTACGTAACGTGCATACCAACGAATCATATATTATATATCTACTGTACACGTTTGTGGAATTGTAGGAGTCCTGGGAAGACAAAAATACTGAATTCTGATTGGTCATATCAAAAGAACCAAAAGAACTATACTGTAGTACCAGGCTAGCAAAGTTAAAGAAGTGGATTCTCTCTGGTTTCACTCAAAACGATATTCACTCAAGATGACCGAGCAGGAAATCCACAGACTCAAGATGTAGTTTATTGGTATTTTGGGTCAATGAAAACACTAATGAAATAATGCTTACAAGGTGAATTTACGGTCCTATTCGATTGAAGTTGTTTACGTTTCGAGCTTTTTCCCATTGTGGGAACACCCTATCAGTAAGTTAACAAAACAAAATGGCGGCAGAACATGGTAGTAGTATTTAACTCTCCCCCCACTTTATTCCCTTTAGGCTGGACTTCTAGACAACAGTTTGAAGAAACATGGGCTGCTCTTCTCGGCGTAATCAGTTCTCCGCCTTTGCCTGACACAGTCTCCACAGAGGTATGTTAGTAACAATTTAATGTTTCAGCCTATGTTTGAGAACAACGGTACTTGCCATATCCTTGCAGATTAACAAGATTAGGCTGATTGAGGGCGGGAGATGACTGTCAGTCTCAGGCAATTTCCTATGGTTATTTGGATCTTTATCTTTTAGTTTAACGTAAAATCGTAAAGTAGAAAGCTATCCTCACCGTCTTGTTTTATGCGCTTTGAACTAGACAGTTTTGGATTGGCTTATTGCTGTGGTTATTTGGCGAGTTACTTAGCAGCATCTATACATAGATGCTATACATAGATAATCATAGAGCAAAATAATTGACTGGGACCCAGCTGTAATGGCTCCAGGTGGGAACACTGACCATTCTTGGTTGTTACCTGTTATGAACAAATTCCTTTAAAAGTGACCAAGGGAGTAAAATGTAGCTTTGCAAATATTTGCTGCATTCTAGGAAGATATGGAGTCCACGCATTCCTGCTGTTTGGCAGTCCGCTGTATCTCAGAACTGCTGCTTCAAACAACCTTGTACCCAGTCCCAGGAAACCCAACCGCGAGTAGTTATCTTCACAGACCGAGACACAGAGACCTGCCTTTCCTTGGAAGCAGGTGTGAATGCTAAATATGCCATTTAATTTAGTCTTGAGCTAGTTTAAGGTGGCTAAAAGCAGTTTCCAGCACGGCTAAGAAGTAGATTTTGAAGGGTCATTATAATCACTCTATATTGGTTGATGCCAAACTCATGGTATCAAAAATCTGCCCAATAATTGCCGAGTATGTTGCGGTCAAATTGTTGGCACAATAGGTTACCACAGCAACAATATGTCCTGCTAAAAACACTTTTGATTTTAGCTTGAAGCTGGTATAACAAACGAACTCGGTGACCCCATTTTTTATTAACGAACTGTGATAAGCATGATACGATGCAACAGTTTGCCAAGTTCAAAAAATTCTACGAAATGGGCGCAGAGCCACCTTAAAGTTAAAACTTGAATCACCAGGAAATTGAATACTTTGGGTATTATAGGAAATGATATTACCTCTAATGTACATTAGCCATCAGGTTTAAACGAGCTTTCATCATTTACTAAGCAGTGTTTTGCGATACACAAAATTTCCCAAATTGCGAAATTCTTGATAAAGGAAATCACATTTGGGTAACATCACATAATTAAATTATTGAGAAATTTGGTGTAATCATTTCACGATGCGCCCACTATGGCGAAGCTCTCTGTATCTTTGGATGATTTGTGCCATGAAGGGACTTGCTAAATTTCATACGAAACCTCTGAGTATAGTAAAAACCTGTGGAGTCGTTGTGAACGGTTTGTGTTACCACCTATACTACTGTTACCACCTGTACTTATAGCCGTATTGGGTACTTTCTCTCAGTGGCTTCCCCACTCTTACTCACAAACACTTAAATCTGTGTTAACGTGCGTTCAATTCTTTTTGTCTTTTTACTCATATTCAGGGCAGGGAAGAAACTTACCGTCGTCAGAGGCATGGTAGAAGAAGAATTTGTCGCTATGTGCTGTACAGGGTAAGAAAATCGCACCATGTCATATAAAGTAGCTGTGAAAGATTATATATAACCGTCGGTAAGTTCCAAGAGATCATACTCACGGGTTGTAAATGAACTGCCATATCTTTAATTTCGCTACATCTGATACACAAGTCTTCGTACCTTCCTTGCCTTAAGACTTCCGGTGTGTAGTTCAGAATTATCACAATCTTTGACGAAAGAACCGACGCGAAAATAGTACATTTATAAACTGCCGAGGTTCGACCTTGTTCGGAACAGCAAAACTCATGTGCTTTTTATGTCACGTGACTCTACATCGAGGGAAAACTGGCGCCTAGTGCGCAATACCGCTGTTCAACTCAATGCGGTAGCATTATATATGCCGGATTTACCTTGCGACATCTTCATCAAGCATGTTGCCTTATTGATACACCTCATGCCATTGTTTCCGCGCTGAAAACGCGAGAAATCGTCAATCCCTATTTACAAATCAAACTTCAGTTATGCATTATTTTCTATTTAAGGTTCCTCACTGTAGAGCACGTTATCCGTTAGATTTTACTTATAAGAACCTTAACACATGGCTTTTTGTGTGACCATTTCACATTTGGTTCATGTGTTAGCGTGTATAAGATAAGATAAGAGTATTTATTTAACGCCAAATACACAGGGGGTGGATACCCAGTCCTCTAAGCCGGAGGGGTTATGATAAATGTGTTTGAATGGTTAAAAACTAAGAACTAAGTAGAGGGGTTTCAATTAAGTGTCGAAAGTAATTAGACAATTACTTTTTGGTTGTGGTTTTACTGCGGTTTGACATGGGCTGAGTAGTCTAATTGGTGAGTAACTGGTTCGGTTTTAGTTTTACGACACTTAATTGAAGACCGCTCTATCTAAATAAATTAATTTGGTCGAGTCTAAATGACACATCGACTTACGTCGCCCGCGGGAAGTTTAGAGAACTCAAATCAAGGTTAAAAGTTGTTCTAACCGCTTCTTAAGTGTTCACGAACGTAAATTTGTCTTTAGAACTGGCAAGACGTTCATCTCAGATGACGAACTAAGGCCAGAGCGATCCACGAGTATTCATCGATCAAACAGTTTCCTGTGTTTAAACAGCTCAAGCGGCATGTGGATCACCAATCGAATGCTGTTTGATCACCCGCTCTATGGACTCAACATCGATCGCGTGCTGGGCTTCCATGACTACACTTTAGGACAGGTAGCATAACCTAAATGTAATCAGTTATGGAAATGTAACCATCTTGTGAATATATATAATTCAAAAAAAGAGAAAAAGAAAGTAATAGTCGTTTAATACCGTTGAAAGCAGTTCACACGCAGAACGACGTTGAAATAAGATATTTGTGCCATCAAACAATGAGGTTTGATGTGGTAAATAAACTTTCTGAACAATTGTCTAATTTCTACATGAGTAATTGTTTTATTATTTAACTCGAACAAAAGACCCAAAAGTATATGCAAAGATGTCCAGTAAATTGGCCCTTCGATAGCTAAACACGGATTGACATGTAACAGAGGTGTAACTGACTGTTTTATTATTTTGGTGTGTACCAGATCTGTGTGGGTGCTCTTCACAGTCAGGCCCAGAATGAACTCCAAGAAAGGTTTGACAGCGAAGACGACACTGCTGTTGTAGTGTCTTTACCGCGCATACCTCAACCTGAGAAACTTGACATCAAATCTTGCGAGCAGTTCCTCCTCGAGCTTTTTGAGCAGTGGATGTCACCTTATATCCAACCTAGGACTCCTCTAGCACTCTTATCGGAGGCAACCAAAGCGGTGAGTTGTGGAGTTATGATGAGTACTATGTAAACAGTATCCAGGGCTCTTGTTAATTTAGGGGGTAGAGGACTAGTTTCATGAGGCAGACAGCTGGACATCGATTGGAATGCTGAATGGACAAGCCTCCGGGAGGACTAGGGGTGTGCTTCCCCAGAAAAGTTTGAAATTGAGGCGTTCTGAAATGCCGTTTCATGCATTCCCTTGGAGATAAAAAGGTCAAAACGCCAGTAAACTGAAGGGATTGCCAATCCTCTTTCAATTTTTGTTATAGCGCTAGCGTTAAGACAACTCACACCACACCCTAACCCCATGCCTCCTCTCTAGCTACTGCCCTGAGTGAGACAAGGACAGTCAAGGCTTAGAGACGTTCCGAAATCCTTTGTTTTCCCCTGAATTACCGTTACACGTATAATTTCAGGAAAAGTAGGCAGCTGAGAAATTGAAGTAGCCGGTAACCCTGCTACTGCTGTAAAGATTAATGGTAATAAATTGGAATTACTCCCTAAGATCATCTTCTCTTGCAAACATATATTATAAATATAAGAACCCAGTATATGACTTCGCTCACCATGAGTCCTCTATAGCTCAGTGGTTAGAGCGTTCTAACCAGTATTCTGGAAGGTCATGGGTTCGACTCCCGTTGGGGAACTCGGAAAATCTTTTTCCGAGTATTTGACTTGAGATCGCTTCTACGCTCATTTTCATTTTATCCAAGTCACAATTTCACTTATCATATATTAAACTCAATTATGTAGCAGATGATTTATGCTTCAGGGTGCGTCATGGCTCGCGGGAAGTTTGGAGAGTACCAACGACGTTTGGTTTGTGCTCTTTAAACTTCCCTAGTGCATCTTAACTCGATGGTGCACAGCTAAAAGCGTGAATCTATTGTTTTACAACGTTGCCAATTAAAATTAATTTCCCTGTCTAAGTTAACCTACAGGTCCCGAAGGCTAGATCAAGCTATCCACTGGATAAATCGCCATCCAGTGGAAAAGTGTGAAGAAAACAAACCTTGGTATCTACTGGATAGTGATTTATCCAGTGGACAGTATTATCCACCTTTGATATCAGTGATATATGTTTTTATTTCTACAGCTCCTGGTATTGTCTGACCTGTTTGTCGATGGAACGCATTTTGAATGGGTTCTAGAAACTCTCCTTGAGCTACATCACAATCATTCCACGGAAGATGATCTGTTGATACAATATCTGCTGCCTACACTCTGCAAAGCACTAGCTTTCCTTAAGACGGTGAGAAACCAGCGATCTGTGGAACACTGTCAAGCTTAAAACTTAATTCTTCTCCTCCTTTGCCATAAATGGCTTGATTTTGTTGGGGAACATAGTGGTGTATCAAAACACTGTCATGTGGGGTCTCCATTCTTGTCTGTTGCCTTCGTTTCTATGTATATATACTGGCATACCTCATGCAGTTTATGGACTCCCATTTAACCTGTTCCAGGCTCTCGGTCAGTGGGAACGTTCGCCGGAAAACGCGGGCGGGGTTACCTCTCCTTTTTCTCTACCAGACTCCGCTTGTCGCCGCCCGCTTTTTCGATCGTTCTCACTGACCAAGAGCCTAGAACAGGCAAACTCCCATTGTAAACTTCCCTCTCGAGTTACTGGAGTTACTCTCTTTAAGGGCATTGTAAAGAGCGCGACTTCCAAAAATAACTAAAAAACAAAAGACATGTAAACTGAGAAATAATTGTCTAGTTCTGTGAAAAATTACTACACAACTGCAGTGAAGCTATTAAAGGGGGATTTTGTATGTAATGTGTTACGTATGCACAAAGGTGTGATCTTGGAAAAACTTTAAAAGAGTGTGTTCTTTTCTCATCTAGTCAATTAGTATCTTCATCCCGGTATTCCAGGAACAATTCACTAAGTAATGATTCTAGCTCTGTCTTGGCCAAAAATGTAGCAAGATGACCCTCTATCTCTAAACAGTTTATCGTAAATTAACCCGGTTAGTGTGGACGCTATGCTAGAGTCCCAGCGATATGCGCAGTTACGGGGTTTGGCTCGACATTATAACGGCAGTTGCACGCTGACTACAATTGTTATTTCTGTCCAAGATATTGGCTTACAATGAAGAAGCTCAGTTTTTAACTCGTACTAATTCAGTTGGTCTAGAGCCAAACAAATTTGATATAAACTCATCTTTTGTTGTCATCTCCCTTCAGGAAGGTGCCACTGCTGAAAGAGTGTGCAAAATATTAGAATCGTCTCTGAGAAGTCCGCACGTGCCTCTTCAGGTAAATAACTTTGTTATCTGTCATATAACCACCATTGCGTGATTAGCCTACTTGGTATCAAATCTTCTCTATAAAAGTTAAGCAGGCAAAACACTTGTTTCCTGTTGTTTGTCTTGCACTAAGCGGCATTGTTGCTATAAATTTTAGTTATGATTTTCTAGTTGTTTTCTGCGGGTGGGTGGCAGTGAGGGATGGGGATGGGCTAGATTGCGCTTTGGTACGCGATTATCTTGTATATAAACTCTATTATAGTTTAAACGAATTTTTACCGTGGACAAAAATAACTAATATCTATCTTATCTAAACTACAGATGAAATTCGTCGTAAAATTGCGTAAGACCAAATTTACGTTTGATAGAAATATCAACGTTCACATGTAATCGGTGTTCAATTTGCGTACTGTCCAGCAACCTCGTGGTCAGGGTTTCGCTTATCCCGAAAACGAGGTCGACGATGAAGTTAACTTATATACTAGTTTGTCAACTCAGTCAGTTACCTTTCTTTATCTTGTATATATCCTGCAGATCTCCGCTCTGTATGGTGCAATGTATCTGTTGGAGATTCACGTGGCCTCTGTGGGTGCTGTGTTGTTGCCAGTCCTAACCGACTTTCTCAGCAAAAAGCTTACTGCTTTGACAGGGTAACAGGAAAATTTTTTGTTTTATACCGTTTGCTGGTCTGAATATTTTACTTTGATTGTTCTTGACTCGTTCAGTTTTGCGGTGTTGTTTTAACCTACAAAAAAGGTCTCTTCTGTGCTCTGCACTGCTTAGCTAAACTTTGTCTTCATCCTACATTCTCTATTAGCGCGGTGTCTTTAGCGGAGCATCACTTGTTAGTCATGTGGTCCACAGCATTTTACTTACTGGAGAGATACGCTGATGAAATCAGTGACCAAGAATTGAAGGCTAATCTTCTGAAGGTACAATGCTTATATGATCGTTTCTAACATTTGTAATTCATTTTCAAACCATTTCCTATTCTTTTGGGAGGCTTACCTTTGTTCATGGAGTTCTCAATCGTCACTGAGCTTGTTTGTCTTTCTCTCTCAGACTAAAATAAGATACAAATGAAGAATTTCAAGACTAGATTAAATTATAATAGCTTGAGCGTTTTTCTTTGCATTAAATAAACATTAGAGAGCGTGAAAAAACGACAATAAAAGAAATAGCAGATTATAAGATTAACTACTTTTTGGGTCGAGATGTAGACTTCATTTTTCCTCCGAATGGTTGCTTAATAATATTATGTATCTTAGTGACATCATGCTGACGCAGCATCTTTCGAAAGTGTGCTTTCACTTATCATCTTATTGTTGTTTCTGTTGTTACTGGACTTGCAGAGTGCTGTTCGTATCGCGTCTTCAAATGAGGACAGCACTCCTACTTGTGTTTATCACACCATCATGAGAGGACTGGAGAGACTGGTGGTGTCCTTTGCTCTGTCAAGTGCAGAGTCTGATTCACTGGTGAAACTCAGCGTTGACAGGTAGGTCGAAAGGGTCAATCATATCTTGTGACGATCTATTTCACGGCTCCTCTGTCTCGATTGTGTTCGTACTCTCGGGCCAAAAAGAAAACAATGTAACAGAGGACACAGATCAATTCTGGTAAAGTCCCGATCATTGCTGGATTAGGCCCTGGCGTGGGATGAAGTCACGACACTCAACGAGGTTATTTTCAAGTCGTAAATGTGGAGTCAATTTCAAAATAAATCCGTTTAGCTCATTCCTTGATTACCACAGGTCATGCAATTGAGCAAAAAGAAAGAGGCAAAGAGAAAGACATACAAAAACGAACATAAAAAGACAACAACGCTTATAATTTTTCCTTTTTGTTGCAGATTGTCCATGCAAAACCCTCAAAGAGCCATATCTGCACTGAGTTTACTGATCACATGCATGTATACAGGTAGGAAACGTTAACACTTCTGTACTGGCAAAGCGACCTCTTGAAGACTTGATAATATTTTGTGTTTTACAGGGAAAATAGGGGACCGACCGAGTGGAATCTACCCTCAACCTGACACTGTGGAGTTTCCCACGGAAGATATACACCTCATTGCCATGGAACGTGTCACGGTTCTTTTTGACAGGTTGGTTTGAAATTTACTTTCAAGATTTCAACCTTTGTTCATGTACTGATGTCTTGGTCAGGCTCTACGCTGTGTAATAATTAAAAAATATATATATCTTAATTGACCACTCCTCTAATGGGGTTGTTCAGGGCCAATAGAAACAGATTATGAAACAAATAATGCAAATGAATATAACATAGTTAAAAATCCCAACTGACAGGAGGCAGACCAGATGGCTATTTACAAGCGTAGCCAAGGAGCTGAACTGGGGTCTACTGAGAAACAACTCCAGCTCAGTTGTCAGAGCGGGACTTGAACCCGCTACCTCCGGATTTCAAGTCCGGCGCCCTAACCATGCTGCCTCCAGTTTGTCCTTTTTCACTCTTCCCCCACGGGCCACTATGTAGAAGAGTATTATTGGAGTCAAATAATAAATTTCTATGAATTTTTTTTGTACAGGATAAGAAAAGGCGTCCCATCTGAGGCGAGAGTTGTCTCCAGGGTTTTGCCCCCTCTGTTACTTGATTTCTTTCCTGCACAAGAAATCATGAACAAAGTGATAGGAGAGTTTCTTTCCAGTCAGCAGCCTCATCCTGAGCTTATGGCTCAAGTTTTGTTTAAGGTACTTAGTACTTGTTATGTGCTAGTTGTTCCATTCCAGATGACTTCTTTTCTTGGGTCAGAAAACGTTCTGAGCAGTCGTTTCGTTGGCTCTCCGCCTTTTGTTTTAACTTTTATGGCTTACTCATCAGGTGTTTGAGGGTCTCCACAGTCAAGGCCAGCAAGCGGAAGTGAGAGACTGGGTCCTTCTTTCACTTGGAAGTTTCATTCAACGGTGTGTTGCTTTCTTAGTTGACCATTGCTTCGAACGTTATTGCTTGTGTGTTAATAAACAGGCGTAATAACGTCCTGTATGCTCTCGAATTATAAAGTAAAGTTTTCTGATTGATCGAGTAGGACTGTTTTATGGCTACTTGGCATCGGTAGAATCTGAAGATTTACCAAAACGATACAGAAGTCTTAAAGCAATGAAACATTGATTACAACTTCCTCATTTGCTGTAGAGTTGCTTCCTTATGATTACTCTACTATTCTGAACAAAAGTGGTGACATGATTTGCACTATTACCTTTGTCACGGTGTGGACTACTTCAAGAGAGACCACTATGAGACACAACAAAGGGCTGGGGACACTCACCACTTATGCTTTAGAAACTAAAAAGTCTTATTTTCAAAGTTTTAAATTAAGGGACGCAAAATTCTGTGTGTTGCTCTGAGTGTTCCTGGTACTTACAGTGCAAAGCAGTGCTCTTTTGCTCTCTCTGCTTGAAACTAATACCAGGACACGAAGCGTGTGGGTTAGTACGAGAGCCACAAAGCTAGATAACCGCCATTAACTTGGCTTTTTTCGTTCTCTCGTTCAAGACTAACATAATTTGTTGTGGCTTTTTCATGTTGACAGGACGCCTCTGTCGATGGCTGTGTGGAGTCTAACTTGCTTCTTTGTCAGCGCTTCCAGCAACAAATGGGTCCGAGCTCTGTATCCGATGACGTTTTCACATGTTTTTAGTTATTTAGTTATTATCGTGTAGAAACTCATGAAACGTTTGATATTATAGTTTGGATTTTGCGCACACTCTGATTGGTTAAAATGCTACGATTTCTCACAGTATAAAACAAAAACAGCGTGTTTCATTTTTTTCTCACTCGTTAAATCTGTGTCAGAAATTATTAAGGAGCGAAAGCCCTATATCGCACTGTCATAAATATTCCACATCTTGAAGAATTTGACAGCACTTCCATATGACTTGAGTTTTTGTCAGTTTCTCATGTTGGCGCTCTTGGGAATGATCCCCACCCCGGCCTAAATCTCTCTCCTTCTGAGTTTTTTCTTTAGCTTAACGATGGAACAGCCGGTTATTAACAGTACTCACTGCCCTTCGTGAAATGTTAATCATAGGTAGAATAAGTACAAGAACTGTTACAGCATGTGCGCATCAATACCTTCTTGTAGATTGCCCTTAACTGTGAATTCAGCTTTTCCTATATCGTGGGAAGAATGGGAAAGCTTGAAAGCATCGATGTTAAATTATTTTTAGCGGCAGCCATGGATTTCTACAGAACTCAGGTAAGATGCTTTTCTTTACTTTCTGGATCGATTACGTCCAGTTGCTCGCAACAAGTTCTTAAAGCTATATTGAACAATTAGAGTACGAGTTGATGAGTTGTTTTGTAGAATTTTAACTTAAATTTCCTTCAAGTAACGGTTTCTCATTATATTTCTCTACGTACTATAAATGTTTGCGCTTTAGAGAAAAACGCAAACCAAATTGTCATTTTTTAAAATTTACAGCTGTGTACGCACGCATCGGTATGTCGAGATTTTCAACTCGAGAAACCGTGCGTTACCTTCCCATAGTCATCTCACGATTTTTAATTACCCATTTGTTTCGAAATGTTTGCCTTAAACTTCGAAGAGACCAAGGAGAACGCGAACGCTACTTACACCCAGTATACGGTAATGGCTCAGCCAATCAGACTGCAGCGTTTGGATTAGTATGCTACTAGAATTCTACTAGTAACGTAATGCAAATGCTGCACTTTGTTTGGCTGAACCACTCTTTCACTATCAGCCATTAGTGTACAGTGGCTAGAGGTCGTCCACAACATAGTAGCGTTTTCTCGTTTATCTGATGTTTCGAGAAAGATTTAGAAATATCACTGGATAAAGGCAATTCCAAAAAACACTCAAGAAAGGAAATTGTCCAATGATGTGGCTTTTATTAAACCGTCAGACTTTTTCAATGAACTGATGAGTGCGAATATAGCTGAAAGTTTCGAACAAGTCAATCCGCGCGCGTTTTTACGAAAGCGTGAACTTAAATTCCCATTTTTAGAGAAATAACTGAGTTCTGATCGTTATTTCAAAGAAATTTAGTTGTTAAGTTCTACTAAAACAATGGCCAATTCCCACTGAGATGAACCTGCAGGAAATCATGATACCTATATCCATCAAAAATAATTTCAAGTTCAAGGTGGCGCACGGAGGCTTTCCTTCTAAAAACGCCTCATTTTGGGTTGGGACCACAGCAACAACTCGAATGCTGCTCTGTTGGACTAGATATTTGTTTGATAAATACAACGAACGAGATTCCCTACAGGTCCGTTTCTTAGAGGAAAATGGCGATCAGGTTATTCGCTCTTTCCTTCGTCGTCATCAACCGACACCTAAAAATCTCAAGCTCGTAAGCTAATTGTTTTCTCCTCGAATTGTAAAACAATAAACTTCATATGGAACACTTCTCGACCAAAAGCATGCTCAACCTTGATCAGTATTTTTCTTTCCACAGAATCTCGATTCAACTCACAAAGAAACCTTGATATCTACGTTTAGAAACGCCGCTCAAACGAGTGCAGCTTACAGAGAACTGATAGAATGTTGTCTGTCTGAGAGATAAACTCGGCAGAACATATAAAAATTCCGTGTTTTACCTTACAAAGGTAAAACGGCTAAAATTGGAGTCCCTCAAATGTGGTATTCCTTCCTCAGAAGAGACGATGATCATAAATCGACTGAGGAAAGGAAAAGTATTGCAAAGAACACGTGGTTTATTAAATCTGAGAAAGGTTTGATTTATACTGAGAACTTTCAGTAGCCTGTGGAGCTTGCTGTCAAGTGACCAGCGGGAAATTCTTTTAAGTCCTCTAACAAGAAATCTGTTTCTTGCTGTGTGACTTTACAACTGCTTAAATTGTTCATGAAGGTTACATGTACCTTTGATAGGATGTTGATGCTGTTTGTGAGGGTATTGAGAGAAACAGTAACATTATGCTGTTCTTTTTTCATCCTTTAACAAATGGACTTGAAGCATCTAGGTGTGCTAGCAAAGACATTGCGTTTCTTAGCGCAGTCAAATAAGAAAAGCCAAACGTCACTCGCGGGATGTTTTCGTAAGTCAAACATGAAACTTGTAGTCAAGTTTCAAACTATCATTGATTATATTTAGAATGGAAAAGAGTATCTGGATATATTTTGTTAATATAAGATACAAATATTACCAAAGATCTATGATAGTGAATAAAGGACGATTTTTTACTACCTCAGGTGCAACTGAAAACAACAGGGTGAACACTGGATTAACCTCAGAGTTTGCATACGCACCTTTACAGATATGTTCAGGATTGAACGCTAATGAGATTCAAATACCTTATGATAAGCATCACAAAGTGGCCTCATTGGTAAAAGACACCAAAACACACACAATTCTGTCAAATATGAAGGAGTATGAAAATGTCAGACAACCCTACCAAATATGAAGTGCTAATTGAACAATACTTGCGTTCAATCCTGGACATAGGTGCACTTTTAACATAAGATCTTACTCCTCTACTTTCTACTTTAGGGTGTCTGAGATTCTTCGTTGTAGTCACTCACTTTGTAAAACTGGTTTTTTAATATAGACAGCAATTTACCGGGTAAAGGGTGGGTTCATAGTAAGCTCTAACTACCGAAACTTGGAAATACGTTACAAATACATTTTCATACCTCACTTGCAACGACGCTTCATTATAAGGACGAAAAGCAACAGTAACGTCGTTTGGAAAGTCGTTAATGTGCACGTGAATGAGAACTTCTGTTAGCAGAAAAATGACACAGTCGATGTACATCTATTAAATGCTAATTTTTAGAATGTGACTCGGAACGCGAAACACCACCTCCTGTCACTGGTTGGTTTTACAAGTATCGTGACAGTTTTTAATCATCATCAGTTACCTGATGCATTGTAGTTTTTCTCTTCTTTTTGAACTATACTTAACTGAATCACCCTTTTCTCCCATCTTTTGAAACGCCATTAACAAACAGTCTTCATTTTAAACATGCGTATAGAACCATGGTTATGATAAATATACCCCTTAGTTAAAGAACGAAGTAATATATCCATTCAGGAAAAGAAAATTTATATTATTTACCCATACGTTTCTTGGGTGTCCAACTGGGCTACCAGCGACTGTATTTTACTACACATGGTATTCATTATCATACAATACTTTCACCAACTCTTAAAATTCACTTCACCATGCTACAATGCTCCAATTGTTTGTCTATCGAAACCGTAATCCAATGTTATATGATTACAGCGACCAAACTTTGAAATCGTGGGAGGGGGAGGAATTGGAGGAATATCGTGTTAAGTGTAATGCCTTAAACAACCGAAAGGGCATTGTTACTTTGTTTACAGACAGTGCTTGGTTGTTATCTTCCAAAGGAATGGATCCCATTCTTCAGTCTCTATACGAAAGACTCGTAGTAATCAAAGTCATTGCTATCAGTGAGATCTTCAGGAAAGTCCTCTGCGATAACAGCATTTAACTCGCAGACACTCGTAGACTCTCCCGGTTTGTAATTGACAGACACGCATTGTTGATGACGATGACACAACAATAAGCATTCCATATCACTAGATGTGGTCATGTGATTAATCATGTGACCAGTCAGCTTTCTTTTTAGTAACCTCTTGAAATATCGTCCACTTAGCGCATCTGTTTTAAGAAAAAGTTTTCCATGTTATTGATCAGCACTTTTTTTATCATTTATTTCATTATCACGCACACTGTTCATGAGACTATTACAAACACTTCCACTACTGAAATGGATACTTGCACTACTTTCAACCCTGATGAGATCACTTACATTACCTACAATGCTAATATGGCTACTCACACTATTTACAATGCTTACGATACTAATAGATGTAAAAATTGATGACAACAAATTAGCGACATCTAGTCAATAAACATGATAAGGTTGGAATATTGTTGTTTCACTTGGCGAAAAAAAAACAGTACCGTGTGCTTCATAAACTTTGTTGTATTTATGTGTGAATTTTTTTACGCCTTAAGTTACTTTAAACGTTATTTCTAGGTTAAAGGAGGCTTAATTAGTTATTAACTTAAACTTTTCAATGCAATATTGATCAACACTTGTGATTTGAGGAAGTTGGGACGTTACGGACGACATTTCCGCTTGCCGTTGTTTTGTGTTAATTTTTTTGCCATGCACCGTGGCTTGTCGATCATCACAAGCAGTATTCATCGCTTCGCATTTTTCACAACAATCCAAACGTATGCCATATTTCGACAAAATTTAACAGGGAGAGTGCAATTTTGTCGCATTTGCACACTGTTAATTCCTCCACAGTTTACAACTTCTTCCCTTCCGCCCACCCCAATGAACGTTGTGGTCAAATGCTAGTCAAATGCTAGTCTGTCGTGGGGGTTCTGGGTTCTCGTATATCTGACGCTTGGCCGCGGTAGATTAATGACAAATCAGAGCAAGGGAAGTTAACGTTACCTTTCTCGCAGATGTATGGTTGTTTTGCGGAGCAGGAGTTGTCGTTCCATTGACCACGAAATATACTATAGTCTGTCATCTCACCACAGTCCTCGTGGCCAGATATACTTCCCTCTCCTCGAATCCAGTTTTGATAAGTTAGCTTCTCTCCCGTCGACCAGCGGAACCTCTGCAATCCAGAATCTTTGACCAGGCCAATCCATAGAGTTTTATTGACGGCCATGCTTTGGTAAACAAAGCGCTGTTCTCCTTCAGAATTGATGCTGACCAGTTCTCCTTTATTTTCCCGACAAAATTTTGCTGCATCAAACCAAGATAGCTTCGTGCTGTAAGCGCGATAGCAGGAGCCATTCGAGTACAACCAGTCGGCTGGACAATTCAAGCCTGATTAACATTAAAACGGAGAATTAAACCATAAAGAATACGTTAGGGTTGACAACCTTTTTTTTATATAAAATGGGACAAGAATTTTTGTCTCGCTTCTCCTCTCTCTTGTCTGGTTTCTCCTTTTTCAACCTTTTTTGACCCCCTTCAGGATACCAAAAGCCTATGATTTGGTACCCTGAAGATACGTTATGCCTTGTCTCCGGTTATTACAAATTATAAATTCTTTGGAAAGTTAACCTGGGTGCACACTGCAATTTAATAGGAACTAATAGCGAACTCGGCATTCCGTTTTAGCCATGCGTTTCAATCTACCGTAAGTAGTTGGCTTCCTTGACTTTCCAGGCATCTTTTAGTGAAAGAAATATTCAGTAATATTGCATATAAAATGCATCCTCCGTACATTTGTGTCCTTGCTAATTTTTTTGGCTAATACATACTTGATAGTTTATGAGACTTGATAGCCTAAGCATTTCAGAAAAACAGTCTTCGTAGAAGGAAATTAATTTCATTATCTACGACGTGGGCTGACAATTTAGCTGGAACGACGACTTGTGCTAAAAGAATAATTTAAAATTTGCTAACTAGGTTTATTTTTTTAGGCCTTTTTTTCATCTCTGACTTCGATGCCATATTTATTCCATTTGGTATGGAAAGTTGTTTTAATTTGTTTAGGGAAATGTATTTTTATCTCAATGGAAAGCTGATAAAAGCATCCATTCTGAGGGCCTTTTGTAAAGACTGATTTCAGTAGTCTTGCTTAGAAGCAAACAAACGACGGAATATACTAATATTTGTGAAGGGAAATATATTTATATGTGGACGAAATTTTAGTCCTGCCTCTTCGTTTAGAAAGCAATTAAACAAGGCATGTATTGCATTCAGCACGGCAAGTTATAATGAAAATTTGCGAACAGAAGGACCATGCAAAACCGTGAACAGAACGACTATTAATCATTCTCACCTTCTAACGAAACTTCATCAGCCAATGCCGGTGGAAGCAAATTGAACTGCTCAGAGGGAACAGATTAAACAAAGAACTTAGATTACAATTTGGCACATACTGATTTCAAAGTTTTGTCATGAACATTCAACACTTACCGCACAAAGAAATAAGAGTAGCATTCTGGGGTCTTTTAACCTTTTATAGGAAGATCCTGCTTGCTAGGTTGTCATCTGGCAATTTTTAACAATGTTTCGCTTTTTTGTGGATGCAGCTGCTGTTGCTGTGATTTACAATAAAGTAATCAACATTGGCATATTTTTCCGTCGCTTTCCTGGTTTCTTATTATGTAAACGCAGCTTGACAGTGTCTGAATTAATGTGTGACAAATTGCCAGCTAGCATGTCAAATGGTCTTTGTTAAAATGAAAATTTAGATGACAACCGTTTCCACGGTGGTCACTGTGTGTTCAGTGATTCTGGCCATTGATCAATGTTAATATCATTTCCAAGGCCTTCGCATATTTTGACTGAGGACACATCACGTGCGCCTGCGCATTACGTACGGCAGGTTTAATGCAAAACCATCTCGTTCCCAGAGCCCACGTTACCCTTGTCCTGAGGAAGAACAAGAGTAACGTGGGCTCTGGGAACGGGATTGAATGCAAAGTGACGATGCAGAATTGCTGGTTAGCCATGTCACGTCTTCAAAAATAAAATTCTTAGCTATTCACCAAAATGAAGGTTATGATAGACGATTATTATATAAACAACCTCGACAAGATTTAGGCCTGTACAGTCTTTCATTCGCGTGTTATTCGGAAAGTGTTTCACCCAAATTTAGAGAGCTTTGTGTCGGGGAGCCGTGTTGGTTCCGCTCGGAGGGCCACCAACATGGCGGCTTTCAAGTCGCAGAAACATCTGTCTTTGCGTTTTTCTACTGAAACGAAGGGTTATGACTGTAGAACTCCGTCAAATTCAAATGAATACTTTTTCTAGTGCAAGAACTGTCCAGTTAGCAAAAACTTAGCGAGAACTCATCTTTTAACCAACGAGTTAATTCACTCTATAAAATATCAACTGTTATAAGATAAAAACTGTTTTCTCTCTTCTGTCAGTTTTTTATTAATTTATTCTTAGTTCCTCAGTTATCTGACCTGTAGAACGGAGCAATATTCTAGACTTTCGTCTGTCTACCCATCTAGACACAGGAAAGTATAATTATAATTGATACAAGAAATGGTGCTGACTGTCTGAATTAAATAGGTTTTTTAAATAGAGGCAAGCAGACACAAAAAAGAGAGAAATAATTCTTGAAAGTATCGTTTAGATGCAAAGAATATTTCAAATATTCACCGGTCCAATGGCCATGATAGGACTGAACGGAGCTTTTCTTACAGAGTCGGCAAGTGTTTAAACCGCTCTTAAAAGGTAAGAGTAAACATTTACTTGGTTTCTCAACTATATTAGCGATATTTGTGTGAAAAACAGCCGCCTTAAGGACGTTTGCGCGAATATGTTCTACTCGATAGAGTATTTTAAAACTTCTACTGTGGTCAGATAGTGATTTACTTGTTTCAGAAATGTACTAAAAATTGGGGTCACCGTCTTCGTTTCAGAGCTAAGGCGTGTGGAAAACTAGTCTGATTTTAAATAAAATTAATTGGTGCGCGTAATTCAGTATGGTCTCCAGGGCTTTTAGGTTAAAATATCAAAGATAAGTCAAGAGAGGGAAACTATCCTAATGATATTTTGTGTTGGTGAATATTGCCATCATTTTTTTAAAATGAAATGGCAAGCCACCCATGCAAAAACCTCCTAAGATGTTCACGTGATGTACGCAGAAGCCAACTATGAGCGGTCCTAAGACAATTAAAGGCTGGTTTCCATATCATCGCAGACGATCGTAAAGAGAGTTGGTTCCCGATCACAGACGATCACAGAGCCGACTGTTCGGTCAGCGAAAGTGTCAAAAATTACACGCGCGTTGTGCTGGCGGGAAGATCGCCGCAAGCAATATGACGGGTGTCGAGGAGGAAATTTTGCTGCAAGCAACTTTATTTCTTCTTTTAGTCTTTAAGCGACGTCATCGTCAGCTTCAAAACCGTTGAAAACATCGGTTCTGGGTTCGCAGAATATTCTTAAAGAGACAAGAACTTGGGGCCTACCACTCACTAGTCAGAGAACTTCGCTGATAAATTAAATTTCTCCCCGATTTTTTCCAGCAGTTAGCCTTTTTATTTTTGTCTGTGAAATCTTTACTGTTACGATGGTAAACGCACTCATATCGCGCAACTTCCTCCATAAATTCTTCGCTGCTAACGTTACCTTGTTCAGCTCCAGCCATGTCTACAACAAATAAACGGTTGCTACAAGCGAATATTCGTGCTTTGCTGCTAAGGATCGGAGGATCGCAGACGATCGTAGAAGTGTGTTTCCATATGATCGCAAACGTTTGCTGAACTTTTTGCGATCTGCGATCTGCGATCCGCGATCCGCGATCGTCTGCGATCATATGGAAACCAGCCTTAAGACTTACAGGCATGGTGCACCATATTTTGCGTTACTATTCGCAGTGCGTTCAGGTTGCGGTCTTTGTCTTTTAAAGGAAACAATTGCGTCCACCCCATACCTGTTGCTTTCAAGGATATTCATGATTGAATTTAAGCCTTAGTTCTTTTCTGGAGCCTTTGGGATAGTTGTTTGACAAACGGTGTGATCAATCTAAAAAGGCTCACACTATTAATTTAACAACGCTCCTTTTGGATACCTTTCCGGTTTGTAGAAAAGCGTATATAAGCAACGTTCTTACTTTTAAAACGTTTCCCAGTGTACCTTTCATGGTCACTCACCAAAGCAGTGAGTCACACATTCAACTACAAAGCCAATATATCAGTCCCTATCCCCGACAGCGCAATATGCGGCAAGGCTGCATAAACACTTTTCGTAGTGCTGGTTCCCTTGCATTTTATAGGAAAGACCTGAAATTTTTATCACTTATGTCTACTGTAGTACTGTACCCGAAATCACTTCTAGCAAATAGGGACCTTTTGTAACCTTGCTGGGCTTAAGACATGGGTAACTTAAAACATTCACCAAAAATTCAGAAAACATCCAATTCACTTCTCGTTTTCTTTGTCAGATTCACAAAAGACTTTTAAAACTTCTCATCATATCTCGAATTCAAGGAACGAAACATGGAAATTTTAAAGGAGCCCTGTGATACAGAAGGACCTCTCTGTTGTAAAGGAAGTATCAATGTAACACAAATACGTTTTTGTAAGTTGCTCTTGCGTTTTGTTATAAACAATTTTACTTTAATTGTCTTCCATTCGCTGATATGCTAAATATTTGAAGAGGTCAGTATTGTACTTGGCCATTTAGATTTGTGTGTAAACGTTCAAACGAAGACAAATGCTCGATAAAAAGTGATACCGAGTTCGTGCGATTGGAAATGAATCTAGTGGTTTTCCATTCATTCAGATTCTTGCTTGACATTTTTTGTATAACTTTGCGTGACTCAACTTACCACTGCACTCGTGAAGACTCTCTCTTTATTTGTTGTAAAGTGAAAATTTTTCTTCTAGTGACTAAGCCTGATTCATACGTCGTTTTTCTGCCTTGTCGAATTCAATGCCATTAAGTGCAGCATAAATGCGACTTTCGATTCACATGCCGCATTTGTGTCGCAATTTTAAGGTTACACAAAACCTTCGCTGTTGCCCTGCAGAAAAAAATTCGTACCTGCGTTGCTTTTAAGGAAACCACCACAAACTATATATAACAATAGAAAGCTTGATCTGTAGAATTTGGAAAAAGTATCCACTGTTTTGGCTGTGCCTTTGTTGAAAAGACAGAAGCCGGAAAATTGAAAACAACCGACTGTCATTCGGCCAAATTAAAGGTACCAAACGCAAGCAGCAATATTTAAGTGCTACACAGTGTTAATCAGCAAGCATTAATCTCTAAAAGTTTGTCGCGGTTTTCCTGTATTCTTGTTGGTTATCCCTCGATACTCAAGGATTGTTTCAAAGAGTTGTAGACAGGTCACGCCTTTACTCGGATTGTATGTCAACAGAAAATGCCGCCAGCCAATGAAATGATGGCACATCACTCGTTCACAGCTAGCAAAATGATTTTCGCTGGAATTCAGGGAAATAATACTCTCTTTGCTTAACTTCTGCATGCTTTGCTTTAGCTTTACCGCTCGTCATGGATACAAAAAGAAATAAGCGAAGCAAGAATGCAGAAAGTGGCTGTGTTACATCTACATCTGCCACCAATTCAACGAGCACCTCGATTTCTTCGAAAGAGGCGCTTGTTTCCAGCATTTCAAAATCTCTTGGGTAAGTTATACGATTTCTAGCGAGAGGAGATCAACGGCGCAACTATTTATAACAGAGTTCATATTGACTTGCTTTACAATTGACGGCGATTTCATCACTCGGAATCTCGGTACCACGATCCCCTGTCTTTTTCGGCCAAATTTTGCCAAAATTATCGCGCCTAAACAAAAAAATGCTAATAAGGCCCTTGAAATAAGAGCTCCCGGATGAAGCCGTTCGTGTAAAAAGGGCACCGGGAAGTCGATGCGCTATGAGGATATGACACCTAAAATCACTAACTCGCGGGCGTTTTAAGATCTTTTTGTCGTTGTTTGGTTAAAAAAAAATTGGACCAAAGTAGCCCTTTGAAGGTAATGTGTAAAGTTTCTACCGCCGCCACGTCAGTTAGCGGAATATCCCCTATTCGGCTCCGAATTTCCCCCCGGGGGGTGGGGGGGGGGTACTCCCAGAAAAATTTGGTTGGGGTGTGCGGCCCGCTTCCCAAAACCCTCACCCTATTTATGACCAAAATCTGCGATTTTCCCTACCCTGATTTATGACCTGATCAAAAATTTGATGCCCTATTTATGACCTGACTCTTAGATCATTAGGGGAAGGGCTTTTGCTGCTGGCTTTATCTAGCATGCGTAGCAGGC
>OMLO01000816.1_pt1 | contig 22244 bp, 16 predicted proteins | sample 1674811 | NCBI WGS metagenome assembly OMLO01 (sample SAMN06265003, study PRJEB25207) | coral metagenome | isolation source: Coral host | place: Mexico:La Bocana,Puerto Morelos, Mexico | collected 2008-11-13 | reverse complement strand
TTAATTAATTAATTAATTAATTAAAATTTAATTGATGTTCTAACTGCTTTTTGAGGTATGATAATATTTATCCTTCTTTTTCACAGTGAAAGTTTTGGAGAAGAGGCACATAATTCGAGAAAAAAAAGCTCAGTATGTTTCAAGAGAAAAGGAAGTATTAAGCAGACTCAATCATCCATTCTTTGTTAGATTGTATTTTACATTCCAAGATAAAGAAAAGCTATGTATCCTTACCAAAAAGACATTTTTTGTATGGTGTTATCTCTCTAGAAGTATCTCATCAAACAAAGGTTTCTTGTTTGGTATAAAAGAAAAGATGTTGTTGGCCATTTTGAACAGTACTCAGCAGCTAGGCTGCATCTACATGACATTATTCTATCCATGGGATTTTGTCCAAATGACTTTCAACAAGGCCTTAAGCCCTACCAGTCTGGGTTATGGTTCTCTTGAGCTTTATTATTTGGAGCCAAACAGTCTCCAAACGCCAAAATGATATCGGTGAAGATAGTGAGGTAGATATTGGGGAAATCACTTGGAATAAAGACATTTTGCTGACATTGTGAAGGATGCAAAGTCAGTTGCAGATTTTTTCCTTTGTGCCAATTTCGAGTTGTGTGAATGAATGACGCTCATGCCTTTTTGATTAATTCACCCTTCACATATATTGTTATTGTCACATAGTTTGTATGGCACTTTTGAAGATTGTTGTCCTTAGCTTTGTGTTTATCAGATTTTGGGTTAAGCTATGCCAAGAAGGGAGAGTTATTACCATATATCATTAAGGTAGTTATACTTTTAAACTACTGATAGTTTCTTTTGTTTTGTTTTTATTAGCTTATATCTATTTCTGCATGTATTTATTGATACTTTTGTCGTTTACAGTTGATACAGTCAGTGAATCTCAAATATAAACTCTAAACTTCCAAAAATACATGTATGATTGTATTCACTGATGTTTTCTAGATATGCTCTTTAAAATTATACATAAAAACTGTGTCAGCGAACACTTCTTCTCGGTAATGCAAATTTATGATTATGATGAACTGAAGTTATTTGCAGGGCTTTGCAATCTTGCATTATTTTTTGATTGAGAGGTTTTTTTTGAGAGTTAAAAATAGAGTAGTTCAACTTTAGAAAAAGACCATAATTTGTGTCTTTATAACCTTTTATGGATCCATAGCACCTTAGTCTACAGTCCTTGACATTTATGTCCATGTGAATTTAAATAAATTCTATCCTGTAGAAAATAATTACAACACCTAGTGACAGATAGACCAAGCATTGTGCCTTAAATCAACTCAAGATGTTGCATTCTCAGCCTTAGAACAATGTACTTCTACTTTCATGACTTGTGAACATTTTATAAATAGGACAACTACCGTTAGATATGAATCCATCTTGTATATATTTATGAGACAAATTCTATGATGAAATAAATGTCATGATTATGTTTTCTTTCTAGCTTGGTTCTTTTGATCTCAATTGTACAAGATTTTATTCTGCTGAGGTTGTGTCAGCTTTAGAACATCTTCATGGATTAGGAATTATTCACAGGTACTGTTTGCTGGTTTAAATAGATAATTATTATTAAACAGATCATGTGTATTTAAGGCACCCGTTGACCGATACTGTACCGATACTGTCAGCTAAGTACGGGAAGATACATCGGTTGATCAACAGTCAAAATGTCAGGCAAGTATCGATTGACGTATTTGCTGATACTTGGCCGACAGTATCAGTCACTATTTCAGTCGACAGCGTGTCTGTCAATATATAGACTGATAAGTCGACCAACACTCGGTCGCTACATTGGTAGACTCTGATCAGTTGATATTTTAACTGACATGTTGATTGATAAGTGACCAATATTCTTCCGATACTCTACGGAGTCTGACTACTGATTAGTATCACAAACCTAAGTTAGGAGTTCTCACATTATGTTGGAGAAAAAATAAAAGGTTAACTTTCCTTCTGGTTTTTAGAAGGCATTTTGAATTTGAAATAAGTGATGTGATGGTGTAAGTGGTGCTAGGTCTGGAACTGAGAAATCTTTGGAAATCACTTGGTCGCTCAATAACCTCTTAGTTTATCGCAAGGGATAAAACTCTTGCATCAACATAAAGCCACATTTCTGGCCACATCTAACCAACATCCCTCAGCAGAAAGGTTCAACTAAATATCCAAGGGTTTATTTTGTGTAAATGTTTCCAACTGTGCAATATCTTGGCATTATTTTAAAATCTTTGATTCAGATGATGTTCAATGCGTAACAGCAACTAGAAACGCGTAACAGCAACTAGAAATGGCCAAGGTTCTTCTTCTTGTTAGTTTTTTTTATACAGCTAGGGGAAAGTTCTCATCCTCACTTGCAAACAGATAATGCAATGTCACTAGAATCACTGTAAATATATAAGGGCTGTTTAAATTGGCCCTATGTATTTAAGTTCATATGATACAGTGTACTAAAATCCAATCTGTAAGCCAGGTGTAGACATAACATTGTTTTTTCACCACTTAAGGGCCTAGTTACACGAGAAGGGCTGGACCTTTTGGCCAGGCTGGCTCGGTCTGCCGAGATGTCTTTCAGCCCGGTATAAGTTGAGGACAAATGAGGATGAGAGTTGATGAGAATTGGCTATCATGAGAGTTTTTGTCAACTCTCATTGACTAACATTGACTGTGGCCAAATGGGAAAACTATCATTGACTACCATAAAGAATTTGAACAGGATAGTTGATGAGAGACAATGATATATTCATTTATTTGTTCAAAATAATTTTTTTGCAGCCTGCAGTGTTTGAGTTTGTTGAAGTTATTATTGTGAAGTGCTCCAAAGGCTGTATGAATGACCAACAGTTATTTTATGATTGTTTTTAGGGACCTGAAACCTGAAAATATTCTTCTTGATGCAGATATGCACATTAAGATTACTGACTTTGGTACAGCAAAAATCTTAAGTGGTGGTGAAGTTAATGACAAAGGTGAGGAGAAGCTTTGTTTCTCTTTGGCCAAAGAAGTCTGCTTTGTTGACTGAGTCTATCCCAAATTTAATAGGAGCATAACTTAACTTTGGTTAGACGATAAAATTATTGGATGAAGTTTTTGTGATATCCAGAATAATCAAGGTCAAGGTAGGGGTTATCAGCCTCGGCCTTGGCTTTGGGTGATAATCCTTACTGGCACCTTGATTATTTTGGATATTACAAAAACTGAGTCTAATAATCATTTCATTATACAGTGCTCAAAAGAAAATGGAAGTCACGTTTTTGCTTCTTCACCGACGGAAAGTAACAAAAAGCGTGCAAACTTGACATGATTATCCTTAGAAATCATGAGTGTCCTTAACATGATTATTGTATAATCTGCGGCTACAATAGATTTTGAAAATTCGCTGTACGCTTTTGGCCAATGAGAAAAGAGATCTTTATAGTGAGTTCAATTAATTTATAATAGCACTGGTAACAGTGTTTCAATTTATTAGTTTGTTTAGGTAAATTAGTTTTTGTAAACATTGTCCTTTTAGGAAGAAATTCATTTGTAGGAACAGCACAGTATGTTTCACCAGAACTATTAACAGACAAGAGAGCTAATAAAAGGTAAGACCAGTTATATGTCATGCAACTGTTATGATGCAAAACAGAAGAAAGGAAGGAAAATTGATTGAAATAAAAATATAATAACTATTTTCAATGAGTATGCTAGCAAAATGTGATGAGTAATAAAGAGTCAATTCTGTTCAGCAAAACATACAACTGGTGCCAGGAAAGAGGAAGATCATTTGACTTGAATCAATGTAATTAGTTTAGGGCTTTTTTGGATCTAATTGTTTAGTTAAAGGACTTAATATCTTTTTTGGTAGGGCTTACATCAGAAAGGCATTTCTTGTAGCTACCTACAGTTTCAGCACGTGTAAAGCACTGCTTTGAATGTCATTTAAAATCTGTCAGTATGTGGAAGGACATGGTTTAATTTCAATCTGACCATTTAATTTCATTTACTTCATGTTGAAATTTACCAGTATACTCAGACAAAATAGAAAACAAAAGAGGAGACCAGAAAAAGAAATAAGCATCTCTTATAATTGCGAACTCTGTCTTACAAAGGGTACAATGAATTGTTAGGCCTGTTCCAAGCATAGCAGCTCACCGTTTACACAGTTTGCCACTGCTAACTGGCTGAAGGAGAAAAAAGTGTCCTGTCATTTAGCCCCCAAGTTGACTAACCCCTAACTGCTAAGCTCCTAACCAGACGTTGAAGAAATCGTCTATTATTTGTTTTTTAATGAGTGCTAATCAACTTCTAGTTGAGAGCTTAAACCAGGTAGGGGCTAATCAACTTGGCGACTAAATGACATATTTTGAGCAAACAAGTGCTTATATTTCATCTTTCCTTTTTTTGTAGCTCCGACCTGTGGGCTTTAGGTTGTATTATTTATCAGCTTCTTTCTGGATTGCCACCATTCAGAGCTAGGTAATTTTTTTTTATCCTGTTGAACATAATAATTTATTATCGACACAAGAAAAATAAGCAACTGGTTTCTAGTGGGTTGCATTGTGCTCTGGCCTAACAGAGTGTAATTCTGACCTTGGTTAATCAGGACTTGCGGCCACTTGCTTTACCTTATGGTGGCTAAAGCTTGTATCAGTTTCAGGGATGGTTAGTTGTCTTTCAAAAACTCTGGGTCTTGCGCCAGTCAACATGACAGCGACAAATGTTATTGTAGTCGAGCTTGGCACCTAACTAGTGCCATGACTGTGTCCCTCAGTCGATACTCTGCTGAGGCATTGTTGAGATTGTCGTCATGGTCGCAAATAGTTAATATGTGAGATGAGCATTAGTTAAGAGTAATTGGTAGGTGTAACTGACATCCTTACTGTATGTAAAGAAGGTTATTGTACATGTATTGTAACCAAAACGTTCTAAGTTACAACAAAGTTCATTGTCGTGTTTTTATGTGGTTCATTTTCTTCAACAGTAACGAATATCAGATATTTAAAAAGATAATCGCTCTAGAGTACGAATTTCCTAGTGGTTTTCCAGAAGTTCCAAAGGGTCTTGTCCAAAGTTTATTGGTAAGTGATCTTTTATGCTACTCCCCCCTTGATGGGATCTGAATTACCAACTCTCTAGAGCGGTTTTTTAGAGTAGTTGAAAAGTAATAAGGCAATAGGCCACGTTTGATATATCAATATTCTAACATTGCACCGAGGCTTTCAGGTCAAAATTGCAAGTCCTTTTGTCCCCCAATTCCCAAAAGACACTTAGATACACAAAAAACGACACCAACTATAGACGTTTCTCCCGAAAGCGTCGGAGCCATGTTAGAATATTGATACATTGAACGTGGCCTATTACTTTGGTTTTACTACGATTTCGAATTGTCTGTCGTGAGTAGTTTAATTGGTATAGTAATTGGTTTCTTTTACTATACTGAGTTGAAAACTTCTCTATACCCATAAATTTTGTTATTCACTCCCCTTCCCGAAAAAAAAAAATTATTATAATACGGATTTTCTATGGTTAAATGATTTGTAAATAAAATGTACTAGAGTGGTTTTCAACTTAGTGTCGTAAAACCAAAACGATCAATTAGACCAACCAAACCTATTAATTAGAATACTCAGCCAATCTCAAACTGTAGTGAAACCAAAACCAAACTACTAACTTAGGAATTATTAGACTACTCAGCCAATCTCAAACCATAGCAAAACCAAAACCAAACTCGAAGGAAATTGCCTGACGAGGCCTAGTTCACACTAGCGACATAACGAAAAGAGCGTAACGACAAGAATTAAGAAGTAGTACAACTTGTTCGGTCAAGATGGCTGGATATTTCGTCTCGGTCCCTAAACACGCAAAAAAAGAACGAGGCCAATATCCAGCCATCTTGACCGAACAAGCTTAGTCAATAAAGGTATAAAATATCTAAACGTGTTACATTTTCCTTGCGGGACAAAGCCCGTATCCTGAGCGGGCAAGATAGCTCCATCTTGCCCGCCAATCACAGCGCGAGATTTGGTTCATCTTGCCCGCTCGGGTAGCCAATCACAGTGCGAGATTTGGTTCATCTTGCCAAACGTTGATATGACAGTTTTGTAATGTCGCATTTGAAATTGTAAATTAACGCTAAAATTTGGCACCAAAATTAAGGAGTAATTTGTCACCTGTGATGTTATCGGTTTTATTGTGTTTTACTAAGAATAATCAACAGTCTCAAATGAATATAGGTGCTGGATCCAACAAAGCGACTTGGCTGTGACGAGTGTGGAGGATTTCCATCTCTGAAAGGTCACGAGTTCTATGAAGGTATACGCTAAAGCAATATACTTCTAGCCTGCGTAGCCGGCGGGAGTGGGTGCCCGCGAGTTCCCGCGCGAACTTCGGTCCCGAACGCGAGTGCAAAAAGCCGCGCAGGTCGCGAGAAGAATGGGGAGGAGTCTACGCACCGACTCCCGCCAGCTACGCAGTCTAATATACTACTTAACAGTTATATACTCGAGATATCTATTTTACAACTACATTATGAGCTTGCGATTTCTATCACGGAAAGAAATTGGGAGGGAATAATGCAACTGTTTTAGTTTAAATCTACAAGTCGTTCAAAACTTTATCTTAATGCTCTTCACAAACACTTCAGCATTCGTAATAACCCGACGTTAACCACTTAAAAATCGACATTTACAAGAAGTAGACGTTTACACGAAACAACGTCCACACAGCGTTGACGTGCACGCAAAACTATACATATACGTAAAACTAGATGTCGACGCAATTCCTTACAAATCTGGGTCGGGAGTGAAAAGACTCTCTCGCTGCCCGAACGCATGTCCACAAAACACCCACGTTTCTTTTCCTGCCCTTTCAATTTGGCGGGAAAACTAGCTCCCTGGAGACGAGCTTCTTTTGCAGCCCCATAAAAAGAACTTTCCAACAGTAGTAAAGAAGTTTAATTTAGTTGCAGGGCATTGCTTAGATATTATACCAAAAATAAGTATTGCTCTCAGGATATTTTAATAAGTGAGATACTTATCATGATGAGTTTCTTTATCTTCTGCCAGGAATTAACTGGGAAGATCTACCAAATCAGAGACCTCCTGATTTGCTGCCATATTTGCCGTCGACATGCACCGATCAGGAAGGACTACGCAGCAAATACAAGGTCAATAGCCTGTATTTGTATGTCATTCAACAGCAGTAGGAAAATCAAGGTTCATCTCACAAACAATTACTACAAAGTCCTACGTGGACAAGTGAAGTTCATAACACTCTGGTATTTGTATTTTTCTGCGTGACTCGCGTGACACTCGTTTCTCTCATAACTAATCACGCGCTGGTTGACATATAAGTAAAATATTATCGCCTCTAGCTTTGTAGCAATTAATTTTGCAGTTTTTGATCAATTTCAGGTCAGTCTTCACGACAGCGACAGTGATGAGTTTGATGATCAACTGTTAGCGAGATTTGGCCTGTCCGATGAAGTCCAAGATTCTAATGAACCTAGGAACGTTCTTAATCTCACACAAAGCGAGAGAGAGGAGAAACTATCGAAGCAGCAGAAAGAATCACCGTGGTAAGAATTTTACTTTTGAGAACCTCATAGCACATGTGTGTTCAGACGAGTCGCTGTAACAATCTCCTGCCATCGGCACTCTCGCCCCTTTACTCTATAGCCTGCGTAGCCGGCGGGAGTGGGTACCCGCGCGACTTCGGTCCCGAACGCGAATGCAAAAAGCCGCGCAGGTCGCGCACCCACTCCCACCAGCTACGCAGGCTATTTACTCTATTTCTTGAATCATGTCTAAACAGCCCGTCTAATAACAATCTTTACAGGCAACGTTTGATCAGTTTTACATCCAATCGCTCTGTTATCCTTGAAAATTATTACCTAGTGTTGTAGGCAGCGTGTGCTGTGTAAATATAGTGCTTTGCACGCAATGCGGACCTGCAGTAGAAGGAATAATGAGTTCATATCAGTACATGGCTTTTGCTGAGCGGATGTAACTACGCTCCATGCTCGCGTTTAGCACACTGTCCTGCTTGCTCTTTTGAGTTGTCTTTTTGGATGTATGAAATGCCGCGGGCGAATTAAAACTTGACATCTTAATGTCGCATATAACTGAGAGGTCGACACGTGATCTTACACCAACCTAACCTTGAAGTAACATTAACATAAAATAAAATTTGAGTTCATGACAGAGGACAAGTTTATTTGCCTTTCGCGGTAGTAAATCCACTTGCCCAGTAATGTAGAGATTTTTTTGCCGTTTGATAGTAATCCCTACTGAAATGTTGATCGTAGCTATTGTTTTCTTCACACAGGCATCAATTTGTTGACAATAATCTTATCATTAAGACTGGTGTAGTCGACAAGAGAAAGGTGAGCTCTTGCCTTATCTTGCTTTCAAAGAAACGTTATACATACTGGTGAGAAATATGTTTCTATTTCGCTGAACGTCAAACAAGTAAGAATCGATCCACAAAAATGCTCCCTCACCGTTTTTAAATGGAAACGTTAAGCCTGGACCTCCGTTCCGGCGGTCTCCTCTCGTAGGTTTCTGCATGCCATTCTAACCAAATAGAAGAAGATGGCGTTCTATTTTCTGTTTAACTGAATATATTCCATGTTGTCGTGCGTCTGTTCAGTAATCAGTGTCAGGTCATGAGAGGTAGTGGTATACCATTATACCTGAAAGAAAAAATCCATTATGCAGATGATTGTATGAAAGGTCATATATTGATAAACACAACTTAAGCAGCTGTCAAATTAAAGCCTGAAAAAACCATTCAGGCCTGATCGGGATTCGAGCCCACGACCTCTGCGATACCGGTGCAGAGCTCTAACAACTGTGCTGTCAAGCCATCTGGGAGCTGGTCTCATTGTGAGTTCGTAATACACCCGTAGAAAATGATACATAACCTCAAATTCATGCGAAAGACCAGCATTTGGAGCCATTTGTTTAATAGATCTCTCGAGTATATATACCTGTATGCATGTATGTAAACTGCCGACGCCGTTATAATTCAAGGCATGAAAAGCAGTTCACCCACCGGGGACGTGCATGATGCGACTTACGATGACAGTTCTAATCACATTCCGAGATTCCTTACTCCTCCATGTGTCTGACCAGTTGAATATGAAACTATCAGTAATAACAAATTGTTGTGAAACGTGATAATCAAAAGCAGTGGCACTAAGTTTGTAAAGTCGTATTGGTACATGAGTTTGAACTCCTAGGCTCATATTGATGAGCCTTAGCGATGAACCGGGCGATGAACTGGGCGAAGCTGCCTCGAAATCTTTAAAAAAAACGGGGACATTTAAATGCAGTTTTGAAGAAGCACTATCTCCTCTTCTTTTAAAAATTGAGTGTTTTTGTTTTAGCTCCTGCTCTTATTGAGACTTTTCTTCTGACAGGGCCTGTTTCCCCGCAAAAGAACTCTGATTCTCACAGAAGGCCCGCGCCTGTATTACGTTGATGCAGCGGCAATGGAGCTTAAAGGACAAATTCCATGGTAAAGTCTGTGATTTTTTTTTAACAATTGATTCATGCTTTAGCGTGCTCTATCGAGTCATGTTGCACGCGGGAAGTTTAGAGAGCCTTAAAAAAGCATAAGAGTTGGTTGAGGCGATAGCCGAGAGCCCGAAATTTGAAAATGCAGCTTTAGTCTACCACCCACACTAATTGTACACGAAAACGAAGATTTTCAACAACGTTCTTCAAACCAGAGGAGTTTTAAAATGCCAGTTTTGCGTTTTAATGTGGATGAAAACATTTTGCAACGAATGACATCATTATCGCGGTAGCCAGGGTTTTCCTCAAGCACAAATAAAAAATGACCGGTGATTGTCGCGTTTTCAAGTTTATTCGACCTAGTGTGCACGGAAAACATTTGTAGCGTTTTAAGAGTCGGGCAGAGGGAAATGCTGTTTTCAAATTTCTTCAAGGTTGTGTCGACGAGCCTGAGAGCAACCCTAACGGCTTTGGGTTCCCGAGGACGAAGTGGGTAGCGAGTTGTTTCTCTGGTCTCGTGAAGATGTTCTGAATTTAAAGTAAGTTTTTCTTTTGTTTCAGGACGAGGGACCTCAGACCCGAGGCCAAGAACTTTGAAGTTTTCTTCATTCACACGGTAAATACAGGAGAGTTGTCACTGACATAACACTGTAACCTTGAGCTAATATATTTTTTTTCTCGGTTACAACAAGTATTTTCTCTTTATTTCAAAAGTTGTTTCTCAGGGATTGCTTATTGAATCGGGAAACAATTGTTTCTTCTTTTAAATTTTCATATAAAACTGTTGGGTTTCCTCGGTGTAAAAACCTGTGAAGTTTGTCTTTGTTTTGTAGCTATTGTTAAGGGTGGGGTCTATTATCTTGACTTCTCTGTCTTCTTTGTCTTATGTCACTGGTGAGTGTAACTGTTACAGGTTCTTGCACCGAGATTGAGCCAAAATATTTTGTTATTCCTTTACTTTATGCGAATGTAACCGTTGGAGAATGATTGGTTATCTGATAATGATAATCAGAAAAAAACTGATTATGATGGAATCGAAAAGAAATGCTTTTTTAAACTGGTTATCATTGAAAATGACATTGAAGGTCTGGAAGGTCGTTGTACGGGGGATTCGTAGAATTGGTTATGGAAAATTATGTCCTGGTATCATTATATTGGAAGGTTTCTTTATTAGAAATTCGCACTTTGTTGGACTACAGCCTGTTTCAGGCTCTCGGTCAGTGGGGATGATCGAAAACGCGGGCGTGCTATGAACGGGATCAGCGACGAGCAGGAGGTGAAGAGAAGAGGGCAGGGCCTCCTCGTTTTCTCTACCAGACCTCGCTCGTCGCCCGCCCGCTTTTTCGATCGTCCCCACGGACCGGAACAGCCTAGTTGGACTGTAGCTAAACGGTTTGACTGGACTAGTCGCTATCCCCAATCGAAAAAAAAACACTATTTTTTTTTCTTTTTCAGCCAAAACGTATTTATTACTTGGAAGATCACACAGGGTATGCTATGGAGTGGGTAAAAAAGATCGAAGAAGTTCACCGTGCTTACTTTGGAGATACAACACAACTCTAAGCAACTGTGCCTCGTTTTTATTGAGGTTTTCCGATGACTTTTGACATTTCCAGTTTTGGTCTTCCACCTTTTTGATATCTGTAACCTGTTAAAAGTCTCTTACGTAACACGCCGTAACCAATCAGAGCGCGTGTTCATGTGACCAAACAGCGTCATTTGACTCACATGACTTTTTCCGCGCTTGGCAGCGGGAGGCAAGGAGTACATGTTTTTCCTCGCTTGGCAACTCGTTGTATTTTTCCCGCGCTTTTCTTCCATTGTTCCCATCTGGCTGATTTGGTTGGTTCATCGCGCCACACTGACCAAGCTGGTTAGCAGTTATTGGAAAACTGTCTTATCAAACCGACATAAAGGAGCTACGTCACGCACCTTGCGCACCTTGAAAAGTTTAGCCTAAAGTTTTCAAGTTCGTCGTTTGTAATCCGTGTTAATCTTCCCCATCCTTAACCATCCTTGTTTATTTGTGGTTTATTATAATCACTTTGGCGTATTTCTCTGTTAGTAATCTATTCTTTTCAGGTTTTCTTCAATTTTGAGGTGATTTTGTACGTGGCCAAAATAACAAAATGTCTTGACGAGCTCCTTTAACTACATAGCATTGTAACACATAAGAACACAATATTTTAAGAAATTTTGTTCGGGTGAGTCTTATGACCCGTCTGAATTGTCGACAATCAGTTTCGTAAATTCTTTCTTACCTTTTTTGCCATTATGACCGCTTAAATCAGACTTGAATGATAAATAAATGTTCTTCCCATCCTTGCAGTAATCCAAAACCGAATGGACGACGCAATCCTTTCATTGAGTTTCATATCGTTCTTTGCAGTTGTCATTTGGGTTGACACGCAATGTTTTACGTGACTATGCAGATAACGGTAAAGAGCTTCTTGCGTGACAACCCAAGACAATTGCGTGACGACCCATATAACGGCTTTAGAGAAGAGCACATGTAAATCAGAAAGAACAAAGCTTATAATATTGATAAAATTGATAATGTACAAGAAATAAAATCTCTGAAACCGCGACTCTGTTGTTTTCCCTGTATCGTGATTGGTTCAGTCTCTCTATTTTACCTGTTTGGTTGGCGATCTAGCCATAATTAGAAGTAGATATACAACTCTTAGCAACCTTCAAAAGGTTTCAACCCTTAAATGCATCTGAAAAATGGTGACCAAAACCAGTAACATGAAATGTCAGATCGGCATCTTTATGACTAATTGACTCTTTTAGAAGGGCCTTTTTGAGTTAGGTCGTTTCACAGCGGCAACGTCACCTACTCCACATAACGTTCAAGAGGAGAACCCCGGGGGGTACTACCCTATATCAGGTATATAGGTATGTGCCGCCCTAAAGGGTATGGTTTTTGAGCTTTTTTTGGTATGAAAACGGGTATAGATTTTGAAGACTTTAAACTTGAGAAAGGGCAACGGACAAAGCAAAGGAACCGGATCCTGGTGGATCTGATCAGCAAAATTTGGGATTCAAAAAAACTGAAAAACAGAAAAACTGACCGTACGGTTGGATTGAATTTTTGTATTTCCAATATTTCGTCAGGCACGGCCTGACTTCTTCAGGGAAGAAGTCAGGCCGTGCCTGACGAAATATTGGAAATACAAAAGTTCCTGAATCCAACCGTACGGTCAGTTTTTCTGTTTTTCAATAGATTTTGAACATTTTGGTCTGAAATTGGGTATGGTTATCGGGGGAACGTTCACGAAAGCTTATAAACTTATTTTTCTTCCCAGTGACCGGAGGGGCGAGTAACTGGTGAGAGTGAAAGAGAAATAGATAAAATAGATCATTCCAGCTAAATTTTACCTATGATCTTTGTTACATTGAATTCCGTTCAGCACTAATCCATATGCTATGCTTAATCACGTGCAAGGTCAGGTCTGAAAACGGGTATGGATTTTTGAGGCCAGGTCTGAAAACGAGTATGGGCAATGGCATTTTTTGGTCTGAAATTGGGTCTGGATTAGGAGATTGCGGGCGACACACCCTTACCAAAAATTCCAAGGAGTACCCACCCCGGGAGGAGAACGTACTTCATTCTGGCAAAAGCACACGAATCCTGCACTTCATTTCATAGAAAAATAAGATCACATTGCGTCTACCGCGCGCTCTGTAGATCACACGTAAAGGTGTTTCCTTCATTAGCGCAGAAGCTTTGGAGAAGAGGGTAAGACAATAGACAGTACCACACAGTTGAAGTAGGTGACTTCTACGATTTCATTCCCAGACGAAAACGTTTTGAGTAAATTTAATCAATATAATCTTTCTTATTGCTGGACTTGTGGTCCGTGAAAATTGAAATTTCGATTTATATCAATTTAATATTTTCTAGTTCCAGAGTGACATATGGGTTCTTCTTGAAAAATTCCGGAAATGCCCTGCACCCCTCCCCGGTAAATGAATTCGTTGCTCTACTCACTCTACCCGACTTTGTGTTCATTTGGCTGTAAATGAACATGGCGGAGCCCTGGAACAACAGCTGGTGAAGCAGCTGATCGTAACGTGCCCACAAAAGCCTGATAAATGAGATAACAATTCAAAATCACACACATTCTGAAAACGCGGTGGTTCTAAAGGCTTATTCTCACCAGGTGACGTCAAATGGAGGCGGTTTTCTTTGAACCAAAGAAAGAAACACGGCAACTCGGGAGCGAAAAGAATTGCTCTTTCGAGAGGCATATTGAAATTGACTCTGAACGAGTACAATTACTTTGTGCGCTGTTTACCAAGACAATTAATGCAGTGTCGAGGGAACGAAACAGCTGTTAAAAGGAGTTTGTTTAATGTAATCGCGCATTAATGTGTCGAGCATCGTCCCCGTCTGGCCCATTTACTCGTATTTATGCTGAGTCAAGATCTCTGATAAACTGGGGCACAGTATCATCGAGATGATGAAACTTTGAGTGAAAATTAGTGATCTTCGACTATTTAGGAGGTAATTACCCAGCCGAGGATCTGAGCCAAGCGATTTTTCGTGGATAGCCTAAATATTGAAACACTTGATTTTGGAAAGACAATTTTTAAATTATAGAATTTTTGATCAAATGGCTACATCGACCGGCTCAAGGCCTTTAATGGAAATGAACGCAGCGACAGCCGACGATCCAGAGGCAGATGCAGATACAGAGGGAAGCGGATCGTCAGATAACGAAAACTCTCTACTTGAAGGCGAGCAGCCGACATCTGCCGATAAACAGCCGCTGTCGATGAAACGACGAATTGCTTTGGTAGGCGCTCTGTTGCTCTGTGTGTTTACAATATTTGCGTTTGCCTTTTTGCTGCCCTGTCATAAACCGAAGTGTCAGAAAGATCCAGGCTGCCCTGGAAAAGGAGACCAGGCATTTGTTAACTGGACTGACAATTTGGGCGGTATCACTCCGGTGATGATATCACTGGTTGATGTGACAGGAGATGGTAGATCAGATATTTTAGTTGAATTTAAAATTGAGGAGAAGGAGTCCGTGAATTCTTCTTTCTTGAGTCAGCTTTGTAGGAGCACAAATTGCCATGGCAGTGGTTTTATGGCTATACATGGTTCGTGCGGTTATAGCCTGTGGAATGTTAGCCATAACTCTTCCCTTGGTTTGCTTGCTTGTGAAAGGGTTGCAGACAGGTCAGGCATGAATAGCAATGGCCACTGTCTGCTTGTTGAAGAGAGAACAAATCTTTTGCTCTTTAACTCAGAAAATGGCACCACAAAATGGCTGTCACCTTCTAACCATAGGCTTGATTCTTTTAAATTTGTCAATGATATTGATGGTGATGGGGAAAGAGATATTGTAATTGTCCAGGAACATCCCAAAGTTTACAAAAAGGTGTACTCAGAAGGCAGTGTCAACCTGGTGTCTGGAGCAACAGGAAAACTTTTAGGCAACTCCCTACCATTACCAGGAAATCGTGGTGGAAGCCATGTCCTTGCCATCCATGCTCCATCAAGCAAACAGCAATTTGTAATTGTTGGTTCAACATCACTCAAGGGGAACAGTACGTCACTATGGGCTATATCAGTTCCTGATTTACTTGAGAAGGTAACACAGCCAACAAAGAAGATTCCAGGCCAGCCATGGGGAGAACATACACCGGATCCACTCACTGGTTTCATCAGCATTTTAAAAGATACTCTTGTCCTGATTGAACCTCTCCTGACAGACCTTGATGGTGATGGGGTGAAAGATGTTGTGTTTGTAATCAAAGAAAATAGTCTCTCTCTTTTGGCCACAAATGGAAAGGATCTGACTGTCATGTGGAGAGTGGCTGTACCATCAAACGCTTCCATCCACAAGTAAGCTTTTGAAAACATTTTTTACATGTTATACCATTACACAAATCATGTAGCTTGATTTTTTAACTTGTGCATATAGTAACATTTTCAAGTTACTAGTATTGACTTTGCATGATATTATTGGTTATATTATGCTAGAATGTTATGTGATAATCCCATTACTTGTATGAGTAAGAGGATTTGCTATCTTGAAAATAGAAAATATGGTTTTGAGATTGAACACATGAGGATCACATCAGTTTTAAAAGTCATTTTTGGCAAAATGCTTTTGTTCTTGTGGCATATGGCATTACCAATTCAGAAGAAACATTTTGCACATTATCTTAGTCAAAAGTCCTTGGAATTCCTTTTGAAGTATGAATTCATTATTGAATTTCACAAAGTGATGACCTCTGCACACCCTGCTTTACTGTCCTCCAATACAATACTGAAACATTGGGTTTTTCTTGGATGAATCAACATCTGTATTTAATAGGGATGGAGAGGGAGTTTAAGACAGACCATTTTGTTGGCCATTCTCCCCAGATATTTGACCAGGATATTAGTAAAAGCCAGATTCTTCCAATCTATCCGCTAACTTTCCTCTTTTCTTGCTTGCCAGGTTGTTTCCAACTCAGCACTATGTTAAAGAAAATTCCACACATGACGTTGGTGTGTTTGTGTCTTACACTAATCATTCCTCTGGAATCCTGGTCATTGATGGGCGCATAGGGGAGTTGAGCTGGTTGTTTCACAGTATGACTGGTCTACCTGTGGCACCAATCTCTGTACCAGGAGACTTAATAAGTACACAACAGGCTTTTGTGATGTGGCTTCCAAAGTTGGAGGCCCTGACACTGATTGTTAAACCCAGAAAGTCCAGACAAATCTGGCAACAAGGCAGCGATGGTAAGATGGTAGAAAAACCAATATCAAGGCAAAGACGCCATCAACAAGGGCACCAGATATTTCCTGAATCTGATGTTAATTCTTTAGATGGGCTTTTTAATCAGGAGTTTGATGATGTCAACAGTGATAACGATTTTGATTATCGCTTTAATTCTGACAGCAGTGAGGATGATTATGATGATGGTGATGATGATAATGATGATGATGATGACATAGCCTCAAAGGAATTTCAACTTGCCTTTTTATCCGAAATTTTGAAGAAGTATTCTGATGATCCTTCTCTTTCCCCTCAAAAGCATTTCAACACTTATAAAGAACACTATAAAGCTGACAACAAGTGGCTCAGTGCAAAGAAAGTTGGTCTCCCATTGCGCATGAGAAGTTACAATGAGGACTTAATTCCAATCAGTGGTGATGAGAATTCTGATGTTATAGCTGGTCTAGACATGCACACTGCTGCTTTAGAAGAGGAACTCAGTGATTTGCCCAACCACAAGAAAGATGAGACCAATCACAATGCAAAAGAACCACAGGCACCCATATCAACAGACTATTCCGTCTATCAGTCCCATCGAAAAGTACTCAAGAAATCCCCTCCTGAGCCAACTAGAAGGGCAGATGAGGAAAATGACCTCCAAATTACATCACGGAACAAAATGCATAACCAGCAATTTCCAGCAGAAGATGGCCATGAAGCTAATCTCAAAGAAGTGAAAAAGGTAGTTGCAGCTAACAAGCCATCTTACCATAAGAGATCAGTGCAGTCCTCACAATCAAGATCACAGTGTGTTCAGAGCTCAAGTGATAGCACAAATTCCTATATGGCTGTTCTGTTGGTAAAAGACACTAATGGAAGACAGCTGATTACTGAAATAACAGAAGAAGGTCCCCTTTACCTAGGTATGTACTGATGGTAAACAAACTTAGTACAGGTAAATGTCCTATTAGGTGGGTCACCTTTTGTCTGCCCACAGGCATTTTTGTTAGTTTTCACCTAAAAAAGTGAACAAGTGAAGTGAGGGCACATATGAGCAGGGCAGTGTCTACCCACCCACACACTCCTCACTCATGGTCCAGTAGGAGAAGGGGGATGAATTTTTTTTGCAAAAGGGGAGAAAGGTATCCCAGTCTCCTTTTGCAAGGGAATAACTCAAAAACTGCAAGGTTCATTTATCCCCTAGCTTGACTTAAAACGCATCTATTTTGTAAGATATTGTAGTTTTGGTACTAATTTTATATGCAAAATTAATGTGTTTTAAGTGTTAACCAAATAAAGCATTGTTGTTTAATTGTTGGATCTGCTGTGGCAGAGTGAAGGATATGACAGTGAACCGTTCTTTAAGTAAACAATTTTGGCTTTAGCTTAGTGAGCTTATGGTGAATCTCTGATAAATTTTAGATAATCTTGATTAATCTTAATATGATTTTACTTCAGGTCCTGGGGAATATGGAAATTTGTTCAACGTCAAGGATGGTGATGCCAAACCCAAATCATGTTTACGATTGGTGCCCAGTCTCATATCAGAGCCAGTACTTAGAGATTCAGATGAAGGCCTGGATCTAGTGTATACTGTTAGCTTTGTGTCTGAGGATCAGTCAGTCCATGTTGGGAAAATTAGAAAAATGTCCTTGACTGATGTCTTTCAAAGGCTAGAAGGCAAAATTGTTGCAACGAATATCAGAAGGCATAAATCTAAAAGGGAAAATGATTATTCATTCAGTTTCCCAAGAGTTCTAAAATAACCATTGAATTAATAAGCTTTACTTTGAAAGTAAGCTTTAGGTAGTTATCTTATTGTTATAATATTATCTTTTTCTTTTTATGCTAAGCCTTAGATTAGTTTGTTTTTTTAAAATTGAAATTATGACATCAGTGTGATATTGATGTATAACAGAGTAAATAAGCCTACAAGCAGGCTCTTGGTAGAGAAAGAAAGTGAAAAAAGTAAGATCTAGTCATCAACAATGTTCTGTTAAGACCAGACAACTAATGCAGTGTTCTTTTTCAGCCACAATAACAAAGAGTTAGAATTTTCTATGGGTGTGACAGCAAGAACATTGTTTCTTTCTAGTGCGGAGGTGACTCCATTGCTTTGCTCAACCTTCAAATTCAAATGAAATTAGAATATTTTAAAATTTTGGTTCAGGTGGCTCTCAACTTCCTTTAGGCCATCCTTTTGCTCCGTTTTCTAAACAAAAACCAATCACAGTTGGATAATGTCACCATGCCAACATATTAATCTCAGTCAATTAGTATTTTGTGTCCAAATGAAGACCCACTGATTCAAAATTTAAGCTGTGTGTACAGGCTCCTCTTCTCCTTTCCTCTCCTTCATTCTTGCCATGTGAAGAGCCTGCTCGCAGGCTATAATTAATCTGTACACTGTACTCCAATGATGATAATTACTACAGTGAATTGTTTTTCAATAAGCTTTAAGGTATTAAATAAAGTGATCGTTCTTAATGTCAGGCACAATTGAATGTTTCTTAGAAAATGGACCATATAAATTTGCTTTTATTATTTATATATTTTTTATTTTATTATGAATTATTCAACTTACAATGTGATAGTGTACATTGCACTTCAATAACACTGTGGAAGTCTGCAATGGTAATTAGCTAAGAATTATCTTCAATAAATTAAATTAGAGTTCCAAAAATGAGGCTTAGTGTATAAAGGCATTGTTGTTCAGTTCCAAATGATAGACGTATTGCATAAGTGTCACACAGTAAGTTTCTTTGAGTTAGAACAATACATGGCACAGAAGAATTGGGGGATATCATGGGTGTGATCCATTTGACTGTCTATAGGCAACGACAAAAAAACAAAAACAAAAACTCCAACCAAGCACACACAATGACATAAACCAGGCCTGTGATTAGGGACTGTAAGCCATAACACCTCTTACAGCTGAGTATGCTTTATTTTCGTTGGTGCTACAGGTGAACATACCTGTTGATAGAATTCACCCACAAAGTGACGATTGTTATACAAGTTTGAGAAACAAGGCTACATTGTGACACTTAATTACAACCCTGCACACCCACACACACAAAAGAAAATAATTCTGATAAAGATAAAAAAGGAAGGTTTCCCTGAAAATGTTTTGTCAGATGTCATAGCCTAGTAATACAAAGAATTGTTGAAAACAAGTGAATATACTAGAAAAAAAAAGCACAAATATTCACTTTTATTTACACCATTAAAAATAATCATTGGAAAAACCATCCACACATGGCAAAACAATATCAAAGAAAATAGATTTCAACATGTACACAGTGCAGCTGTGAAATACGGCACATTCAAGTTATTTCCAAGCAGTACTGACAGAACAATGTTATGAGAAGGAAAATTCATTCAGGGCAATACTTGAGACCCATGTACCTGATGGCATACAGACTGTAAACCTCTGAAGAAATTCCAAGTGACTGTAACTTCCTGCTACTGTAACTTTGACACAAACTCATCAATTGTTTAAACGCAGAAAACAGTTGAGCTGTCAGTAAAGCTCCAATGTTAGCACACCACTCCAAACCTCAATATATTAATGTTCATATAGTTTCAACCTTGTACACCTTGTGAGAGACAAACTCAAACTAGTGATAGCGCATTTCTGTGTTGCCTTTTACATGTGTCTGAAGGAGTTTGCAATAATGCAAAACTTATCATATGAAAAAAAAGTTTGACTTGCTTAAACATTGAATTCACAGGTGGAACACATTTTCACACGCAGTGTTTTGCACCAAGAGTTGTCTTGATACAGAGCAGCATGTACAAGACAACTCAGGAATGGCCAACTGTCTTTACTTGTGAGAGTACATTTGAATGACAGTGCTTAATTTTGTAGTTTTATGCAACAATTCCTGTCTGCTTGCACAACAAAATGTATCCGGTATTCTGAGGGTAAATAACACTGACATCAATCTAGGAAATTAAACACTACAACACTGTATTTAATTGGGGTGGAAATGCCAAAAAATACATCCCATTTCTGCACCAGAATAAATGATAAATAGGCTGTAGATTGTCCCAAAATGATAACGCCACCAATATTTGATGACTTCTAAATTGACTTGATCCCCATGACATCATGTACAAGGTCATGAAAAGAACATACCAAATGAACACCACATATTAACCAAAATGTCACGGAATATCAACCAAAATACCACTTATAAACCTTCCAGGTGCAGTAAATCAAAGCAGAACCAGCCACTAAGTTATGAAGTCTCTTGCGGTATCTATCATCTTTTCTCACAAGAACAATCGGAGATGACGATGTCAGGCTGCCGAGAGGTAACTTTGCTAACTTTCTAGTGTCATATTCAACTTGATACTGGCAGCAAGGATCAAACTGCCATGATACACCATACAATGCTGCACAGAAAATGCTTACTCCACCACACACCAAGCTGGTAGGCCCATGGAAGGATTTGGGCAACATCCAAGAACTCCCAAAACAACTAAGTCCAGCAATAACAGCAGTCTTGTGTAAACAATTTCCTACTTGAATCCAGCGTGCAGTCTCCTCTCCAATCATAGTTGGTTCAATAACAATCATGCTGCACTGTGATTCCAGTGCACGTTCCAAATCTGCTTCAAACTGTTCTCGTGCATCTTCAGAATCATAAATTTCATGGATGATGACGCAATCTCCCTCTGTGGTGTCCTCACTAGAAAAGATATAAGAACTCATATTTATGCTATACTGTAAAAAAGGTGCTTTACATGTAACTAAGTAATCCACCACATTACTACACAGACTACTTTAATTTGTAACAGTTTGGAGGGAATATAAAGACAAGTATATCTCCGAAGATGAATTTTCTTTTTGCATTGACTAGGCAAGGAATTGATTCTGTATGCAGAAACTAGCTGTTTAAAGGTGTCATTGAAAGCAGTACTGTAATATAAAAATATATTGTAGAGTAAAGAAATGCAATAACTATTATCTTAGCAATAATCGTATTAAGCCTTGTTTTTATCCGATTAAATGGTGGAATCAAAGACCACAATTTTCGGTTTGTAAGGAACTTCGTTTGGCGATCATGTCTGTGTTTAGTATTTGCTTGGATGCTTACATAACTAATCGGCGTTATGTTATTATGGATATTGTTTAACGATTCTTAAAATATCAAATTGCCACGTACAGTTCAAAGTACACATTAAATTTTACAGTTACGCTTATTTGGAAAAACGGAGGAAAACTGCATGTAGGATGCAGAAAATATTGCACATATGATATGATTATCGAGTAATCATAATATCCTGACTAACACCAAGATTAAATTTTTGAAGTTGACAGCTGCGGGACCGACCACTTCAGTGGTTATCGGCGCAAATAGACTACTATCGTTGATAAAACTTCGAACATGACATCTTTAACGTGCGCTAACAACATAAGGAGAAACTTCAGATCCAAATAATAATGGGCGCAGTATTAAAGGAATCCACAGTACTTGCGTAAGACAAATTGCAGCTAAGACTGAACATTACCTCATTTCATCCGCCATTTTGGTGCTACTGGGACAAGAGACAGGCGCCAAATCTCGACGTGAGATCCTGGGAGCATAAATCCAAAGGAGGCTTACTATTTAAAGGAAATGACGTCATTGTCAAAGAGATTCCAAGATGGCTTCCCTGTTTGGAGCGAACCCTTTCTCAACACCAGTAGGGCAGAGAATAGGTAACTTCCAGGCTAGAATGTGCTATTTCTGTGCACTTTTGAAAGTTTTTACCCTTTCTGTATTAGTAGGGGAAATTTGTTTCCTTACAAACTGAATATTTATTTCGACTGAAGTTGTAGAGGACTCTTGAATCATGCCTTCAGTCAATTCAGTGTCATTCGATGGGTATATCTGTATCTGTTGTAATTTCAGAGAAAGCCACCGATGGGAACCTTCCTTCTGAAGACTGGGCGGCAAATATTGAAATTTGTGACGTTATCAATGAAACTGAAGAAGGGTGAGTTAATGCGAAGGAAAAA
>OMLO01000815.1_pt1 | contig 22253 bp, 11 predicted proteins | sample 1674811 | NCBI WGS metagenome assembly OMLO01 (sample SAMN06265003, study PRJEB25207) | coral metagenome | isolation source: Coral host | place: Mexico:La Bocana,Puerto Morelos, Mexico | collected 2008-11-13 | reverse complement strand
CACATGTGAAATTATAAATTACGGCTGAAATTTCGCGCCAAAATTAAGGAGTAATTTGTCACCCATGATATTAGGCCAGTTATTGACGTTTAAATTGTCCAAGTTTCACCTAGAAAGGTAAAAGACTTAAGCAAACAATAAATAGAGAAAGGAAACAGGTTTCAAAAGAGTAAGAAGTTGGGCCGTTATCACTAAAACTGTAGTAAGCCACCTTAAAACCCAGACTGCGAGCAATCTCTCTTGTGTTCGAAAATCCGTGTTAAACAACGCAAACAAAAACACATCACAAGCTGCTCGCACACTCACTTGTTTTTCGTTCTCCCCCACGGAATTCCGAGCAAAAATGGGACCGCTTGCAGTCGTAATTGAAATGCAATATGCTGTGGACAGGTCAAAACAAGACGAAAGAGCTAGTGTTGGTGAAGGGACATAACTTAAACTTCGCTACGATTTCGAACCCTTATATATTGAACAGCGGTTCACAAAAAGTTTAACAGGACGCTAAAGATGGAGCGAAGGAAGCGGATCGAGTGAATCTCCGATCCATAATGATTTTATACCTCCAAATTGGAAAAATGGCTGGAAAACTGCTTCATAATGTGAATTCTTTGACATTATTTAAAAGCAAGCCGTTTCTGAAGAGTTTATCGGGGTAAAATGTCGAGTTTTTCTGCCTAATGTTTATTGCGCACATAAATTGTGCAAATGTTTGGTTTGCTTTGTTTTTTACGTAATTTCACATATAATGCTTATGGTGTTCACATTTTCCGAGCAGCAAACCTGGCGTCATTGTCAAGGCTGAGAATCATAAAACGCGCAATTTCATTTTTTTTTAAAGTAAAACGCGCAATTTCTTTTTTTAAAGGAATTAATGGCTATAAAGGATCAAGAACGCCCAGACTCTGTTCACAGTTGCGGCATCTAAAATGTGCCTGGAGGGTAGTTTCTATTATCATGTTCTAAGTATTTTTAATAAAAAGTACAATATACAAACGAGATGTGCCTCATTAAAAGCTTTTCACAATAGCAGGAAGTAGCTTACGATATTTTGTGGTCGAGAAGATTCGATTCTTTTGAATAGAAACGAATCAATCGTGGCTACCACCTGGGTTTAATTTAAGTGCTGAGAAATATTTTTGCACTTTTTATTAAGCAAATAAGCAGAGAATTAAAACTTTTTAGTCGCTCAATTTTTTCTGAAATTGAGAGTTGGTCGGCGAAATGATAGCATTCCATAAAATCGATCAAAGTCAATGAATTGAGAGCCGGGAGACCGAGTGTTATGTATTATGTTTAGACCAGATCGGCTTATCAGCAAAAATGCTGACAAAACATCTTTTCCGTGAGCTTTACACAATTCGATGCACTTTTACCTCTTAGCTTATTGACCAATAATACACCACTCATTGTGTGATGGAAACATCATAATATTTTGCTCACCATGGTAACTTATTGGTCAAAAACTTCAAACGTTTAGTTGTGACGTCATATTACGTAATTCGTAAAAAACTGCCAAATGACGCAGATGTAATATGCTGCATATAACAAAGGTGAATATTATCCATGAAGCAAACTAGTTTTCGTCTGCAACTAAATTTGTCTCTAAACCATTTAAAGCGAGAAGGACTACAGTCTAATTATATTCAAGATACTTCGGAAATGACGCCTTCAAATGTCTCAGAACATACCACGACGTGAGCTGGTCAGATATATCAGCCCTATATAAACCTCAGCCACTTTTTATCTGTGCCAAAATCAGTTCAGGATAAATTTAAGAAGAACAAATGGCAAAGGACTGGCAACTGGCATCACTTCCAACTCACACCGAAGATTTTAGCCTCCGCTGTTGAACAAGGTTTGTACCAAATGTCCGATTACTTTTAACTTATCCAGTAACATTTCCTTAAATTGCAAGTAGCGTTTAAAAAATGACATTCATGACTACACAACAGACTTCGAAGTTTATGCTTGTCTCTCAGTACCAAGGTCGAGAAAGAAATTCTCCTCATTGACTGTCAGGTGTTTCTTTTATGACAGTTGTAAGAATATGGTGAGTATGGTGGCACAACCCCTGAATGGCGATCACACTGTATTATTCTCGTGGTCGTGTCTGCATGAGAATGTATCTTGTACTATATAACGAACTTAATAATGTTCATTTTTGGGAATTAACTGATTAATTAATATGAGTGCCAATACGTTCTTTGTGTCAGTGTGGCTTTTAAATAACTGCAGCAAAAAAATCATTATTACGTGTCCTTTTTTGGTCATTTGAGAAATGGCCGAATGATCTAGAGCTTCGCATAAAATTTGGCTGCAATGAGAAGTGTTACGTTTATTTAACAAATAAAGAAGCCTAAGCCGTGTATATGTATTACACTGTGATAAAACACGACAGGCATTTGACAACACAAAGGAAATGGAGAATACTCGAGCCGCAGGTGAGTGTGTTCTACATCATGTTTCTCGAGTGTTCTCAAATGTCTGGAGTGTTTTATCACAGTGTAATACACGGCTTAGCCTTCTTCATTTGTTTTATGATATAGATTTCACACGCCGCGATTAGAAACAAGACAGCACAAGGATCGACAAACTGACGCATTTTTTATCATTTAAAGTGCTTCATCCCTCGTCTTCAAAACTTTCTGCTGCTAAGCAAAGAACTTCATCACAAATTTCTTCAAATAATGTTTTTCGCGCCATCTCTAACAAAAATGTTGACTACAATAAATTATTTGTGATGAATAAAAGGTTTTCATAACAAAACGAGCAATACAAAACTGCTTTAATGATGGAAGATTGATTTTTCCTGTGAAAAAACACTACAGTAACAGCAAATACGTTGGTGTTCCTTAACAAGTTAAAACCGTCCATCTTGCAGTCTCGCTAATCAGCTCATGCAGGGCCAACCTGTGATCCTGGTGTGACTGCTTTTTTTTTGCTGCTTCCTGTAGCAGTTTTACGTTAACTTCCTTTCATAATTAACGGCTAAATTGAGCAATATACTTTTCAAATGGGACATGACGTTCAATATTATCGAAAATTCAAAATCTGCCGGAGTTGGGTCGCGTCTAACATCCTAGACCAATGGCCCGTGTGAGTAAACTAAATTAGGCAAATCACTGAGGCGACAAGAATTTTCTTTAATTAATAAGCAAGTAATCTCGACTTATAACTTAAACTGGCCCATTTAATTCTTAGCCTCAAACACCAGACAACTAAAGCAACTGATTCGATCCTGGTTCCTGACAGGTTCGTAATCGTTATATTCTCCTTGGAGGAAAAAGAACATATCGATGAAGTAAAGCGTTTGATATAATTTTAATATTTAGACTGAGTATAGGTCATCATAACACTATAACACTCTGTAGACGGATATAAAAACTATTGCGTGTTACAATGAATAGCATAAGGGAGTTTTTGAAAATCTTAAAAGTCATAGATTAGTATCGAACTAGTCATTATAAATATTTTTATGTTCTACAATTCAAAACCTCCTGCACTCTGTATGTGGTTCGTGATTTAGTCAAAGCTAACAAATGAATTGTTCGTGGTACAGTTTAGGTACAACAGCGCGAGTAGGCGACCATGGTCTTATAAAGAAACAACCAACTTTCTTACTGTCCTTCTGTAGGAAACGTGCCCTTTCGACTACTTCGCGAGTCAACCTTAAGAGTCATTTGATAGTGTGTTAGAGCCATGCATTTTTCATGCCAATTGTATGTACAGCGCGTGAATGCAGCCGGCTCTTATCTCGACGCCATTTAGTGTGGGCGTTGGGCGCCCAAAGTGGCGGGCGGCTTGAAATAAGAGTTTTCTACGGTGATTCATGAAGTTCTACGTTCGGTCACCGCTTAAAATACGTTTCTTCTTTTATTAAAATTCCAAACACGAAACCAAATAGTCGGCACAAAGTACACCAACAATCGCACAAGTGACACTACCTTGTTACCACTCAGACTGCAAGAAACGTCAGAAGGCCCCAAGCAATCCAAGCAATCAAAAAAGGGAGGACCTTATTAAAAACACTCTACATGCAAAAAGGAAAATAAAAGTACTACTGAGCTACATTCAGTGCAAACATTTTAACAAGTCGTGCATTTACTGTTATTTGACATTGCTGCTAACCGATTGATAATTTTTTTTGCTGTTAAATGACAAGGATGTTCTTACTAGGGAACAAAATTCAAAAATACCTATAGCGGAAAGATGTTCTCCAAACCCTATTGGTGCACCCGGGTTCGCATGAATTTTGCGAAAGATGTTCTCAAAACGCTATTAGTGCACCCGGGAACGACACGAAATGATGTTGGAAAGAATCATCCATATTTTGAATAACCGAATATGGGAGGTGAACTTTGTATTGACTTTACGCGAACCTCTAACGTTTAGGGAGACAGCTTGAAAATGTTATTATGTTCTTCTTTTGTACTTCTACTGGGCATTTTATACGGTTCAGTTGTAATTTTTAATCTTTCATGTCATTGCAAAAGAACAACTCAAGTTTCCCGTTATCAGATTTGTGTACCGCAAGCTCTTTTGCCAGCGTATTTTGAAAAACGAACTTCCCCTGGAGAGAGGCATTTGACAGTTGTGCACTCGTAACGGGGCTTAATTAATTGGAAGATTGCATGACTTGCTTTTTCTTAATTGACATCAATCAAAGTCACATTATACAGTTTAATGAGTACATCAGTAAAAGCTACATTCTATATCTATGATTACTTTTCACTGCCTTAAGAAGTTGCTTTCGTGATGTTTGTAAAGCCACGCCCTAACTACATAAACAAGTGTCAACAAAAACCTATACAGACAAACATCCACCGAATTAACGAGCACCCCCTTAAGAGAACACTCAGTCGTGGTCACGAACAGTTCAACAAAAACGTCTATTTAAGTTTGTGTATATATTTTTACCCCACCTGAAGTGGACACCTCTTGAAAACGCGCGCCAAATTAAACCTCTTGAAGCTTTTCTGGTAGATTCACAGTAAAATTTACTTCCTGCTGGGAAACACTTTTACCAAGAAAAACAAAAACCTCTCTGGTCCCTTCACGTTGGAAGAGTAGTTAATTATTAATTCTCCAGTCCTATTTTTGGCATTAATTAATGAAAACTCTTCATATTCGACACTGAAATCACTAGACAGGTTCCGCTTTGAAGTGGGAGATCCACTGTGTAAAGGGACGTAATCTGAGATTTGCGTGAGTTGCCTTAATTGTTTTTAACTGCATGATAAGTTTCTGAAGGAGTAATTATATATAGCGCCGAAATAAATTTATCAATAGTGGGAAGTGGGTGTGCTTGTTATGAAAGTGCATAGAAATGTACACTGATTTGTAATTAAATGAGTCGAACTATTAAGGCGTGAATTAAAACAAGGCATTGAAAGAATGAGGTTAACGTTTCTATTTTTTGGTATGTCGTGACTGGAGCCCCTGGTTCGCCTGTTTTGCGGGAAGGTAAATACCGATAATTACAATCCCGAAACACTCTTGAATGTACGATATGAAGACTTGTTTGAGAAAACATAACAAGTTTTTACTTAGCTGAGTTTATAAAGACTTAATATTGACCCGGGGTAATGTGTGGGAAATATTTTATGTTTGTCTCCTTTAATGGTCGAGTAATTCTATACTGAGTATACATGAAACCTTAAAGAGAGCGCCGGTATTAAAATAGACTTCTATTTTAAGTTAGTATATCTGCTAAAAATAATTTAAATGAAAATCACTTAGCAAACCTTAACTCAGTTCCATAAAAAATCGGATTTTTTTGTTTTTATTTTTAAAGAGTGTTCATAATTGAGTTAATTATTGTCGACATCTACAAGCTATGAAGGGGACTTGGGAAACTTATGATCCGCGCTCGAAATCTCAGATCGATCCGTTTGTGATGATTAAGTCTCGTTTTCTGCCCTAAGTCACAGTCTCGGATATTTTCATACAGGTGTCTCGACGTGGGTCCCAGCCTCTCGGCGACTCGCGAGTCTGGCTCAGTTTGTCATTTATCATTCCTCAGTATAGTCAAATCGGACACTTTAGGGGCAAACTTATTATAGGGGTGTTCGTATTAAACCGGAAGAGATTTATGCATGTAGTTTCACTATGACCACGAGAACTGTTTCTATACTGTTCCTTCCTCCACCTTCCCCGTTTACGCCTCAGGCTAGAATAAGTCCGTTTCTTTGGCAGTGTAAAAATTTGACTGACAACTTGACAACTCAGTCAAAATCGCTGTACAAGAACCATTGCAGCAGCATATATGTACTTTTGCACCGGGTCCATGGATATCGTCGATTGCATGCTTAGAGTTATATTACCGCTTACTGTGCTTTCTCACGGATATTGAAGATATTGGATCTTTACGGATTAATGGAGAATTTGTCACGATGAGAAAAATTAAATTTTGCGGTGAGGAGTAAAGCGGGTCAGCTCAAAAGAAAATCATTCTTCGCATTCTCGTAATTAAAGATTGGAAAGCCTTTGGAAACGGTGGTATTGTTATTACGAAGGAGATGATCTAATTAGAAAAGTTACTGTTGTCACTGTTTCCACTGGTTCCCGTAATATTGGCCTGGTGGTGTCGTAACAAATGTTTCTGCCAGATTTTCCGGCGATTTGGACAATTTTTGTGTGTTTCCTTTCGATGTTAGATGATTAACTGTAAATTCTGTCCGTCAAGTACTGAGTGCCAAAATTTCTCTAATTATTGATTTTTCTCCCTTGGTTATTGAACGTCGAAATCGAATTTGGAACCCAGTCCCCTTCATGTTCGCGATTTTATTTGCTCCCGCAGTGCCATGCCAGTACAGGTCAGTGGCTATTTACAAAAAGCTCAAATTCTCGGCAAGAAAAATCGTTGTGAAAGTTCAGCAAACTTTGCTGTTTATTAGCTGTGCTTTTGTCGCAGTCTTTGGTCTTTTTTTCTATTAAATCTACTGCGTCATTTAAGGTATGTATATCTGTGTTGCGATGGTTGATTTACGTTTCGTTGCACATTTTCTTGATCGTTGATCATAATTCAGGCACCATTCCACGACAGCCTGCCAGCTGTCAATATTGTTAACTTTTGTAATTTCATGTTGCTGCTGGTGTGTTATGTCGTTTACTTTTGATATATTGAGAACAAAGAAAGCTTTAACGACTGTAAGACTGTATAATTTTGTTTCGTTCCCTTCGGAGAAAAAGTAATTTAATATATTGATATAGAAGTCTAGAATTACGCCATGTAGACCAATCTTGACTGCCGCTTTCGTTTCTAGCCTCGAGTGGTTTTTCGTACTTGAGTAGACATTTTATGTCATTTCATTGTTCGTATGTTGATTGGGAGATAAATATTTATTTGGGTAATTTTTGCGGTGAGCACAAATGCATGTGATTCTGGGCGGTGCGGACACGTTGTACATCGCCGAAAGGAAATTTCGTGACCTTTTATTCGAGGCGTTACGCGGTAACTTCTAAGACTTCAAGTTTTTACGAGAAGCTTTCTTATTTAAATTTCATACACCTCTTGCCCGAGCTGACGGTAAGTGAATGCGGGTTGTCATGTTTGTGTGTTAAATTTAGTCTTCCATTTGCTTTCTGATTATTGCAATTAGGTTTGTTTAGCGATGGTTAGCACTTGTGTTATCGAAAATAACATTTTTTTGACCTTGTCTTGCCCGGCGAACGAGGTTACTATTGTCACTATTGAAGTAACTAATCGAGCGGCTTTCGAAAGGCAATTCCACCTGAAACTTTTGTTTGATAAGTGGTTCGACTCGAGTATGCTTAACGAAAGAGGTATGTCGTAAAAGAAATCATTTCTTAAACAACCAGCTTAAATATCTGGGTGGTTTGTGAGTCATTATCTTTTTCATGGATTGTGACAAGTTGACGTGTTTTGCATTCAATTCAATTCCCTTCGCAAGGAGCGGGAAAGAGCTTAATTACACCTATTTCGTCGTACAATAGAGTCTTTGTCGAGTCATTTGCAATTTATGTTTTGGAATTCATAGTTCATTTGAAATAATTGTTTGATGTTCTGAGTGCCACATCAATATTATAGCTTGGCTGCTCATGTGGTTAGATCGCCTTTGGTGAAGTAATCACGTTTTAGTGCATTCAGGATGTAGTTGGGTTTCCTTCCTGAAATAACAATGACAGTCCTGTCATTGTTATCCAAGCTTTGCTGTTTTTGTTTAGTTTTCTTTGGGAGAATCAAGATAATTCCACTGATAGAAAACAATTCTAAACATTTAATATGCTTATAAAGGTCAATTTTATGTTTCCTCTATTACATGCTAATCACCACTGGCATTAAGCTACTAGATAACAGTTTGAGTTTTTTTAGGATATCAGCTTTTTTGCTTCTAGGAAAATGAAATTCCCAGAGGGTTGTAGTCATATTTTCGGTTCCATCACAATCACTCAGTCAGATTGGGCTCTGAAGTTATTTTTGGTCATGACCTTGCCAATATATAAAGAACTTCTATTGTTGTTATTATCCAGCTGGTTGTTTTAAGTCGTAGTTTTAAACTAGGGCTGTGGATTTTATGATCTTGAAGTATTTCTCTGATTTTAGTTATTAACCAACATGCCTATTATGTAATGATATTTATTATGCAAACATTTTTTGGAAGTTAATTACATACGGTATGGAAATAAAAAATGCTAAGAAAGCTGTCATGACTACAGGGTAGCCGAGCAAAGTATAAATACATCAAAAACATACAAAATACCCATCATGCTCAAGTCAGTAAGACATGTTTCTGCTTGCATGCTCTCATTCTCCTTCAAACAGCAGGAGATTCAAGACCACATGCTGATTGCTTAGTGCTTAAGAGAGATCAATGTAGTGTTTGTGACTAAATACTTGCCTTTGGAAAAATCCTTAAACAAGCAACAGTCAATTAGAGCAAAAGTTTCTGCTGGAGGGCATTAAATGTGAGAATGTAAATTCTCAGATTCCTCACACAAGAAACAATTGAACAATAGCAGTTGTGCTCTTTTTACAATAATTTTTTTTGTGTTATAATTTTGTTTTCTACCAATAAAATACATAGATCAACTTCCCAATACTGAAATCTTAAAGTTATTATTTCATGCATGTTTATAGAATAATTAAGTCACATGGGAAAACTCACTGTCATCATTTGAAAGCTTTTTATGATCAAAAATTGTGTGACTGGCCAGGGTAGTCACATGTTAGGATAATTGGAATCTTATGACCTTAGAAGCTTTAATATTGATCATGAGAGTACTTTTTTTACTGTTTTGTTGGCAGGCTTGTGAAAAACACTTACCTACTAGTTTATTACCAGTGTAGAGTGAAGTTCTTAACTCCATTTGGGAATTTGACTCAAGGGATGCCACTTGAAATGTTATGTTAATTTTTTGTCACCTAAGTTAGTTATTAACTCCTTCTTGGTATTATAATAATGCTATTTGGTAAGTGCCTTTAGAAATGTTATCAGATCGTTATTGACTAACTGATATACTAGATTATCAACCTTGGGTTATCTGTTAAGTATTCATGGGATTAATGCATTTTACCTGGAGATAATATTTATAAACTTCAGCAGAAGCATTTCTCTGTTTGTTTGTGTTTAGGCAAGTGGGTTTCTTTGTAATTTGTAAATGATTATCTTAAGTTTATCTTTGAGTAATGCAGTTTGTGATAATTATACAGTTAGAGGCTGTAATAGACCTTGTCTGTTTTCTATTATAGGGCAAGGCTATGAGAGAGAGACAAAACACAGTTAACAGTTTGTCCTTTGGGACTCTGGCACTTGGTCTTATCCACGGACTATGCCCCTTATTGAGACTGGAATGGAAATGGTGGGTTGAAAGTTTCATTTGCCACTGAATCACTTACAAGTACATGTACATGAAGTATATCTGCATAGAAATGCTGCTTTTACATATCACTACTTGAACATGTCTTAAATAGGAAGCTTGCAAGTAAGCTTAGACAATAGCTCCAATTGTATGAGCTAGAGTAAGTTATTATTATTATTATTATTATTATTATTATTACTGTTATTACTATTACTATTATTACTTTTAGTATTACGTTTATTATTATTATTATTTATCATTAAATAATAATAATCTTCAATGACATATTCCATGCAAATTCCTATTTACAAGTTAAAAATAAATTTAAAAAACTATTACAACCTTTTTACAATTCTTTTAATTAATAAAAAAATATATATTTTCAAGCACTTTTTGAAAAAACCAAGAGTCCTAAAATAAATCAATATTCTCATTTGTAATAAAAAAGTCGCATCAAGGTAGCATTCTGGCTAAAGAAAATAGAAAAAGGTCTTGATAGTATCGTATTCTAAGGAAAAAACAGAAAGCAAGGAGATAATGTTCTAAAAGTTCTCTGTGAAAAATAGCGAGTTCTTTTTGGATATCAAGGTTAGTGTCAGTCAAATCTGATTTACATGTAACCTTTTTTCTTCTTCTTCTTATTCTTCTTCTTATTCTTCTTCTTCTTCTTCTTCTTATTATTATTATTATTATTATTATTATTATCATTTGAGTTATTATAATTAATATTATTATTTGAGCTTTGCTGTACAATATTAAGATATCTTAGTAGTAGTATTTTTTATTGGTTATTCAGAATGCATTTTTAAATGTTGGTACTTTGTCAATTTAAAGGTAATTTGTTAATTAGTTTTATTTCATAACCAAGATTGTATCAATTTCTTCTTCTACCAACAGAAAGAACATGATAAATTGTGTGATTTAATAGTAGCACTGGTAGGTTATGTTCACTTGATGTTTGATGTGATTAAGTGAAAGGGTATTTCACAATAATGTGCAACTTACATGTATATGTAACTCTGTCTTTTCCTGATAGGAATTGTGTACATTATACTTTGTTAGTTTTGTTCAAAATTGACTGTGCATACTTCTAAATGTAGTTGTTTCATGGTACAGAGACCAGGATAAGTTCTGATGTGCCACTTGGTATGCAGACTTAACCTGAAAGCTCAGAAAAGCAATCTGTAATTTATTACACAAGAGTTTGGTTACAATAATTATTATACATGAGCAGAATGTTACTGTATTCACAGTAAAACACATTTGGAATGTATAATGCATTCATGAGCAGACCACTGTTTGTATGTCATAATTTGCGATGACAAGGAAGAGAAAAACTGTGTTATAATGTTTAAGTAATTGTTCGTTTTAAAGATTTTAGTTAATAATAATATCTATGTATACATATATATATGGCTGGATGTATGAAAACAGTGCTAAAGGTATTAAATGCTCTCCAAAGCAGTCAATATAAAAATTTATAGGAATGTTGGTCTTTTTTTGTCATCATTTGGAGTGATTTTAAGGCCTTTTAGAGTTATGAAATCAAATTGGTACAAAGTGTTAACACAGTTTTCATAAATTCAGTCATATATACATTGTGCAATTAAAAGCATAGTTAGTGAGAAATTTATGGCCACTAAGCTCATTTGTCTTGTAATATATTTCTTGTATTAAATTTGTCAGTTTGAAGTTTGAAAACATTTTTAATTTTTTGGGATGAAACCACAATAAATCTGGGGTAAACAAATCCTGCCAAATGCAGCTTTTTTTATTCCTGGAGAACAAATTTAAGGCACAGTGCACAAAAGCAAGAACCAAAACAATATTTTAATACCAATAATACATGTATAATATTTTGTTCTGATCACCTAGCAGTCACATCGTTACGACGACCAGAGAGCTGAGTTGCCTGTTCCATTGAGGCCAGATTCTCAGTATATACCGCCCTTGGTTATTGAAAATACAGACGTCAAAAACGAAGCTGAAGAGGTTAGTTTGTAAACATAACCCTTACATGCAGGTGTTAGTTTTAACACGTCAAGTCTTTCTTTATTAAAGCTGCATGCCATTAGACATTTTCCTCAGCAATTATAGTGGTTCACATCTCATTTAAGGCCCCAGCAAATGGGTCAGACCTTAACAGCTCATCTGTTCAGTGCCCTTCTAACACACCCAACCCAAGGAAGCGAATGGAAATACTAACAGTCTGAGAGGAAGGAGATTTGAAAAACCAAATGTTGTAAAGGAAAGTATGAGCTAATACTGGAATTTCCAAAGGGACAGGATGGGGGGTGGTTTCAAACCAGAAAAACCTTGTGACAGAGGAGAACAGATATTTCCTAATAAGTAAAACATTTACAGCTTTTTTAGAACCATTTTTTGTTTAGGTTGTCCCATTAAATTCACCGATGCAAAGATGATGTATAGGCAGTTGCATCAGGAACCTCCCATCATGTCACATCTTAATGCGCCCAACAATGTTATTTACCTATCATCTTTATTTTTGAAGCATTGTGGCATAATTATTAAATGTGCTGAACTCCTGATTTTGTGGTCCAGGTCCAAGCCTTGGTGCGGGTTACTGAATTGTGTTCAAGACACTTAACTCTTACAGTGCCTAGGGGTATGAATGGATTATCAGATTAGTACTAACATTCCATTCAAGTGGAAGTGTAAAAAGGATTCCTGGTCCTTCATGATATCAAAACCATAAATACATGTAAGGGACCTCCTGATGGGCAAGGACTTGTCTTAATTGGGAGCATGGCAAAATGTGACTTTCATTTGTCTTTACATGTATCATTGATCACACAGAAACAATTTACAAGCAAAATATATAACAAGCAAAGTTTTGTTCTCAGAAGATGCCATTATGAAATTTCTATTTCTGGTCGTGTGACGTGAGGGTGTATTGTGCAACATTCAGATCTGGATGTTTGACATAAGCCAGTGAAATTGTTTGTGTCAGGCCTTCTTCTCTGTCTCTCCCTCCCTTCCCCTCTCCCCTCAGACGAGGCCAAATACTTGGGTTAGACTACCATCCCATCCAGGAGGGTGGTGAGTGATATTCCTTATCTCTCTTATGTTATAAGAACTGGCCCCAGTTGTTCAAAGGCTGGATAACACTATGCACTGGATAAATCACTATCCAGTTGATAAGTGGTTAACAAAACAAACCACACTATCTGCTGGATAGTGATTTATCTAGTGGATAGTGGTATTTACCTTTTGAACAACCCAGCCCAGGAGGTTAAAGCACTGTCCAGTTGGACCACTAGGCTTAGACACAAACATACATGCAAACTGATTTGTTTTTAAATCACAATTCAGAGTGATATCTCAACCTCAAAAGAAGAAGAAGAAACTGATCTGGAAGAGGAGAAAGAGGATACAATGCCAAGAGATCTTGACCCTGTCATAGAGGTACATGACATAGCATAATTTTTGAGTTAATATTTGAGCATAAATTTTTCAGACTTGCATTTGATAGCCTGTAAAGCAATTCAGTTTAAAAATAAGTAAGTACCTTTGACATGCCATTGTTACACAATGTAGTTTAATGGAGAAAATATTTGTCAAATTCCATGACCTCATAATGAACAGTCTCAGTCAAAACAAACATGTAAAAACAAACAAACGATCATGTATAACTCATCATCAGCTGTATGAGTTTGACCTTTAATGTTGAATAATTTGTAAATTTTAACCATGGATGTTTTATTGACATCTTCTATGCCCTGTAGGTGTTGGCAGCAGGTGGACCTTATCCTTTAGTAGTTCTGCCTGTTGGGGGTGAATACTGGTTGGAAGGAAGCAACCATTCTAATGTTACTGGCAACCACTTCAAGCATTTTGATTGCAAGATTGAGACAAATAATGTCATTCAGAGTTATAGGAGAGATTTCATTGGAAAGGTGTGCTTTCAAATACTTGGTTGCTTGATTAGATTATATTTACTGCAGTTCTTTTGATAAAACAGCTCTAAGTAAATTAGAAATTTGGTAATTAACTTTGAATTGACCTTTTACAAAATTGTGTTTCACAAGTCAGGTGGGATTTACATTTACACATTTCTGTGACTTAATCTAATAATGACATGCTGTATAATACATTGAGAGGTTTCTCTGGGTTCCTGTTTTCTGTGGCCACTGTTGGAATGCCCAATGTCTTATTTTTTGTGTATCTAGTAGACACTCTAATTTATGTTCTGTCACAACCATGCGTGTCATCTTCATGTACATGTTTGAATCAAAATACAGTTATATAGTTAAGGCTGCATTTTCAAAATTAGCCAACATTGTAAATGGTGAATGTGGGCTCTACAATGCAGATGTTTTAATATTATTCATAATAATTTTGTCCTTTGTTGATACTACAGGAGCATCTGAACTTTATTTGTGATGATGACAAACTTGGTCCTGTTATCTTGTCAGTAAAGCAAGAGATTGAAAAGCTGGATGGTTGTGACACACAAGGATTTATCAGAGTGATTTTAAGGTACATTGAAGCTTTTTGTTGAGAGATATGATTGTCTTGTAGTCCACATTCTTAACTTTTGATGAGTCTGCATCACAGGCAAGCTCACTCATAGTAGATTTTGTCTGGGAAATGTTTGTAACTGCCATTAATTAGACTCTACTATAGAAAATCATACTAGCAGGCAAAAGTAGGGGAAAGGAATAGAATATGACAAGGTCTGAATGCTCCTTAGCTAGAGCACTTGTTTACTGACAGACTCTACCTGCAGTCAAGTCTGTTTTACGTGACATAGGCTACAAACTTTGTAATGCATTAATAATGCTGTTAGTCTTTCAGTCACAGATATTGTGTGCCGATGTACAGTTCAATACAAAATAGTCAAATATTACACATAATTCATAACTACTTATGATTACAGCATAATTGTAAATGCAAGCTCTGTACAATTTTGTTTTTATTATACTTAACAGAACAACTGAAAAGACTATAGCGGACTCTCTGCCAATAGAAAATCTTTCTGAAAATCCCAGTCCAAGAGAGATTACTAAGGTAAGTAATCTACTCTTAAACAGCGCTGTGTAAAGTATTAGTTTAACAGCTACATAAAAACCTGCTGTGTTTATTTCTTAATGCATTTTGATGTCTTCTGTGTCTTCTTCGGCAATATGGAGTGTATTTGTTTTATAGAATAAAGAAAGTTAAAAATGTTTATGATGTCATCTTCACTTGTGTCTCGCCTCCAATTGATTATAATTAAGAACCAACCAAAATGCAAGTGAAATTTTACATATTATATTTTTAAAAGATGAATTGTCACAGCAAAGTTTTTGGACAAGAGCTCCCAAAATTCCCTTGAAATAAATTTTAATTTGACACCCTTGAGGGCTGAGCATGGTTTGTAACAAGGTTGACTGTGAGGTTTAAGTTTATCGATAACATCATTGATGCAGTACATACACTTGTTGTGTGTTTGGAAGTAAGCATGGTAGTTTCTTTTCAGTATCTTCTTGGAGAGGATGCAGACAGTGTGGATCAATTTCAAGTTTTGGCTCATCCTAAGGTACATATTATAATCTCACTAGACATTTTAATGCAGGTGCAGTGTATGTGGATATTATTTTAATGAGTTAACAACAGAGTGGAACATGGAGGAAACAATCCATATATTGCAAAATCCAGACCACGAAAGAACCAATCAGGATGCTCAGATTTACCTGAAGACCTCCTTACCATATAATAACGAGTAATAGTGTTAACCTCCTGTTCAATATCTCCTGACTTCCACATGTTTGTTTTGTTTGTGATAAGATTCTTTCTCTGTTGACACTTTGTAGTACACCATCCATGATATTATATTGTCATATTGTAATGTTGAATATGTAAGTTCTGGTAGAATTCGTCAAATTAACTGCTGGCTGTATGCACTGATGCTACATGTACTCACAAAATGTTTGATTTAAGACACTGTCAGTAGTTGTTATATTTTATTACTATTTATTATATAAAATTCAGTCAAGTACCAGGTGAGCTTTCACACAATAACTTGACATTTTGACACATGAAAATAATAATAATAGTAATAATTTTTTTAAAAAAATTGAAATCTTTATTTTCTCTTTACACAATAACATTTCAAAATAAAAATGAGTGATAGAAATTTTACACAACGTTTCAATGTCTTCATGACATCATTATCAAGTGATAATAAAAAAACCGTTCAACAGTGTTATATATGCGGTAACATATACCAAAACATATTATGAAAATTCTAAGTATAAAAAAGGTCAATTGTCTCTTTTCTTGGTTGGAATAGTAATAATAATAATTATGACAATAATAATTTTTTTAATAGTATAATAATAATAATAATAGTAATAGTAATAGTAGTAATATTAAATTAATAACAACATGATTTTATATAGCACATGCTTCTGAACATGCAGCAGTGCTGTACAGTTTCCAAATAAAATAATAATCAAATAATTAAAGCAATAAATGGATAAAAAAATGAATATTCAAATAATTACATTTATGAATTTAAAAAAACACTTGTAAAATGAAAAGTCTTAGAATATCCCCAACGACCTACAGTTTCTTTTATTGTCTGGTAGTGCATTCCATAAAACTGGAGCAATACAGTATATATCAAAATGCATTATCTTACTTTCCATGTTTTTGTTTGCTAATCTCAGGCATCAGAACTGATTGTAAAGTATGATGAACACAACTTATCAAATTCATTCAAATTTGGAGTGATCCACCAGAAATATGGACAGGTAATGATTCACAATTTTACAAACATTTTAAGGAATGCTTTTGACTTGATAAAGTATAGCAAATATATGGTAATAGAGAAGACAACAAACAACATGACTATGATAACTTTTGCATGTTTCTATGGAGTTATAGAAATATGCAAATAAACCAATCAGAATGTATATTTTTTCCTTGAAAGTTTAAGAGAAGTCAAAAAACCTATGGAAATCCTTTTCTATCGGCTCGTGTTCCAACAGTATTTGTTGTTCTCCCAAATCTCTGCTTGTCTTTCTACAACTCCAGAAAATGTTAACTATATATAAGATAGTCATGCAGTTTGTCACTATGTGGTTAATTGGTTGGTTTTGCATAATCCTAGACAACAGAAGAGGAGTATTTTTGCAATCAAACTCACAGTGCAGGCATGAGTGAGTTCCTTGAATTATTAGGCAACAAGGTGTCCCTGAAAAACTTCAAAGGGTAAGCTTAAATTATATTGAAATTGTTTCTACAATTTTATGTACATGTCTTGTGTTGTATTTGCTTTAATGTTTTAAATAGGAATTAGTGCTTTTTTAGTGTAGTTTTATTTTAAGCTAATTGTTGTCAAATCTGATAACCATACACTACTGCTGATTGATTACTGTTGCCCCAGAATGAGTCATAACTTTTTAAAGGTTAAGAATCTGCCTTGTCTTGTTCTTGTTCTTTCCCTTCATAATTTCAGTTTCAATTGAAATTTCACTCAGTGCATTTTCTTTTTTTTTTCAAGGTTTAATGGAGGCCTGGATGTGAAACATGGCCAAACAGGAGAATCATCTATTCATACAGTCTTGGAATCCAAGTAAGAGCTACTTTTATAATCTCTAAGAGTGCTTCCTGAAATCCTTCTTATTTGTTACTTTATCTGTACTGATATGCATGGCTAAATTAGAATGGTAGACTAAAACGTCATGTTAGCCAATCACGGTTTCGAAATGATTGGGTCTTGTTTTCAAATGGAAATGTTTCTTGACTGTGATAGACTGGGTACACTACTCCTTCAACTACTTTTAAAGGTTGCCTATTCTCTATGTATTTGCAAGAAATATATTTCCTGTTTCACTATCTTCGATTTGTGCATGGTCAAGTGAATGATCTTCTGGTATTGAGAAGTTTAGTCATCTGGCATCTGGCAACTTATTAGCATTGTTATACCATACAACCAGAACATTAGTGAAGGGTATTGACTGTCCTATTGCAGGGAGATCATGTTTCACGTGTCCACTCTCTTGCCATTCAGCAGCGGTGATAACCAGCAGGTATGGAGAAAAACCTTCATTGTCCTGAACAATTACTATTAGTGTCACTGAAATTGAAGTTGAACTTCAATAAGGAAGTGTAAAGTTTATATGGTTTTTCTGATGAGCTGTAAGCATCCTGTTCCTTGCTGACTTGAACATTCTCAAAGAATAAACGTTTTATTTCTATTTACAATATCTGTCAAGCTGATAAGAACTACCGTTTGAGGAATTGTACTTAATTTTATGAGGATTAGTAGGGACTATTCGAATCTGAACTAAAAGACTTCAAACTTGTGTACCCTAGTTATGATCTAGATATCTCTTAACCGATCTTGTTCTTGTTCACTTTTAAGCTTCAAAGGAAGAGACATATCGGCAATGATATTGTTGCTATAGTCTTCCAAGTAAGTTGCTGTCAGTGTTACTTAATAAGTGACTATAATAGCAAGTAAGCCATTTGTGGCATGTCTTTGTAGAAATATTCGTATTGTTTCCGATTCTTTTTTGATTTTCTAACATCAGTTGTCACGCCAGCATTACCTAGCTTGGGAAATCTAGCTTAGTTATGTTAAAGTTTTTTTTTAATAGTCTGAGTTAACAACTGAGGGGATGTTTTTCTAAGAGAAGTTTAAAACTGGCCTACATCTTTACAAGCCCTCTCTTTGAACAAGTGTACAAATTCTGTTAAACTTCATCGCTTTATTGGTTGCGGTCGATAGGACATGAGCATAAAGACACATGAGCATTGTGCAGGAAAATTGATGGTTAGATTTTCATTTTCGTTAACTCGCAATTCTGTGATTACCTTAAGGATGAGAACACGCCATTTTCACCAGTTTCCATCCGCTCGCATTTTCTTCACGTGTTCATAGTGGTGCAAGTCGTAGAACCAAATACCAGCAACACACGATACAAGGTATGGTATATGTTCAGAGTGTGTTGAACATTACTTCTCTTTTTTTCGTTGCCGGGCGCTGTTCCTGAGTAAATTGATTCTATGAATGAAGATTAATAATCTATTAGTGTTGTGTAACGGCTGCCATTCACTTAATAAGCAACGCTGCTCACTATCTATTTTGCTGTGAATGATGAATAGTCGAGCTGGAAGTGTGCAGTGGCTCAGCTTCTTTGTGTGTTCAAAGTGTCTGAGAAGAGCATTTAGGTAATTTAGTAGTCGACTAGTGGATTTATGCTATCACGCGATAGAAATTTGGTGCTCCTCAGTAATCTTGTTAGTTATGTCCCACATACTACACATACTGTGTATCTCGCCAACCGACCAACCAAATGAATTTGGTAATTCCACTGTCTAAAGCTCGTTAATTTAGTACAAAAATTGTTGATTTCATTCAGGTATCCGTGACGGCTCGTGAAGATGTTCCTCATTTCGGACCCAAACTACCAAATCCTGCAATTTTTAAAAAGGTTTGTTACTGTGGCGTTGCACGATTTTTCTGTTCAGACGTTTTTTCTCATTCCTCTTTCTCCCTCCTTCCGGTCTCGCTTTTTTCCTTATCCGTCCCTCCTGATAATCCTTTCCTCGTTAAAAATGCAGAGCATCATTTGTTGGTTTGTAGGGCCCGGAATTTCGCAAGTTCTTATTGACCAAACTGATAAATGCAGAGCTGTCTGCCTACAACAGTGCAGAGTTCGCCAAATTAGCGGTGAGTCCAATAATATTCTAATAATATTCTAATAATATTCTAATAATATTCTAATCTTACTAAGTGCCTGTACGCTGTGTGTATGTTACTTATTTTTGTCTGTTAAATTTTTCAGGATCGAACTCGCTCCACTCTACTTCGTACACTAGCTAATGACTTATTTGAGAAGAATGCTTTGATTCTTGACCCTGTGGAGGAGGAGGTAAGGTCCTAATTAGGGAATGTCAACGTCTGATATCTCCTTATTGTGTCAATACGATGTTAAGAACAAAGATGATGATGAGAGTAAATAGTGTAAAGAGTAGGATATTGTCGTAATTCCAAATGACCAATTTTTTATTTTCTGTGTGTGTGTATCTGGATTTAGACTCCTCGGAAGGGGAATATGTTAAAACAACTCAAAACTGCGTTGCGGAAAGGCAGCCCTGTCAGTCGCACGTTTTCCATGAGAGAGCCGCGTGTTACTAAATCAGATGAAATTGACTCTGATGACAGCCTTCCAAAGGCCTTCGCTAAGAGGGTGAGAAAGAAAACCTATGCAACCCTTACCTCTGTTAATTTCACTGTAACCTCTCTTCCTTTTTTTTCGTCTTGTTGTAGCTTTCCATTACTACCTTTTAAATAAATTCTTGGAGAATTTCGAGCTTGTCGTAAATGGCAGTGTGTTAGAGCTTCAGACGTTGCTCTGTGTGGTTTCAGAATTGTTTTAGTTATTTTGTGTCTCTCAATGGGCTTTGTGAGTACGAATGGCGTAACCACGCGGCCGATACTTACAGTGGTTTCCACAGCGTGTCGCTACGAGTATCACTACTCAACATCTTTTAAATCAGATGCTAGACAGTGAGCAAAGTGTTTTGCTTAAGACTGACAGCTGGAACTTTCAACCTCTGGGTCAAACTGCGCTTCATTACTTCCTTTATCAGCCTCTGTTATTGATGTAGAGTGACATGATTTTATTCCCATCTAGGCGAAGGAAAGACGAAAATCTGCACAAGGCTTGCTTTCGACCAGAAAGCCTTCTAAGCCCCAAAAGAAGTAAGTCTAGTCAATTGATGAAGCTGGACAGACACCAGCGAAAAAGTAACATTAAAAAAGAGCACTTAACTGTCGTCAGTACGTGTGATATCAAAAACGTTCTCTTACCGAGAACGTCAACCTGATATAACGCTCGGTAATAAGATTTCAACCCTGGATTTCCAAAAGTGATCCACATCTTTTTTCGTATTAAGCAAACGGGTGGCGAGAACTGATGATACTGAAGTTCATCGCTTTGTTTGTTTTGATATATACCACCAGATTCTCAGAAATGAACGAAAGCTTACATACAAACGTTTTAGTCGTTTTTATCCAACTGTCCCCTGTGTTCTAGTTGTTGTACATCTGTCTGTATCTTATCTATGTATGCATTTGTTTTCAGGGAGCAGCCCCAGGGCCGCTGTAAGAGTATGGAGTCACTTCTCATTCAAGAGCAAAACAAAAGCAGTGCTGTGTTTTACGCGGCAGACGATTCCAGTTCTGAATCGAACACTTCCGAGATGTCTCGACATCGTGACGAGGAACCTCGTTCTCCAAGGCAACATAACACACGTTCACGGACACCAGAACCACGGAAAGAAAAGATTTCGGACTCGACAGGATCACCTCGACTATCATCGAATATACCCCAGAACATGACGCATGCTCAGTCAGTGCCTACACTGGAAGGTTACGATCGTACCTATAGGACTCCTTCTCGAGTGGCCAACAAATCACCACTTTCACGAGTGTCTTACGAGGGAAGTTCTCCAGGAGAATATCAAGTTCGGTATGTCGGCGGATACCGTTCGGGGCCCGAAGATGAGTCGGACGAGCCAATAAGACTTGCAATGTACGATCGATCCCCGACTCGTCACCGAAGGGGCTCGGACGCGCCGGACAGTGCCGATGTTAGTAGAATTGAAGGCTACACACAGGCAAGCTCAAATGCGTCCGAAAGCAGAACATCTTCCATACATTACGTTCGCAAATCCCGCGAAGAAAGAAAGGAGCGTGACGTTGCTATGAATAGTAGATCACCGACAAGCTCGCCTTATCTCCGAAGGAAAGCGCAAGACATCCAAACTAGTACTGTTAGTGCACAGTCAGCGGGCTCGAGTCCTGTTCCGGCGCAAAAGCAGAAGAAAACCGCCATCGTTTCGCCCTTGTTTGATGTGTCAGAATCAAACAGACCACGCTCTGTTCCACCTGGCCTCATGATGTTTGATCCAACAGACCCTGAGTCCGAGAGAGTGGAACAGGTTGGTAACATTCTTAACCCGCCCCTTGCTCTCCTTTGACAATCTGTATTTTTCGTCTTTTGCCAGTAGTGACTGAGTTTCACACCGTACGATTTTTATCTTCTCAGGTGTTTGACGAACGATCGCCGTCACTTCCCAAACTCGACACCGGCAGCGCTTTAAACTCTACTGAGGATTTGTCGTCTGCTGGTTAGTAGTCTTATTAGTTTAGTGGTATTGCTGATGTATTAGCTAGTTTATAGAGTCACGTAAAACAAACGCGGTATTGAAAATTGCATTTAGTTATATAGAACCACTTTCTTGTAGACTGTTCGCATCAACAGGTTTTCGTTTATTTTGGTTTGTGGTTTATCAACGAAAATAATTGAAAGTTTACCATGTTTTTTTATTGATTAAATCAAAGGCCTCTTTGAGGCTACGACTATTTTGCATGATGAAATACATGCATCAGTATAAGCAGAAAAAGAAAG
>OMLO01000814.1_pt1 | contig 22265 bp, 24 predicted proteins | sample 1674811 | NCBI WGS metagenome assembly OMLO01 (sample SAMN06265003, study PRJEB25207) | coral metagenome | isolation source: Coral host | place: Mexico:La Bocana,Puerto Morelos, Mexico | collected 2008-11-13 | reverse complement strand
GCCAGGTCTATAGCAGCCCAAGTAGTCTTGCAATTGCAATCTCAAGGTATCGCTTGTCACTTGCCCAGCTTTGCAGAACAAGAAGCCACTTTGCAAGCCATGCGTGCCTCCACTAACATTCAACCACGCAGACATCTCCCTTCGTTTGTGCCAGAATTCAAGGAAGTAGTCCACAAAAACTGTTGTGCAGCACTTCCCTCCAACGCTCGAGTTCTCAGCACTCCCAAAAGGGGGTATGTCGCGAGTGCCGAGGAAGTTAAGGAAGGACAAGAACAAGTCACAGTAGGGGTGCATTTTTCCCCTGAAGAGTTTGTAGCAGAAGCAGTCAGGTTAGGCCATCCAACTGACCACATTTCCCTTTTTCCAAAAGAGGTCAAGCAGAATGTGGAGTACACCAAGAAGAAGTCAATTCACCAGTTAGCAATCGAAAGGACAGAGGAAATTAGGAGATGGGTTAATCTGGCAGCTGGGAACGCAGACAAAGAGAGTGAGCTCAAGGCCACGCTGAGTCCCAGGATAGCCGAAATTCTCAAGGGAAAGAAATTGTGGCTTTTGGACAGCTTGATCAGAGCTTCAGGACATGAGGACTTGAACTTGGTTGAAGACATCAAGAAAGGTTTCGACCTTACGGCCGGCAAGCATGACCTGTAAGGATCTCAGGAAAGTCTCTGACCTTGGTCGTGAAGCCCTACTCGGCACAGTCCAGAGTTCAGGTGACTCGGAGATAGACCGTGGCCTGTTCGAGGCGACAGTCAAGGAAGTAGAGAAAGGCTTCATTGAGGGCCCGGAGGAAAAAGAGAGTTTGCCAGCAGGGTCGACTTTAACGAAGCGCTTCCCAGTGAAGCAGAAGAATAAGGTCAGACCAATTGATGACTACAAAGCATCACTAGTGAACTATGCTGTCACCCAGACAGAAGGAGTGACTATCCACACTATTGATCATATAGCAGCAATGACCGCCTGGTGGATGAGAAGTGGAGCGTTGACTCCCGGAAACGCACTGGTAGCTAAATGCTGGGACTTGTCTGACGCTTACAAGCAAGTGCCGTTGTCAGACGAAGCGTTTGAATTAGACTCCTATCTAGCTGTGTTCGACCCGGGAACATCTTCGGCCAAGATTTTCAAACAGAGAGTCCTTCCATTCGGGTCAGTGGCCTCAGTGACGGCTTTCCTGAGAGTGTCTCTCGCTCTTTGGAAGATAGGCTCTTCCCTGCTCCACCTCATGTGGTCAGTTTACTTCGATGATTTCTTGTGCCTGGCAAGGAGCAGTGAGTCTAGACACGTCGACTTTTAAAAAGATATCCATTGAATGGGGTCCTCAAAATGAATGGGGTCCTCAAACAACAGGTGTACCACATCCTAATTGATGTTCAATCTTTACACTGCTCCGGTTACCATGGGTGTAGTGTTCTGGACATGGACCTGGAATGAATCACTGTGCCATGGCGCCCATCTCTGACAGATTGGAGGAACCGCCTAACAGATGGCTGGACCTACGCAATGCTTACATGTATAGAACCTTATGTACCTTTAATAGTTCCACCATTCATATCTGTTGGAGATTTTTGGTAGATGACCCAGGTTCATTAGTGGCGCTTAAGCCCCGCGGGTCGAAGCACCACTACCTTTACGATAGTTTTTTTTTGGGTGGGATTTGGTGAGATTTCAGATTCTTTAAAAATGAACTTTCTTGGCACTTGGTGCTTTCATGAGACTTGGTTTTTCACTTTGGTTGGTGCACTTTACAATGAGACTTTGGTTGTCACTTGACAACGTGTGGCGATCGTCATGCATGGTGAATTGAGACCTTGAAGGTGACACAAGTGCTTGTTCCAGCCATGGATCAATAGGCAATGTAAAATTTTAGGCAGATCTTGGGTGAAAATGCTAGCTATTGCACATTGGGGATGTACAACAATTTAGAGCAAACGTTTGCTGATTATTATATGTGTTTTTGGGGGACGATACATTTTTTTCGAAACCACCTACTAATCGCGGAATTCAAGTGATGGGACAGAAAAAGGTTTTAAATTTATCATACCAACTGTGTTTTTTAACATGTTTTGGAGTACAGCCGGTTGCAGCTTAACTTGCTCACTCGGCAGCCTTTTTTTTCTTGGCTTTCAGTTGCGTTTTGTGTGCCCGCCATGCCCAAAGCGATTGTGGCTTTGAGTGGGTCCTAGCCTAAAAAATTTTTTTCCAGATAGCAATGTCAGGCTTCAAACTGGACTCTAGTTTTCGCAAAAACCAGGTCGGAAGATGAGAAGCCAAAAACCATTGCAAGGAAGTGTCGCAAGAAGGTTAAGAAGGAGATTTTGAAGAACAAGCCTTGCAAACCCAAGGCTGACTCACTTTCGTGATCAGACGCCGTTTGTTTATTGATATATCTTTGCTTGAGTGGTAGGTGCTAGCGGTGGAATATCCTGCCGACAAAGCCCTACCGCATTTCGCCGCAGCGTCGTTCAAGTCAGAGTCAACACTGCTGGTGAAACCATTCAACATAAAATTGGCAAAGTGCGCCCCGCTGAAACTCACAGTGGTTTGAGTCCCAGTTTTCAATGATCATTTTGGTAACTGGTAGATGGAAAACAATTTGAATGAAGTTGGCCCCCCTTCTGGTGAAAACATTTGCAGTCGGTTATGACTTGCCATCTCTAGGTCAGTGAAAGCCGGAAGAAATCGAAACCAGATGGCACAAAGTGCTTTCGCGGAAAGAAGAGTTTCTCTTCTTGGGGTTCCATAAGCCCATGCCTCAGCAGCCACCACATCAACCTTTCTTTTGATTTCAACATCTATAAGGAGTCTTTGCGGCAACGACTACTGCGGCCGACCACCTGGTGAGCGAGCGCGCCATATCGGCGCGAATCTCAAATATTGGCTTGCAGAGTCTTTTTTTGACGACCTGACAAATCATTGCAAACGACTGAGGATTTATCCAACCAGATACGTTTCAGCACTTCATACAAGAATGAATGTGCTAAAGCTGGTTTGCCATTGGGCAAGTATGTTTCTTGCGAGTGTGGTGAGTGGATGTCTGGCCAGACGCTCAGAAAAATGTCTCTGGAGGCAACTAGTTGCGTCAGGTGTTGGTTGATTAATAATCAGTTTGCTATGTGGTGCAAAGAGGGTTTTGATTTCTCAGGCCTGCCACGAGGATGGACTAGCAGTGCTCCAGATGCTGTGAACCCTGATGTTTTTCACGCCATGTACCCCCGGGCCATGGAAACAGCGCAACCTGCCAGTTTCTGTGTAACTGTGTGGTTGGCTTTGCAGAACTGATATAATTTGAAATCAGTGATTGCCAGTCCAACAAGATACCAGTGGTATCGCTCTTTACGGGCATTGGTGGCCTGGAGTTAGGGCTTTCTCAGTGTGGACCTTGGACCGGAGAGTACCACTGAAATCTAAGTATGCAGAGTACCATTGAGATTGAATGTGCAATCTGAAGATCTTACAAACTTGTTTTTTAGGTTGCCATGTCCTTCAAGGTGTTTCCTGCTCTCAAGTTAGGAAAAAAAAGGTAATGAACAACAGAAGTCACATTTGGTGGTTGCCGCAGCAGAGCTACATCTTCTTGTGAGTGATGATGATTTCATATCAGTGCAACTTTGGATCACTTGAAGGTTTTCATGCATTCACAGTAATTGACTCATTTGTGTATTGCGCATGGCAGAGCAAATTCCGATTCGCTGGCAACAGCCGCTTGATTTGGCAGTGGTGCGATGCGTGGGCGTCAATCAGATCAGGCCTGGCGCCTTCAGTTCTCATTTGCTTTGCCAATGAAACACTTTTCCACCAGCTGTGTTACCATGGGACTTGCTTTCATTTCCAGGGTGCCGAAAGGAACTCCAATCTTGACAAATTGGGGAGGCAGAAAGTCCGCGCCTCAATCACCAGCTTAAAGTTGCGGTCGGTCCCACCACTTATCACACTACGATGAGGTGGTCCTGGTCGTGGATGGTGAAAAATTGGATTGAAGTGACAGACTCTTCCCATCACTCTGGCGAGCCCACTGCTACTATGCAGGTCTCCAGCTCAGAAATAGGAGCTGCCGGTATCATTTAATTTGGTGCTGTTTGCACATCCTTTCTAAGGATGTGTCTGAAACTGCGACTCCTGCCAAAAAGCCACGACGCGGGTAGACAGTGCGGAAAAAACAGACCAGGCAAAGTTTCGAATTTTCAAGTGAAATTGAGACTGAGAGCTGCATCATCAAGCAAACACGTCACGCTCTAAGCTCATGCCATGTTCTGGATTCTTAGGGCGGTGTTTCCAGTGGCCTACGCCTGGCCCTTGGCATTTTTGCAGTGATGTCTCAACAATGGAGATGTGACAATGAGTAACAAGAGCATCATCAGACATCATTGCATGTGACAGTGACCCAATGTATTCCGTGTATAGTTGAGCGTTACCATGTTATTGACCGAATGAGTATTAGGTGGAGAAAAGTGAAGAATGTTGTGCAGTACTTCGACAGCGGCAGAAAGAGAAACTGCTGCACGAAGCACCCATCTCGGCGGATGTTTGCCAGTACAGTGCTGCTGGCACTGGGGCCAAGGGATGTACATCCGGATTTCCATGTCAAGTGACTTTGTGAGTGCTTCACAGTACTTTTTTGGAACACATTGTTTCTCAAATCAAAAATCACTTCTGAGTGTTTGATGCGAATATTTGCGAGTTTTCATCAACAAAAGTACTTCGTGGGAAAATCTGGCGTTTTCTCCTTTGAACATGGTTGCACTGACCCATCGTTGTTGGACCTTGGCTAAGGATATAAGCTGCGCAGGAGAAATGCAGGGACTCAATGGGGAGAGGAGCTCCCTCATTCGCGAAACCTTTCGTGTTTGGGACACATTGGATGAAAAGTCAGATGCTCATGATGTCAGCAGGTCTGTTACTTATAGCAACAGCTCTTCATGATGGTTGCAAGGTTGGTACTTCTCCTGGAGAACGTGCGGAATATACTCAGCTCCAAGAAAGCGATCCGGGAGTTGGTGTTGTTCGTGCTTCAGGATGATACTCACTGTCTGTGAGTTTTTGCTCGATGTGGATTTTTTTTATCACATGTTAAATGGATCGCTTTCTTGCTTTCAACCCTTTCTTGCATCATTTGATACTTTCCTGTGTCTTGTCGATGATGCTTGAGCCAACATGCAGGAATGTGAAAAACGAGCCTTGCAAGTCCAGTGGGCGACCACACGTCTGTGCAATGTGGGCCTCCCCGTGCTGGCCTCAGGGTCGGTTCACTTGCATAATTTGGTTCACCCATGGACCCATGGGTGTTTTGAGAATTGCTGATGTCAATCATTCAGGCGGGGAGGGCTCGAGTCTTCTTTCTCTGCGCCCCCCGCAACGTGCAACTCTTCCAGGACTTGTGGCAAGATATTTGAATTTAAACTTTGTTCCAGTTTCATTTTTCGACATGTAGTCTCATATGTTAGTTTGGTGACTTTCCACTGGCAACATTTCAGGACTTTGAATTGAAGCCGTTGGCAGCTTACTTAGAGGAGCCATGGAATCCCAGAAACAGTTTACCCATGTGCAAATGGCTGACTGAAAAGCGGGATGAATCTGAGAAGCCCCGAATGGCGATGATGGGCAACCAAGTTATTCCAGCTGCTGCCGCACTGGCACTTAGAATTTTGATTGGCATGCACAGGGAGCTGTGCCAGGACATGTTTCATTATGTTTGAAGCGTGTGTGGCGATCTCACGCGGTGCAATTTGCGATGTGACAGCCTTTGGCATCTCTCCAGTTTCATAGCTACAAACCACTATGCAAATATCATTACGACGATTTGATTTCAAATCTACTTATCTTAATGAATCTTCAATGAGTGTCAGAGATGTAGGCCATAATTAGCTTTTAATTTGGACTGCGCTGGGTTTTTAGGCCCAGTGTTGAATCCATTTGACATGATCGTGACTTGGTTCTCAAGTGGTGCGCGTAAAAATGATTCTCAACTTGAAGGGGGCCTGATTTCATCGACGTGAGAAATCCACTGCTACTTTTTGTGTTCAGAATTCTTCCTCCGGCTGCAGTTTTTCATGTTCAGCCCTGTCCTTGCGAAATAGTTTTCCCAATGGGGAAAGTTGGTAAGAAGGGTTCTTGTGCAGCACCACCTCGAGATTCTGCAGCGTCCCAAGGCTTGGCAATGAAATCCCAATGAACTCATTGCAATAGTAGAAACTCATGCCATTTTCAAAACTGCAGGCCACCCAGACGACCGAGACTTCATGGTCCTTCCTGGCAGCAGCATCCAGGACCGTCACCTTCCCTTCCAGGTTATGATTGAGACAGCTTCTCAAAAAGTGATATTGCAAGGAGCTTTCCGAGGAAGGGAAGATGTTTGGGGAGCCAGACTTCCTGGTCATTGGTTATGGCAAGTTAGAGGAAGGCACAGCAAGTGTGATTTCTCACTTCAAGTCACGCGAAACGTAGTTACCCTGCTCATTGTTGGTGCAGGTCAAATCAAGGGTCCTGATGGGGAACGCCGTCGTGGAATCTTACTCACTAGCAAGTCCGAGGGGGAGAAAGAGAAAGTTGTGTGTCTCGCACCGACTCACTTCAGATTCATGTTTTTGGATTCAAGTATTGGCAAAATACATAATATTTGTAAAGCAAAAGATTTATATATCTAATCTCGCTCCGCGGCAGGCGCCGTCCGCACCAGGTTCATGCATTTGTCACTTCTCCGGATCATTTGGTGTTAAAATAATTTTGGTGAATATCTTTCGCCTGTTGCGAATGTGGTGATAGCATGACTTCTATGCTGATTGCCGCGTGACTTGCAGATTCATTTTCAAGATGTAGCCGCAATTCGTATTTGATTTATTGGCGAGCTTCTGGTTTTCAACATCCTTTCTTTGGTCATTGCTACCATTACACATTTTTTTCCTGGGTTGTGCTTGCCCTTGGACACACTATCCAAACAAGTTACCCACGCTTACGGCCGACAGCCATAAATGGCATCTGGTTTCGGAATTCATGGCCTTTAATTTGCCGCACTCCTTTGAAGAGCGCCATCATGATACTGACTATGATACTGCCGAGAGGCACAATAATATAGAGGGTTCAACCTCAGTTGTGGGAGCCAACCCCGAATACAGTGGACAGTACCTGGATCTCAGCAACCCTGAGGCCTTCTTCTGAGTCAAAACTAGATTCATTTTGTGAAATGAAATCGGGGGAAACCATCAAAGTTGCGGCCTGCCCACCAGCTATATCTTTAGTGTGCCACTGGAAACACGTGCGCGCGCAAGTCCTTTTGCGTCACGCCCTTTTGCACCTACGGGTGCGAGCGGATTTTTTTGTTTGGTGACATCTCGATGATAGTCATTGGAAATCCAGAGATCCAACGATTTGAAAGAATTCACAACCTCTTGTAAACAAGTATACTTGAAAGCGAATGTAGCCATCAAACAGTTGACAGACCATATTAGTTTCAGAGTTTCTTCTGGGTTTTTCCGCTGTGACATTTTGCCATCAGGACACTTTGGCGCAACTGTGCTACATGGCCAGATGTTCCTGTGGCTGAATGCTTTCCCGATTCCACTGAGCATTGGGTCCGCTTCACCTGCAAGGATTTTTTCGTTGAAGGTCCGGTGATGATTTTGTTGCCTGACCCTGAGATCCTGATTGGTGATTGTGCCAAGCCCAATCCGTCGTGGACCAACGCATTGAACGTTCCAGTCGTCAATGTGGCTATTATCAAGTATGCGTCATTCGTGCGGGGGGAGGCATCGTGCGAACGTCGTGGTTTCTCTTCTTCAGTTTTTCCCAGGTTTGCGGTGACAAAGGTTTATGGGGTCCTGATTGAATTTTGTTTAAACACCACTATCCTCATGATTTCCTTGAATTTGACTATGGCACCATTGGATTGCTGGACCCCCTCCTCATCTGTCCCAACTAAGCCAAGGCTTCCCTGAGAGCGCTGAGATTGAGACGGATGCCGAGACTCGTGATTTGTTGGAGAGGCTGCAGTGAGTAGCTGCGGCGATATCATAGACAGTTTTGAGAATGGGGTTGGCTGACTGCAGGCTCTTGCTCGCTGAAGAATGATTCAGTGAGCTTTTGACCAAAGGGTTCATATGAATCTGAAGCCTGTAGAAGGAATGTGCTTTTGACTGGTGGTTCAAAAGTTCACCCTGCACATATTGAAATTGTGTTCTGCCTTTATTATTATTGTGCGTTCGGTGAGTCACAGCTAGATTTACGTCGGCATGTGCCATGCCCAGGAAGTCCGCAGATGTTGGAGGAATTCAAGTCAGCAATGTGTTTCTGAAAAAAACAAAACGTTTGATTACATGAAATCAGCGGAGGTAAAACAAATCTGAGATGATATTCGATTTTCCAATAATAATTGATTTTGGTTAATGCCTGTACCAACCAAGTTGAGTGTGTTGCCATCCACTTCAGTAAAGGTTCTTTTCTTTTTGTCGCAATTTGAAGTTTGAATATCTTTGAATGTGCTTGCTGCCGGGCAGACGTCAGCCCCCATGCCAGTCAGAGATGAGATTGGGTCACTGAGTGGAGATGATGATGAATGTTGTGCAGAGGGAACTCCTGAGGAGTTGCTTATCGCACAGCCCAGGAAAAAAAGGAAAGTAAGAGTAGCTGGGCCCACTAAAGAGGCAAGGGCAAGTGAAAACTTTTTGAGATCTCTTTTAGGCCACGAATGTTCTTGCAAGCGAAAACGATGCTTGCAGCAGTTTGCTGCCCCTGAACTGTTTTCGAAGTTGCAATCGTACCGGAAGAACTGGTATGGAATGCACAAGTTGGATCAAGATGCAGCAGCACCTTGTTTAAAAAGTATGATGGATGTCTGGACATGAACTTTTTCAACATTGATTTCCCATTTTTTGGTGCATCATTGTTGGATGGCATGGGTAAGGCATTTACCTACATCAAAAGCATTGTGGAAGATGCAGAGAGACGAGGAGTTTGGACAGTTGTGGGCGAGCCGACTTGCAGAAGGGCTTGGAAAACTCTACACGGAATGGGATCCTTTGCAGAAACACACGGGTTGTTCAGCTATGTGTGATATCCAGTGATATCCATGTAAAATTGATGCAATAATTGAGGCACCAGTCTAGTATTTGGAGATGTCCATGTCATTGATGTGATTTGGACATGGCTTGCCAGAATTTGCTCAGGATCTCAGCGCACCGCAAATCTCTATGCAGCAGTTCAAAAGGACGCCGACGGTCCTCCAGTGGATCTGCGGTTTCTGAAACGCCCAAAGACGGGGCATGACGCCCAGAAAGCAGCAGTGCGATCCGATGTCATATCGTTTCTGAGCAATCTGTATGAGTCACTCGCAGAAACGCTACCAGATTGCAAAGATGAGACGTTTGATGATATTCTTCCCGAGAATGTGGCGAGGGAAAAACTGACTGATGCATACAGCATTGAGTTAAACAGACAAGCTGATGCCAGCGACAAGTCTGTCACCGTTCCTTTCTCCATCAAAGAACCGAAGAAAAGGAAACGTCGCAGTGTTTTGAGAGGTGTCAAGTTGAACATGGATCGTGTAGGAGGCGATGCACCTGGCCAGAAGGAAGTCCGCTGGCTTCCTCCTGGCAGTATGAAGGATACATGGGAGCAGTACCGGATGATGAGCAGCTTGCCTAAGCCTGCCAGCTTTCCATGCTTTTGGCGGGTATCTTGGCAAAAATAGTTGGTGGCAGCTGCTGAAAGGTAAAAAGGTAATAACCAGGTGCCTAGAACAGTTGCGAATTTTCAACTTGTGTGAAATTTCAACTTTTCAAAAGACCTCCAATGAAAAATTTCAAAACAAACAACAGCATCAAGATTGAATTGCCATGTGCATCGACTGCAACTTACTTCAGGTTTGGCTTGAAGAAATGTCGTTTTTACGCTTTCGCGCTGAGAACCAACACAGTCAATGTTCTCAGTGTGTCAAGCACAAGACGGTCATCAAGGGCCTAGCTTCCCATTTGCTTGCCCGAGCCAAGCAGCAGGAATATTATCACCTGCACCTGCGATCTCAATATTTAGATAGATGCCTTTACTGGGAGGCCCGTTCCTTGTCAAGACTTCGTGGCCATACCGTCACCGTAATCGGTGACGGTATGGACCAGGCAAAGTGGGAGATTCCTAGGAGTTCTATCATGAGGGGAAAAGAGTTTTCCACTTTTCAGAAAGCACGTTGCCATGTAGCATGCCTACACGCACATGGCCGATGCTGCTTGTACTTTGTCTCTGCTCCTGATACGAAGAAAGATGGAAATGCATCAACAGAGATGCTGAGTTTCCTTTTGACGAAGTTGCAGCAGCAGGGGCTGCACCTACCTTCGACACATTTGGTGCTGCAACACGACAATACATGTCGCGAATTTAAGAATCACAATGGTTTGAGATGGTGTGTGAGCCAGGTCAGTGCGCAAAACCTGGCAAGTGTAACTTGCCAGTTTTTGCGTACTGGCCATACGCATGAAGATGTCGACCAAAGTTTTGGAAGACTAGGTCGGTTCATGCAGAGGTTCCGTGATATCCAAACTCCATCAGAAATCGCCGACGTGATTCGCAAATATTTGGAAACTGCCAAGCTACCTTTTGAGAATGAACGCATTGTAGTTGAGATGCACCGCGTCCGTGACTGGTTCACTGGCCTTTTTAAGGATTTTTTTTATGTGTGTGCAATTCACGCTTATAGGTTTCTGCCCCGAGTAGGTTTTGAATTTCCTTTTCTCGTCCAATCGCTGGCTCAGGTCTGGCTATCATGCGGGTTGCCTTCCTTTTTTGCTGAAAGGAATTGGTGGACCAGGGGCACCACACTACTTCAGTTTCCATCGCCGAGCTGATATAGGCTGGGTTTATGGTCAAAGAAACCATTTTGAACAATTTCAGCTCCCTTCCAATTGGGATTAGCTATCGACGCCAACAACACTGTTATCCAGGGCCATATCGACACTGTTATATCACCACATTTGCTATCAGGTCTGAGCAGTGCAGAGATTGAGCAAAGTCCCTGGAACTACCCTGAGCATCCATCGGATGTCATAATGAGGACTGCAACATGCATTGGAACATGCCATGATTGTGGGGGTTGGCTTTCAATCGATACCATTAGCGCGCAAAGTTTTTTGCTTTCTGATTTTGGTTAAAAAGCTAGCGTGCCAAAGCATTTGTTCGGAGCCAATATTTAATGTGGCTAGTTCCAGGACAAAGCAATTCATGTCCAGCCAGACTTATAGCAAAACCGTTTGCATTTATCCAAAGCATCTGGCATTTGAGCGGATGGCCACTGGACTGCCTCAAGGCCAGGCCTGTTGAAAACCAAAAATAGATTTGGCTGGCTTTGGAAAACTAAGAAATGTTCAACCGTGAAATCAACACCTCTCCCAGTAGACAGCCCAGGAAAGACTTAGAATGCCTGCAAATACCTGCCCTGGAGGTTTGGCTGACAAGAGAGAGATTCCACCAGATTTTGTAGCTCATGTACGCAAGTTCTTGCCGAACATGAGATTTCCTTTGTATGGATTGGGAAGGGCTGCGAACTGGTTCGAAAACTGGATTGATGGCACTCTTCCAGAAGATGACCTATTGGATATCTCAGGGTGTCTAGGGCAAACAATATTTTATGGCAAAAACATTGCATGATTTCTTAGTGAGTCTCGTGAATTGAGCAATGATGGCTACGGGTTTGAAATGAGTTTTCTGTGTGTTAGTTGCTGCTCAATTTTTTCCATTGTCCATTGCATGCCTGTTGGCTGCTCATCATGCTGGGCTAAGGGCGATGATTGCTACAGGTCCGCGATTTGCCCACACGAGTGAACGTGCAGGCCCCATGCCTATGAACTTTGAAGTGGAAGCCAATCGCCTCCAGTTGCTGGGTGACATTGAGTATTGAACAATCAAGATATTTGGTGTTGTAGGTGAAATCGCCAACTAAATAGTTTTGTTTGAAGTTCTGGGCACCAATCATTTTTACAGGCTCTAACAAAGTGTTTTTTCCTATCGTTTTTGAAGGCTTCATCATCATTGTCAGCTTCCAAGAATGATAGTTGTAAATCTATTTTCAAACTTCCGACTCAGGTTGCAAAGAGCTTCAGGTGACAAAAAACTGATTGATGTCTATGTTAAAAAGGCTAGACGGCGCATGATCAACAGAACTTGCGCTGAAATGTGGGCACTGGGGGTGCCCTGGGCTGAAGCCCTGGATCTGTCAACCAAAGCTTTTGCCACTGCAGATGCAGTTGCCCGCCCCGTTGCCAAAGGCAATCGAAAAGGTGGAGGCAAAAAAGGAAAGGGAAGAGGCAAAGGTAAGGGAAAGCATTGATCACAAAATGGAAAACATGTATGGTTGCAAGGTAAGTTTTGAGGCAACATTTGTTTTTGGCGGTATCCCTAAACCCTAAACGTTTTCAGCCTTGAATTTTTCATCTGCGGCAGTACCGTTCCACAGGGCGCCGGTGAGATAGCAAAATTAAAGGAATGATTATTGATTTCAAATCCGTCCCTTCAGCCTCGTTTCCCACTGCAGTTTCTAATGGACCGATCTCACCTGGGATCCGTCCCTTCCACTAACAATCAGGAAAAATGATGATATATAATTTTTCTAAGGTTATACGGTTTCCGATTTCACAAAGCCGAGAGGACCGATCCCAGGTAGGATCAGTCACTTCGAAGCCCTTGACGGCAAATGCCTTCAAGGGACCGATCCTGTCTCTGATGGATGATGTTCACTTTGCGTCGAAGTGACGGATCTTAGGTGAAATCAGTCACTTGGAAGGTGTTTCAAAGTCAAAGGTGCAAGTGACGGATTTTCAAGTATGTGACGGATTTTTAAGTATGTGACGGGTTTTCAAGTATGTGACGGATTTTTTTGAACTTATTCAGCATTGAGTGCAGTGCATTGGATCTTTTGCTAGCCACAGACTTGACTATGTGACTGATCACAGGTACAATCCGTCACTTAGGCTCAAATCCGTCACTTGGTAGCCACAGATTTTGAAATGATGACAGCTCGACCATGTGACTGACTGATCACAGGTACAATCCGTCGCTTAGACTCAAATCCGTCACTTAGGCTCAAATCCGTCACTTGGTGTCAAATCCGTCCATTTCTTGGAAAAAACTGTCATTGGGTGGTGGGGCCTTGAATTGTCCTGACAAAAATGATGCTTCAGCATGCTTGGATTTTGAAAAAAAAACGAACGATGTGAATGATGCTTTTCTAGGGACTTGAGTTGGCAGTGATTCGAACATTAGTTTGCGAGTCGTGCTGTGTTGTTTGAATCTGGTCGCATTGATGCAGGATTTTGATTTCAAGTCTTTATCAGGATGGCAGGCAAGCGAAAATCCGCTGGCGGTGCGGGTGGGGATGTCAAGGCTGCTCGGACGGGCAACTTCAAGAGGTTGGCGACCAATGAGCTGGAAGCCATGCCCCACATCCCCAAGATGACGACTTGGTGTTTTGATTGCATGCCAGGATATTCATATTTGAGAATTCATACAATAGGGTTTTAATGTAGTGGTCAGGATTTGGATTGCGATCTCATTCTTTTGCAAAGCTGTTTAGACAATTCAATATGGAAAATGAAGACCACCAGCGGTGACATGATCATAATTTAATGGACGGGTTTTGGGAATTGAATGGAGATATTGCCAACGATACATTTTTTTTCGGAAATATGCAATGCAGAGCATTTGTTCATTCTCCTGGGAGGAATTCTTTCAAGTTGCAGATATAGGTTCTGGCCTTGTGTCACATGCAAAGGCTGGAAGAGAAGGTCTTCCAAGAGGCAGGTGGTCCAGACAAGTATCTCAGCAAGATCTATGACACTGAGGCTGGGGGGATGCCAGCCTAACATGAGAACTTTGTTTCCAGCTTCAACTTCTTCAGCGTTTGAATTCACACCAGGACCTTGTTCAGGCCGACTTTGAATTTGTATTGATTTGAATTCCAACCTGCAGGCCAAGATGATGGAATTTGCCTCGTGGATTGACAAGTTTTGCCCGGTGAACCCCAGGCCACCGCTCATTTTGAGCATGTCATGAACCAGAACTCTTCCTCATAGGTTTGTGACCATTCTCGAAGAAGTTTGAATAGAATCTTTCGAGAGTTTGTTCAAAAGGTTGTTTGACAAGAATCTATGATTTGCAGAACTGTTTAAAAATTACCAAGCTGATATGACATTGTGATTCACGTTTCACATATCTAAGAGATTTTGAACAGCACCTTTTGACCTGACCGCTTGATCTTTAATTCTAAGAAATTTTGCACATGACCTTTTGAACGGAGACCCCTTTAGGGATCAAGGGGTCTGTTCAAAAGGTTTTGTTCAAAATTTCTGAGATTAAACCCTTTGATCTTTTCGCATCCAATTTTGAAGCTTTTTTAGGCGCGACGCATCTTGAAAAGTTCCTGTTGATTTTTTGAGACTGAATGCCATGTGAAACAAAGTTGCAAACATTCCAAGACACTTGGATGATGATCAGGGTGGCTTATGCTACATCTTATGATCAGCCTGCCTGCCTCCGCCCATGGATGCTGAGCTGGCGGAGTGACACTGGCTGCAGTGGGTTCATGGAGCCCGAGCAGGCGCTGTGCATCATGGAAGTTGTGATGAGCGAGGGGAGTCTTGATAGCATTGTCTTTTGAATTGGCAAGCTGAGTGTCCTGTTGGCAGCTTTGAATAGTGGATACTCAGTAACTCCATCTATTGCGAAAGTCAACTCATGAATCTTCCCACTTGTTGTTTTTGACACCTGAGGTTTCGCAGCAATCCTGATCATGCAGGTTGCGAGAAGATAGCAGCCACGCAAATTCCCACTGAGTATCTTGATTCTCCTTACCCACAACTCCAATGCTTGAACAGTGTCTAGACCTAATTGATTGAAAGCCAGACTCACAAACATGAGAAACAACGACTTGTTCTTTTGAGATCTTTTGAGAAAGGTTACTGGAATAGTAGCAGGTTCCGGGAAAAGATTGTGGTGATGGTTCTTGGCATATAACATTAGATCCAACCACTACTCTATGAAGCGCCGGCCGGACTGACAGGTGATGGATTGCTGCCCCCCTTCAGGTGTGGATACACGAAGGGGTGGAAACGTGGCACGATGGCCTTGATATGTTTGCAAGCAGTGAAGGAGCTGCAGTGTGAATCGGAAGTGCATCACAGCATCAAGGCTTTCTGGGCTGAAGTTCTTTTGTCATCATCATCATCATCATCATCATCATGATCATCAGCATCTGGATCATCATCAGCTTTATCACCATCATCATCATCATCATCATCATCATCATCATCATCATCATTATCATGATCATCAGCATCTGGATCATCATCAGCTTTATCACCATCATCATCGTCATCATCATGATGGACTTGCAACTGGCCAAGACCCTGAAGGCATCCTTGGGCTGTATCTATGCGTCATTTGCTGCTTATCAAGATGTTCGCGCGCAAGTAAATGCTAATCGAGGCACCCTGTGCTGAACATGTTCGGCATGCTGTAAGAACCTCATTTTCTTTCCACCTGTTACCAGGAGTGCAGTTACTGGAGCATGCGACACGGGTGAAACCAAATTGTTTTCACTTTGTTCGTCAAGTCACGATCCTACAGAGAGCTGGCGGAGGCAACAGTGAAAGACAATTCAAAGATTCTTGATTGCAAATTTTGTGTGTTGAAATGAACGTAGGGAGGACAACAAATTTTACAAGGGAACTTGGGTGTTTTCATTTTGGAACTCATCTCTCTCAGATTTAGATCTTACCGCTCCGCATCAGGGGCTTCCTGCATCAGGTTCATAACAAACTGACATGATGCTTTTCAGGATCATATTATCTTCAGCATATCCCATGCTTTGTTGAAGTTGGCATGTTTTAAAGCATACTCAGTTGGCGCTAGCGCCCATGTTTTAACACACTGACACGGACATTTCCACAAAAGTCATTATAGCTCAAGGCGATTACAAAGTTACTTTGTGACCACTGTGGTGAGAGCTTAAATATGATCTTGTAGAACTATATCTTTCTTTTGCGTACTACTGGTTTGAAGCCGCTAATAAATAAACCACTTTTCATTTTCTTGCAGCAAAGAAATGTTGGATCTGTGACAATGTAATTTCCAACACCGTTTGAAGATTTGAGTTTCTGAAGATTTGATTTTGAAGCGGTGTTTTTTTTCTTGATTTTTCTTTGTGTGGATGTAGGATTCAAGATTTTGTACCTTCCCAAGAGGATAATGCAAGCAACGAAGATGTTTGCCATCCAGTTCTCAGGAATGGCGAGATGCAACCTCTGTGGCGAGGTGTTTTAGCATCGGCAAACAAGAGTCACAAGCTGTGAGCAATATCATGACGAAGATGAGTGCTCAGGCGGTGACCTTCCTCACAAACAGTGTGCGATCAAGGGGAATGATGAAATACCTTCAGCGCGACGTGATTGGCCGAGATATTTGCAACGTCAATTTCTCAAGTGGTATCCAAGGTTTTGAACAATGGAAAGAGGAGTTTCGAAACCACGAAAATGACGAACTTGTGATTCGATTGCACATATGGAATGCTTTGAAGGCTCAGTACCATTTTTTGATCTCATGTCAGTTTAATATTGAAAATGAACATCTCAGGTATGCAAATAACAGAACAGTTATATATCTAATATCATACATACATATTGTACTGTCATTGTTTCCAAAGTTTCATCTTAATTCTTCTTTCCTCAGGTGATGTTGTTTTTGCAGCGAGTGGAAGGAGATTTTGACAAAACTCCTGCGCCTATGCGCAAAGCATTGTCCTATCGTGATGCGCTATCCAAGCATCAGTGCTGTGCAATGTTTTTGCATTTCTTGAGCAGGCTGCAACGTATGTGCCCACCCTCAGAGTTCAACGAGGCAGCTGTCAATCTCCGACAACAATTTTGCCAAGGATTCATGGATCCAGACCTTCTCCATGCTGCAGAGCAGCAAGTTCCCCCAGGGGATTTGGAAGGAGTCGCAGCATTTCGCCCCTTCGTGTCACAGATTGAGAATGCCACCAAGCTTGCCAAGGAAAAACAGTATGAGGAGTTGGCAGCCTCCTTAAGAGAAGCTGATTTTCGTCAGGTCATCACCAAAGTTGATTCAGACTTGCGGACGTTGGAGAACCGGAAGCCGAATTCAACGTCGGAAGCTATAAAAACAGCCAAGGACATGAAGTATTTGCGAGACCGGCAGAAGAATCTTCTTTTTGTTTCAGTGTTACACCGTTTTCAAACAGTTTGATGGATGGTTCATCACTTAGGCCCGAAATGCATTCAGTGTTTTCAAATATTATTCTATTTAAATATTATTGTGTATGTCTCATATTTGCCGAATGCCTAGGATTGGACTCGCATACGTTGACAAGTGGATGACTGAACATTGCTGTTTGAACTTGGTGGATGATAAGTATGAGGGTGCAATAGCAGCCTTCCTGAAGTTCAAGGAGCAATGGCGTGGATTTCCAGGGCAAGAGTGCCTTGATTTAGGCTTTTGATTAATTTGGTGTTTTGTCTTTTCTCGACAAATTAAAACGAATTGTGAGCAGATCTGAAAGGGCTAGGTTTTGTAAGTTGTTTTATTTCTGCACAGAAAACAAATCAAACAAGTCCTACTTCATGTGTAAAGTGTGTGTGTGTGTGCCAGCCAAAGATTTTTCTTCAGGTTTGTGATTTGCAATTACGACGCGACTCTGTGGCCTGCAAATGGAAACATTGTGGCATCAGCGATGGATACCATGGCAAACCTTTTGTCAATGTCCTCTGCAACAGTGGGATGGCTCCAGTATCCGCAGTTGCACACCCAAACCACTCAAAACGCACTCGTGAAGCACAAGCATGCGGTGGATCTTCTGTGCTTGAAATACAGGCTTACATGCCATCATACCTGCCAAATTCTTTATTCCAAGGACAGGGTGTACCATAATTGACTGGTTTGAAAACAAATCAACCCAAAGGATTGGCATCAAATTGGCATGAAATAATTGGAGATTTTTTGGAATTCATTACCACGGTACCCCTGAAATCTGAAGTTTTGATTTGTATGATAGGTGTCCATCCACCAGACTGACTGGTATAGAGAATGTCCTTGAGGTAGGCTCGTAGGAGACCCTCCAATATTCTTTGCTGCGACGTCTGGATTTTAGGGATCCCCTGATAAGGAACCTCCAAAACTGTGAAATTATCATTGGTGTCGCCATTTCAAGGATAGCATGCTTGTTTCAAATTTCTATGGTGATTTGTTCAGGATTCGACGTCCCGTGATCAGCGGAGCTTGTGCCAGCCAGCGTTGGCAGTGTTCCATGCAAACTTCCAAGATCCCCTGTTCTTGCAATCGTCAGCGGTGCGTGAAGGGAAACTAGGTCCATGCCCACTGGCCCGAGTGGCCGATTTTGTCGGCTATGATGAAGATGTTCGCCCTGGTCCGGGCGCAAGAGTGGAACAGTTTTTTGGATGCACCTATGGAGCAAATCGATTTGTTATTTGTTGAAGACGTGTGTTTAGAAAATCAAATAATCTTTCCTTTCCAGCAAATGAAAGTGCACCTCTGGAAGATGTGTGAGTTGTAAAATAGAAATCATTTGAGGAACCACTTTTCTTTTTGCATGTGGTTTCCCAAGCTTACATGATGTTCTGCTTGGCAGAACCATTTTGAGGAAGGGTTTGGAGTGCCACAATGAAATGGTTTCTGGGCTTTTGGCTGGAGTGCAGCTTCAAGGAGAAGATCGTGTCTACTTTGTAGACGTGTTGCCAAACGAGTATCTTGATCTCATTGTTTTTTCGTTCCAGCATAAAGACTAAAAGACATTGTTTGGTCCTGATTGATAGACATTGTAACTGTATTGTCCTGATTGATCATTCTTGATGCCTCGGGATCATCAAAACACACCCGAGGTACTGTGAGTTTGGTCGGGCAATCGCTCAGAGATCTTTGGCAGACAATGCGCAGAAAGTGTACTACATTGGGTTTCTGACAGGCAAGCAGCTGAAGCGCACTGACCAATGGATCAGAGATGTGGTGTACAAACATTGGGATACCTCACCAGCTGCACCTCCCAAAACTCGTCCACCTGAAGAATCAGTTTCTGAGACACAGCCAAATCTTCAACTTTTGGCTTGGGTGAATGGATCACCCGTGTGGCCAGCTGCGCTGACCACACGATTCGTGCAGGGAAGCGAGGAGCACAGGTTGCTTTTGGAAAAGCAATTGGAGTTCGAGAAGGCTTTTCCGACCGCGCCCGTTGCTGCAAACAGCACGTCCGAGCCTGGCCGAGCAGGCGGCCTTTGCGACTACAGTGTGGATGGAGGTGAGTGCCCCTTAGACCCGACCCGCGAGCTGTCTTTGAGTGTTGTCACAGCTGAGCAGTTTCAGGAATCCAGGCCTGAGGATTTGAGATGCGAATGTTTTAATATGTTTTGAAGTTTGTTCTACATTCTAGACCAATCAATTTCAAATGTCTATGAAGGATCGTAGGGTTTTGAGCAAACTGAATTAGATGTCCTAGTTCACTGGCAAACATAAACTTCACTAAACTATAATGGGAGCAGACAGAAAACCCAAAGAGTCCTTGGACTTAGTATGAGAAAAGGTATTCTTTTTAACTCCTGCTTTAATATGCTTCTTGTGCCACCATTCTTGTCTCGAGTCGACAGGCTTGGATTCTCAGAGGGTAAGAATGGCAAACCTTGGCTGTGCGTAGGCTCCAACTATCATGTGTGGCTCGGAAACCTGAGCGACAGCCCCATGAACTTGGAGGCACAAGAGTTGTTTGGTTTTGGCCTTGGCAGCTTTGAAGAACGAGCTGTGAGCAGCCTGGTGTTTTGATTCGCAACACTTTTCATTTTTCATTGTAACCTCAGATTGTTCTAAATGAATGTTGGCAAATCCACTTGAAAAATCTGAGGCAACCCAGCCATGGAGGCAAATGCAATTCCTTTCTGCATCGCTTCCGACAAGGTGCTGGTGTCTTACAAGAAGAAATTGCTACCGATGTGTGAGTTGCTCCGTCAGCTTGCTGTGGAAAGTGGAGTGGCGGAGGTTGCGCTAGAGAAGCATGTGGTGCGTCAACGCTTTCATCCAGTTTCTCGTTCATTTGCATTTTTTGTGAGAAAGATATTCACCACCGTGGTGTACAAAATTTAAAGATAAACTCCTGGGTAGATCAACCCTTTGTGATGGCCAAGACTGCTAGGCTTGTGATGGACGAGATCCAGTGCCGATGACATTTCGTTACACACTGGACCCCTTGGAGAGCAAGATCACAAATTTGTTTCGCACAAAGGATGCCCCTCCAAGTGCTGACACAGACGCTTCGACCATGAAACCTCAAGTGCTGGGTATTGTGTTCGGTGGCAGCTTCAACAAAGTGATTGGCAACAAACGAGCTTCGTTGGTGTGGGAGGCAGAATGGCTTGTTTTGGTTGTCAGGTATCAATAGTTTTGCAGATATCCAGACTTCGTGTTGAACCACCATGTTTGAAAGCGCAAACAGAAACATTTCTTGACCAAAACAAAAATGCTTGTCAGGTGGACTTTACGCGAGCTCCAGCGCAGGTGTCCATCGTCAAGCCAAAGGTATGGCTGACTTGCCAGTTGCATCTGCCGGCAAATTCATGGGTGAACCTGTCAATCTGACTGACTGACCTGACCTCGGAGCGGTTTTGTATTTTCTTAGCCTTATAGCTGTTGCAAAAACAACTCAACTCAGCATGAGCGCTCCATTTCTGATACACTTGTTAACAATTTGTTTTCAGATTAATGCTTGGTCAGTCTTTGTGATGCTTCCAACGGTGAGCTGCATCCCCTCTAACTTGATTTTGTCAAAGCAGAGTGGCATCCCGCATGTTTGGGAAGCCAGGTTTAAGTACATGATGTGTTTTGGCATAAATTTTGAATATTTATCATTCTCTGGTTGCAGTCGCCTGAGAGTCTTTGAAGTACACACTATTTGTTTCAAGCCTGGTTTCCAAAGTTGAGGGCCAGATCAGAAGCCTTTGGCATTTCACCGGACCATTCGTCCACTGCTTTCAGTGAAACCTGAAAGCCATACTATGAACACAGCTGGCAGTTCGAGTCACATTGAACTAAAGGCGAAAAACTGAACAATTGACATATGAAACTGCTGCGCATGATGCAGAATGAGCCGGCGTTAGCTTGCAGATCAGCGTTCCATTTGTAATCGCGGGTTGAACTTGCAGGATCTACACCTCATCAAACTTAGCAGTTTCATCCTAGGATTAGAGCCATGCCGGTCACGGCGAACATTGATGTTCTTAGTGGAGAGTCGGACGAGTCGGAGGAGGAGGAGGCGGGAAGGCAAGGATTTTTTCCGAGCATTTGATTTCTGTGACACTGACAGCAGGCGCCTCCAAGGAAGCCCAAAGCCAGCGCGAAGGAGAAGGCGAAACGCAAAAAAAGTGGTGAGGTGGCAGCCGCAAAAGCCGCCCCTTCAAAGAAACAAAAAACGACTGAGAAACCTGAAAAGCAGAAGGAGGTTCCAGAAAAGGCAGAGCCTAAGTCTAAGTCAGCTGCAAAAGAGATGAAACGACCAGCTGCTGCTGCAGGCCATGAATGATGATCGCTGACAGAATTTTAGCGGTGGGTTGATGTTGATTTGTTTTGTCGCAGGCGATGTTGACTGATTGGTGACAGATTTTTAGCGGTGGGTCGACGTTTTGTTCTTTGTTGCAGGCGATGTTGTGAAGGTCGCGAATCCCTCTTGGTACAAAGACAAGTGCCGCTGGGGTATCAAAATTGCTGGCAAAGAAGTTGTCAGTGTTGCTTCACGGCATTGTGTTTTTTCCCGTTCGATTATTGTAATTACATGTTTGAAAAGCAATGCCAAGTTTATTGTCACAAGAAACTCAGGATTTCAAACAGAAAAAAAGCGCTTGTTTGTCCGAAGTCCCACATGTCAATCTCCGATCAAGAATCGCAACTCAGAGGTTTTTGGGGATGAGTTTATTAAGGTTGGTGGCAAGTACAAATGCAAAGAGAAGACGCTCGAAATTGCCGAAGCTGCTGTCCAACGTTTGCGCCGTGGAGATGACCTCCTGGATGTGAAGTCTATGGTTGTTGCTTAGCAGGAAAATTGTCACCTCTCAACTTCTCAGACATTCTCTTGCTTTGATGTGTTCACAACTTCATATTGACTTGGCATTCTTCAAAAGGTTTTGAGAGATGGTTCTGTAGTTGTTCATGTTGTTGTTGTTGTTGTTGTTGTTGTTGTTGTTGTTGTTGTTGTTGTTGTTGTTGTTGTTGTTGTTGTTGTTGTT
>OMLO01000813.1_pt1 | contig 22278 bp, 19 predicted proteins | sample 1674811 | NCBI WGS metagenome assembly OMLO01 (sample SAMN06265003, study PRJEB25207) | coral metagenome | isolation source: Coral host | place: Mexico:La Bocana,Puerto Morelos, Mexico | collected 2008-11-13 | reverse complement strand
GTAAAAATAGATGGCGCAGATACTAAAAGGGTAGGTTAGTAGAGAATTCATATAAACCATTATGTAGGAACTGTGCCATGTATTTTTGAATTACTGTAGGTGATTTGATTTGTAGTTTTTCTTTTAGGAGGTGAAATTATTTGTATATCGTACTACCTTGAACTACTTTAACTACTTGCGATTGGATGATGGTCCATGTTCAAAACTACTGATGGAAGAAATCCTGCACCACCTGAGATGTATAAACCCCTGTAAAGACTGGTAGATTCTCCATATCAACTGGTGCCGGATTTCTGGTTGCCATCCAACGGTAACCAAGTTGCCATCCATTTTGTGAACAATGCCTACATGGCCCCCGCCGTTTCAACGCAGGCAGACGTTTGGGTGCCACCTGAGCTTCTTCTAGGTCAACTGCTCCTGAGGAAGCCCAGCTGACATTCAGTCCCCTTCTGATCCCTTATGATTGGAGATAGGTCATCCCACCCTTAATGTCAAGGAATCCTTATTTATATACATGGGTATATCATCTAAACCCGTGTGGAATTATTGCCACTTCATTGTCGAACACCATGTTGTCCTGTTACCTAAACTTGCTGATTTCCATCAGCTTGAGCCCCCTAGCTGAGCCTGGAGTTTGTGGCTTCTTGCATCAGGTTTGCATCAGGTTTGTTGGTTCTTTGCATCACCACTAAATACAGCTTCCTGGGTGTTCAGGGAGTTGCTGTATCCGTCCCCGACCCTCATCTTCCCCTGGTAGTTTTGGTTCACCTCACGACCGGTGAAAGTAGTCATCCATGCTGGCGATGTTTTCCATGCGAATTTCACCCTTCAAATGGATACGAAATTATAAGTCGCTCAAAAATACTGGCATGTTTCTTTAAGGGCGAAATTTAAGAGTTTCAGCAGTTTTGACATTTATGGGCCTACAAAGGGTGTAGGCCGACTATGAAGAAACATCCCTTTGCCGATTTCGAAGATCTCCTCCAACAACCAAGGGCATCTTTGAACAATGCCCAGCCCTTTCACACACTTCGGATGCCATTTTCTGGCCTCATCCAACCAGCAAAGTGAAATGGTGAAAAAAACCGGTTCAACCGCCGAAAACGCACCTGCTGGGGGATGATTTTACACTTACTACCTGGAACTGCGGTCCAGTAAGAATTTCAACTTATAATTGAAATAACTGGTTATCTGGCGATCCACTAAGAATTCTTGTTTCGTACGATTTTATCCGTTCGGGGCTTTTTGGGAGAATTAACTTATTTCCCGAATTTTCCTGAATTTTGAGGTGTTTGGAAAGATGTTGAAAACACCAGAATTCAATAGATTTCCCAAGTGATGCATATTCAGGTGACCATCTAACCCCATCATCAATGAGGAACCCATATAGAAAAAAACACGTCACCAGCCTTTGTGGTGGACAGGTAGAGACCGCTGGATGGATGGTGGGTGGTTCGCTTTGAAGCGGCCGTGTTGTGGCTCATCGGCCTCCCTTATCTATCTCAGATATCTCAGTCAGTTGTTAAATTTAACGCAACGTCAGGAAAACGCAACGTCAGGAACCCTCAGCTCTTTTTTCATGAGCAGCAGGTGTGAAATGGTCTCCAAGTGTTGTTTGATTTTGTTCTCGATATTTATCATTCTATATGTGTGCCATGTTTGCTGCACGTATGGCATTTTATCGTTTATATCTAAAGATGTCCAAAGGTCTCAAGACAACATTGGGCCACACTTAATGCATCTCAATGCATGCTGATATAAAAATCAATATTTGGTGAACTTCGGTTAAACCATATTAGACCACGTGAACATATTTCTTCTTAGAGCACTTGGGGGCAACTTGTCGCAGCCATGGGCGACAACCGTGAATAGTCACGCACTTCATTGAGATCGTCCCACCGACCTGTATTTCAAACGTTGTTTTGTGCCAGTGGTGCCACAACTTCATATGTTGAAGAATACAAACTGACAGGCTAGGTATGTTTGATTCAGTTTTCATCAAAATTCAACATAACGTTGTTCAAATGATGGCCCAACATTGATATACATTGAAACACGAGATTCATACATTGAAACTCATGCGAATGACACATCACATCGCCGTGCGTGGAAAGTAAATATGTGAGACTGATAATCATGGAAACGCCCCAAGATTCAAGTCTCCATCTCATTGTGCTGCCTGCACCGCAGCTGCGTTGAACCCAGGGAATCGTTTTGTGTGTTTGCGTTTTGGTTGCCATGGCAGTGGTTCCGGTGGCAAATGAGTCTCCGGTGGTGTCCCCTAGGTCTGTGTCCAGCGATAAGTCCAGCAAAGTCTATGGATATAGCCTAGCTGGTCTTCATACTTCATGGGATAACACTCCTGTGATTAGAGAGAGGCTTAGGAATGGCAAAAATCTCGTGTTGCAGTTTGACCCCGAGAGAGAGGAGCTTGTAAATGGGCCTGTGGATAAAACACTTGCGAATGTACGGAACAATCTGGATGCATTGAAACCTGTTCTTTTGCTGATGCGGGAAAACAATGTCCAGCCTCCAGTCATTGATTACGTCATCGAAGAAGTTCGCCACCTTTACAATTGTTCCAAAGTGAAGGTGAACCATGACACAATTTACCATCAATCATGGGCTATTCGACATCTAGCATCTTTGGCTAAGAACACTATTCAACATCGGAAGTTCCTTTCAGAGGACAAATACTGCATGCATATATGTCAAAGCCAAAGCCATTGTTTTTCCTTCAATGTTCACTCAACTCTGGTTGATTATATTAGTGTTCAATTTATAAGTCGATCTTCGAACGTTTTAAGGTATATAGTGATGCAAGGTGATGCACAAATCCTGACTTTATACAACCATACATTCAGATTGGATTAACCTATATCTTTCTTCCATCCCCTTTCAGGACGATATCCCATTGCAGCAGGTGGCTGAGTATTTGGGTTTGCCCTTCGCAAAACGTCCGCCGGTTCCCAGAATGGACAGCTCTCAAGCCCTTGACGATGACACGCGAAGACCAGTTGCCACACCATCCAGGGCAGCTTTGCCTCCAGTGGAAGTACCGAAGTCCCCACCGGTTCCAGAAGTTTCTGGTCAGTTAACTCTGGAAGAACTTGGGGCTTGTCAGTTCAAACCGTACCCAAATCAGCCAAACTTACCCCCAAGATTGCCATCAAAAGATTCAATGCGGCAATTGACTTGCTGGGATTTGCCCAAATTCCTGAATGGGGCTAAGGTTGATTCACCAGGCTCAACAGTTGCAACCACAGTCCTAGAATGTACACCTACTTCGCCACCGGCATCTACTCATGAGGCGTTCCAAAGACTTTCAAAACCAAGTGTTTCCAAACATATGCATTTTTTGTATAGTTTTTCAAGCACTGAATCAAGATGTTTACCCAGATGAACCTCAAATCCAATTACAATTCATCTTGACATGTTGCAAAACTATTTTCTTATATAGTCTGGAACTGGGGAAATTCATCAGGAGGTATAATCCTTAAGGTCTTGTTCATATAAAGCAGCCCCTTCTCATCTTACCCCAAAGGTGATGGGTGCAGCTACTTCCAATTCCGAAGAGGAGGATGTGTCAAAGCTCATCGCCATGTTGGAAGAGATTCAATTGAACCTCAACTGTATCAACAAAAAATACACTATATACCATGTTAAGACTGACCTGAAAAGAGTGTATTAAGAAAATCATATCACGTTGATTTAGCAAAAGGCACCTTGCTATGTATGTGCCTTGATGCTTTGAAAACACAACAACATGTATATAGTCTTATATTTCTATTTACGTTTGAATGTCAGCCTCCTGTACTCTAGCCCCATTAAAACCCAAACCCAAACTTCTCAGGCTCAGCTGCGAATCAGACGCTCTCTCTGACAAAAATGATGAAGAGGAACCTGCCGGAACGGTTTCCCCAGCAGGTCGCTCTGTGGAATACTTGTGTGGGTTGTTGGGATGTATGTGGGATTACATATGCGACTTGTCAGAATACCAATCCACATTTGTATATGTACATACATCGGTATATAGCTGTAAGACCTTATTGCTGCAATTCAGCTCAACTTTGTATATATACTTCAATTTAGGGAAACCATTCAGTGAAACAAAATCTTCCAGTACCAATGTCGTTTTGTATATGATATCTGAAATGGCCACATGTTTATGGATATGTTGTGGATCCAAGGACCTGAACGTGCAGTGCTTGCTTGTGCTGACACGGTCGAAACCCAACCGATGTTCCCACCGGGTTCTGAAGAAGATGATCAGTTGGTGAAAGAGAAGATTGATGAAGTTGTTGAGACTGAGGGGAAACATGTACATGAGGACCCAGTGTTCCCAATTTCTTCACTTTACATATAAGTTTTAAGAAACAACTGCACGTTACAAAGGGTTGGTTGGTGCACAGCCTTCTGAGTATAAAAGATTTAGACAATCGCAAATAAAGATATATCAAACGAGATCTTTACTATACCATGCTCACTATTGTTATCACATCATGTGTGATATCTGATATCATGTATATTATCGATCTTTTGTAAAGGCCCTGCATCATGCAGGAGACTTTCCCAGAAGTTCCATCCCATAGTGCAGTGACGAGGCGTTTGCAATTTGGGCTGAAGGATGACAAGCAAGAAGAAAAGGCAGAGAAGAAGAAAAACCGCAAACGGAAAGCAAACACTGCTTCCGAAAAGGATGCAAAGACAACTCATGACAAGAAAAGCAAAAGGAAAAACAAAGGCAAAGCAAAGGTTTCCAGCAAGAAGGTCAAAGCCAAGGAATGTAAGCCCAAAGCCAAAGCTTTAGCGAATTTATCGAAGCTGCGAAAGGCTAGGTCTAAGTCCATCAGCCCCAAAAAGGAAGTACCTGTTGAAACGGAAACACCTTGCGAAGCACCAGAGCCAAGTGAGACAGTTGAAGAACCCCAGAAGACGACGGCTGGGATTGAGGAGGTAAAGGTGAACCAGGGAGAACAGTTTGTTTGGCCCCAACAAGACATTGACGCCTACAAACAAACGATTGAGAAAGCCATTGCAACATGTTGTGACAATGATTGTGAACATTCCTGGGAAGCCACTGACTTTAGTGCTGGGGACCAGTACCAGTTTTCAACTTACTGGAGTAGAGATGCAGTTGGGCTCAAGGTGTCCAATGAACTTTTGCCATCAAAAAAAACCAAGACTGACAAACCAGAAACGAGCGAGAAGACCAAACGAAAGACCCCCAAATCGAAGAACTTCAGTCAAGTGGCTTACTTCGGTTCTTCGGGGTGCATATACACGAACATGGTCCTGGCCCACACTCTTGCCCTTTAGTTGCATATTCAGTGCGTTCCCTCATTGTACAATTCAACACGAAACAGCAGATCGTTTCTTCACAACCCATTCCCGTATATATATCATAGCCTGCCTTTGTTCACTTCTCACCAAGGCGAAAGCCATCAAGTGCAAATGTGCGTTGAGCCAAGAGCCATTGGACCGGACCTGGGTCAAGCAGCAAGAGAAGTGTTTAAAGTCTCTTCAGGAGGAAGCTTATGAACAACGTGGGTGGAATTGATTGACAAAATCATCATTTCCTTTTTCATGGTTCTGGGGCCTTGCGAATGACAAGCAAGGAATCATGTAGAGCTGAAGGTCTTCTTTGAAATTCTTTGATTGTTCTGTGACTTGTTTCCGAAAACTAAAATGCATTCAGCTGAATCACATTTCCCTTTTTACCCGTTGATGTGGATCCTTCTGTTTTGATTATAACGCCCTACATAGTTGAAAGAGCTTTGTTTGGAAAAAACATAGAAATGTTGCATCCTTCACGCTCTGCTAAATACTTCTGTGGGTGACTGGGTCATCTAAGAGTGACCACCATGTGTTCATCAATACATGGTTCTTTTCTTATGAAGCTTTTACGGCAGTTTGTGGCAGCTGATGCTGCACAGTTTAGGATTTCACAAAATGCACAAGGTTGCAACGTTCATCAAGCCGGGGATCTTTACAACTGACAAGTGCTATCGAGAAAACGGTTGCATTGCGCACTCTGTGTTGAAGCATGCAGGTCATTGTATATCACAAAATATAACTGACGACCTTTCGTGCTTCATACGTAGTCAGACTTTCACTCTTCAAGATGAAAATCAAACTTCTTGGCAGTCTTTCCTTTGACCTTATATAAAGAAAAATATTTAGACTGGTTTTGCACAGGCATGAATGCATCGATCCATATATACTTTTTCTACTTTGGAAATCTTGTGAAACTATTTACTTTCGCCCCCAGCTCCCATGCCAGGTCAGACCTATGACGGTGGTTAGGCGCAAATCAACCAGGCGTGGGTTTGGCATCCGTCGTCCCGTTCTATCTTCGACATTGGACCGTATCCCCAGCATGTTTCTCTTTCAACTCCAAGTGTGTTTGTCAAACTGTGTTCCGTGAAGGCAATATAGCATGCAGCAACGCTGTTTATATATATACAAGATTCATCAAGTATATAAGAATGCAAACCTTGATGCATGCAAAATCAAGGGTGTTGTTGATAGGACTGACCGTCAAGTGTTTCTGTGCAGCATTTCCCTGAGAACATTTGAAACCATTTCAGGATTGGTCATATTAAGCACTTCACGATAATAAGGAGTTATGTCGAGTGAGCAACCCTTCATGACATGTTTCAAGTGTATATCCAACTAAAATCAGGTCAGAATAACGTATTGGTTCACTGTCTTTTGGAGAAAAACCTTGGGGACATTCTCACCAGCTACCGCTCCAAGTGGCCTGCTTTTTGAGAAGCTCGCTATGGCATTTGATTTGGACCTCCTGGTTCACCGGCTGCTTTCACTTGACACGCCGAAGGCGAAGTGGGGGAAGTAGGGCTTAGAGGGTCCGTAGATGGGTGCTTATCACTTTGATAAATGCGTCAATAAGTTGACGCTCAACATGTAGAACATGTTATAATGTTAATGTTGTAAATGTATATATCATTAAGTTACACCACCATAGATGCTGCATGGGTATCGCCCCAAAAGCTCCACATCACCAAACTCACCATCTTTCTTTTGAGGCCATGATCCTTTGTAGCATTTGTAGAAAACTCAAACTTCAGGGGTTGATTTCAGGCTCCACTGTAGAAACTTTACATGCGTATATATATATATACGGAATTCATTTAACAAGAGGGGATTTCACACCGTCAAAGTTTTTTGCTCTGCCCAGCCAACAACAGCAGTGTATGACTTATAAGCATGTTACCACCGTGCTGTGCAGTCCTTCGTCTTCCTCGTGATCCTTGTGGCCTTCAGCGGCAATCTGCCGGAGGTGAAACCATCGGAGGAGATTAAAGGGAAATTGGGTGGTGTTGGCAAAGTATGAGAAAATTATCTATCTATGTTCTTTAGGCGTGATAGTGTTTGGCAATCTGATAAATAGGTGATATAGCACTATATACCCTTGATGTGGATTGAAATCTTTTGATGAAACGTCAGGGCTTGAGTCAAACATTTCATGATCGATGTATATATATATATATAGGCAAATTATAAAGAAAATATTTTCATACAATGGCTTTTACCTCATGCAGTATATATAGATATATGAAAATCAAAAATTGTCAGCCATCATGTTGGGCAGGAGCTGAATTATATTGAGCTTTTCTCTGGAGTCGGCAATGTGTTCACTGAAGTGCGCAAAGCCGAGTACCCGGGAATGGCCAGTGATCTAGACTATGGGAAAGCTTTTGGTTTTGGCACCGATTCCAAGTCGACCAAGACTAACCCATTTAATATCTTGGATCCTTCGGGTTACATGTCTTTGCCCCAGTTGCATCTGAACACCGACCCTTCTCAAGTGCATGGCACATGTCAAACATTGAAGTTGTTTGTGGCAATGCAAATCGATTTGCTGAATGCTCATTGGTTTTTCATAGATAGTTTCACCGAAATGACTTTATGGGCTTTCCTTAGGACAATCATCTGGATGATTCTTTGTGCCAAAGAGGACCAATTCTGGGTGTTGATGGGGGTGGTTTGTAGTAGCTGGGTCTCCATCAATGTGGGGACCAGCAAACGGTCAGTACTCTGTCCCACTGGTGACGAGCGCCTCCAGTACGTGATAGATGCCAACTGCATGGTATCACGGTTACCTGGCAATTGGCGGTTTTGGCAATCCAGGGGATGAACATCTATATCCGTCAAATCACATCGGTTCTTTTTGCTGAGTTTTATCCCATTTAAATATATAAATATACGAGATGACTTCGGGTAACTCTCATTGTTCATATATAACCTTTTACATCTTTTAAACTCAAGAATTTCAACGTTCCTTTCTTACAATTGGTGTGGAACGTAACGAGTGGCATGTCAATAAACATGTTTTCCAAATATATGCACACATGGAGGTTAATTGCTCCAACTCAAAAATATATGGAATCATAAACATGTTGGAACTTGAACGAGACCAGTGTATAAACATATTGGAGGTGTTGGGTTCCCCATGGCCATCAATAATATTCCAAGCTGTTGAATGGAAACCACCTGTAAATCATTTACCACCTTGTTTCTCGTATATATGAAACATCCATGCACTTTCCACTCCAGGTGCTGTCTTCTAGTGATCCTCATCGTTTGCAGAGGCGGATCGTTTGGCATCGAGCAACCGGGGAGCTCGCTCATGGAGCATTACCATCGGATGCGGTGGGTCTACCGTAAGATACGTGTTTCTTAGTTGTTTGCGGTGTTCCGGGAAGAGGGTTCTTACTTGCCAAACAAAACATCCCAAACAAATCAAGTTGGTGTTTCCCTTTTTTTCTACGGTTCCTCTTACTTGACTTAGGGCGAGTTCCACAAAGATGGCTCCATGATTTCTTTTCAGAGTGTATATATATATATTTGCACTTGCAAAGTCACTGCAGGACCTATAGCATGTAAAAGATTTCACAATTTAACACTTATCAAATCTATTTATACATATACATATATACTTGTTTTCAAGATATTCAAGTATACCGGGCAATGGCCATCATTGTGCCTGTATTCCAAACGTTTCCTGCAAAATCACCCAAAGGACTTGAGGTTGTCCCACCCCAATTGCATTATATTGGAATGATTGATGTATATAGCGCTTTCCCTTGTGACATCGAACACACGAGACAAACCACATGCAGCGATATGAAACACGACCGGATTGGTGATTGGCAAATGTGAGGCTATTTGGAATTGAAACTCCCTCAACTTACATCCATATATAGTCACACGTCCTTCCAGAATTAGACACTTATAGCAAATCACTCTCATCACTGATCCTAGGTTTACAAAGTTGGTTGGTGGATGGCACACTATGGAGCAAAGAGTGCCAAGAGAGAGAAGATGTTCTCAAACAACAAGTGGGTTGGGAAGTTCTGTAGGGGACGGCTCACCAAAGCACAAAGATCCAAACTAACTTTGAAGACTACCAAAACGACTGCCAATGGTGGATACCAGGGAACGAAGGCGTTGAAATCCACACAGTTCCCCAGCTTTATCTTTAACATGCAGTTCTTATTTCTTTGGTGGTGATTTTTTGAACAGCAATCTTCATAGTTTTGCTATATAGTTTCCGGGATTTCCATCCACTTTGTCTCATGCAATGCCAGAATTGGAAAATGAAAGCCTTTGGAAACAAAACAAAGTCTATTTCTATATATATTTATATTTGTACATATGTACAGTTCTTTTTTCACATTAGTTTTCAATATATAATAAAAAGATATATTTAACATGTGTGTTCCAAGATTGTGTCAACCCCCAGTACCAATTCTCAGACTCAAAGACCAACATTATATTTGAATTAGTGCAAGTAAGTCACCCCCTGAAAATCACAAACATGAACTCTGATCTTTCCTTTGTTGGTTCATTGTAGCCTGTAAAGCTAAGGGTATATCCTCGGCTATTTGGGAAGAAGGTTGTCCACCTGATGCCGCAACTCACCACCCAGGGAGAGGGTAAACCATTTGTTGGGGTCAAAACGACCGTTTCAGCCACAGCTGCCTTTGATTCGGCTCCATGGTCTGATTGGCCAGAAGCTCGCCTCAAGGAGGCAGTGCGGTATGCCCGGGGCAACACACACTTGGAAGCACCGCAGGGGTGGCGTGAGGTTTTTCCACGGGCTATCTGAGATCGGTCAGGAAGATGGATTGGAACATATATCTGATATATGTGATGTTTCTATATATATATATATATTTAATGTAAATATATACATATATAGAAACAGATCTATATGATGAAACCAAACATGAGGGGAACCATCTATCAGGTGCTTGCTTTTGATATAACTGGAGATCGACATATACATACATGATTTTCCAAGGCGGTGGTTGATCACAAACAAGTATGTCAAACATGTACTGTGGTAAATACCGGCTTGTTACGATGGTGTGACACATCAGTTTTGTGGAAAAAATGTACGTCCATGATATAGTTGATTCCTTCAGTGGAGTTTCCCCTTTATATATTGAAGAACCACTTTGCAGGGGATGACCAATTGAATTCAAAAGAGGATGTCACACCCAGCCACCTTAAGGACAGCCACCAAAGATATATAACATTCTTTGGGGTTTATATGATTGTTGATTCCACCCCCATATTCAGCTCATCAGTCCCCAAATACATTATCACCAGAGATTCTCAGAGTTTGGGATCCATCTAAAGCCGATTTGAACACCTTGGTCGTGTTTTTTATCTTTTTTAAATTGTAAAATTTCAGTAAAAGTGTATGGACGAAAAACACCATTAATTTAACATTCTTTTTATGCATTTTTTTGCTCATCCAAAATCTTCCCGAAACTTACCGAATTTGAGATCCGTTCGGGATACGTTCTTTTTACGTTCAATTGCGTTCTTTTTGCATTCAGTTGCGTTCAGGGGTATGTAAATTTTACGTAAAAAGCTTCTCGAATTTTGACCGGTCCAGTGCACCCTATTTGCACCTTGGGACATCATTTTGGTCCCACAATTCATGCACCCGGTGTTTTTTTCACCATCACTAGTTGCTTCAATTCAGACTTTGAGATGGTGTGCCATCCACAAATGTGTCAACTTACAGCTTGACATATGATTTTAAAAGTATATAAGCTTCGATGTCATGTGCGTTTGAGTGATGGAATTCGACATGTGTGAATCCAAACCGTTGAATTCATCGATATAGTTTCACGATCATGCAAATAAAAGGACTTCAGTGGGCAACGGCCACGTCAACTAACTTGATTTTCCGCAGCACATTTTCTTGCCAGGTCATTTCTTGCTTTTGAGACAAAACCTGTGGGTTGACAGGTCTCACATGTCCTCTCAGGAGCTTGAATCCCAACAAACCCTCCCAAGTCGCACCTGGTCTTGTGCCACCATGGCGGAGGGTGCAGAAGCCTGTCGTGCGATCTCTGGTAAAGCTTTCGACAAGGGCAATCTTCAATCAGCATTGAAGGTGGCAATATAATGGGATAATAATGGGGTATGTCAATTTATATAGCTGTGGGATTGATGTTTGGGTCCATGGGAATCCATTTAGGTTGTAATGCTATTATGGAAAGTTTTTGGTCAACTAATTCAGGAAGGTTTTTGATTCTGGCAATGGATCCTTCCATTTATTTCCCATACACGAGTTTTGGACTTATGTGTCCAGGATGCTTCTTCGTTACTGGCTGCCTTGAAATCGAAGAAAGCGGCCTGTGCACAGCCATATACTGAAGCGCCATTACCAGCCCTTTGGTTTAGTTGAGTTTCTGCATGGGGATACCGTCTCTTTACATTATGAAAACTATATTGCAAGATATGGTTTGAAACTATAACTTTTTTGATTAGACCAAGCTAGATGGGGAACCTTTGGGTTTTTAATATATCTATATCCTTAATTTGGAATCAAAGACAAAACATATAGCCCTTCGAACAATGAAATCTCAATAAATCCATCTTGGTCGATCCAAGGCTGCGTCTGCCACTGGGACGGGCAGTCCAGGAACCCCGTCTATCTTTGCAGCGGATACTATGCCTGGAGAAGCCCCTCAACTTGTTTCTTAACTGGGGATGGTGGATGAATATGGGAAATGTATATGGGAATTCTTTCCATCTAACGTCTACAGGGCTATGATTCTTTATACATGGGTCCACTTTCATTTTGACACAGGTTCACCAAAATGTTCATTGGATAAACTCTTTGTTATATATAGACAATCGATCTTCAATTGAGTCGTGCAAAAATATGTACATGTCAGTGGTCCTGGGTGCAAAAATATTTAGAGTTTAATCAAATATATTGAGTTTAAATGTCCTTCATGTTTGAACAACACATTGCCCAGGTTCCACCTACCCCCGCCACTGCAGCTGCCACTGGTGGGAAGGACGGGTTTGGTTTTCAAACATCAGTCCCTATATAGATAACCAACTGACACTTCAGTCTATACAAGAATGACAACTATAAATGATTCATTGCGTGTGATTTTTGATAAATGTTTGATTTGGTAAAACATGCGGCATGTAATCTCAAGAAAGCCTATCTGCGTATATAGGCTTGCTTTGTTCACTGCAAGGCCTCTTGTTTTTCTGTTTAAACAGTATATCTATATACATATATATATATATATTTATGTCTATATATGTTTATGATATTCTGCCCCCATTGCTTATATATACATACAACCTGGAGTATGTGAATCCTTCACAACTGTATACCGTCTTTGGCAGGATGGTGCTACACCAGCGGCATCTTCAGTTCCTAGTGTTGCAGCAGCAGAGGCCCTTTCTAAAATTGATCCGGGAGTGTTGACCGCTTTGGTTGCTTTGCTAGATGGTAAAGGTGCCGGGGATGGGTCTGGATCCTCCGGTGTTGCCCCTGTCGAGCCTGAAGCGTCACCAGCTCCTGCATCGGGTGCCAAAAAAGTCCCAGAAGATGACACCATCGTGACCCCACAGGACGGGGCACCAGTAGCTTGGAGTATAATCAAACATAAAGGAATTTGGGTCACATATATCCACACACATTTCCCCTATCCTTGGATGACACTTCCTTAGATTCAGAATTAAATTATATATATATATATATATGATTATTACATGCAGGGATTCAGCACCCCTATGGTCAAACACATGGCTATATAAGGTACTGGGGCACGATGCCCTACGAATGCGACTTCGCCGTTTGGTGGAAGTCAAGCCGAACGGCAAATGTCACGTGGACCAGACGACAAGGGACGACTACCAAAACCCTGAGAGACGGGAGTGGTTGGAGATGGCCTTGTTACAGGCTATCAAGAAGTTTGGTACCTCTCGGAATGTCTTCACGAAGATCAGGGTGGGGGGGTTCCAAAAAAATGTGCAATATGACATGCATTTATATATACGTTTGTTTTTCTGATCAATGTTGGATGTATATATATGAACTGAAAAACCTCGGTGTGCAAAATTGAATTCGTATAAATTATTTATAAAAAGAATATCCAATCAAAGGACAGTCCTTCAAACAAACCTTCAAAGAACCTTTCAAACAATCCCTATATAGGCTGAATTCACCACACGTGTGGTGATGGTACGTGAGCGCATGCAGCTTCGTGAACAAGAAATTCATGGTACCTGGCTGACTGAAGCCAAAATGGTTCAGAAGAAGTATACATCGACACATGTATGCATCTAGCACCTCATTGAACTAACCAAGGCCAACAAAAAAAATGTATGGTTTTAATAAAAGATGTCTTTTTTGCTTAAAGGGTATTTCCTGTCATATTTGAACATGGTTCACTATAGTTTTAAAACAAATGAACGACTCAAGCTGGCCCAGGAAGGATGTCGCAGCTATTGTAGCTTTCTGCTCCAAGTTCCCCAACACGTTGGTCAGGATGGTTTGAGTATATATAGGCAAATTCCCAATGCAGTTGTTGACATGTTTGTTACTTTGCATGTAAACCAATACATCCCAAACCTTTACTTCTCATATATCCTGGGGAGGAGCTGGAAATATGATTCCAAAGTCAGCGAGTACTTCGTGGAAGATGAGTGTAAGTCGCTGCTGAAGCGTAGTGAACTGCTACGGGAACGTGAAGAAACGGAGTTGGATGTAGGTAACCCAGTTGTTTGACCCGTACATGTATATTTGATTTGAATGTATGTATTTATCATTCAACACTCTTGTTTCTATACCTCCTGCAAAAAGTGGCCTGCTAACCCAACTGGCTAAATAAGGACAAGGTGTCGAAAGATGCTCCCTCAACGGAAGATCTTGGCTTGGACTTGTGGAAAGCTGACCCCAACGATCCCAGCAACCTTGAAATTATGGGTGAACAGGCTGGAGTCCTGACTATCACTTTTGGTCGATCTATGTAATAAATTCATCCCACCCCAAATTGCCAACGTTCCTGCCTCTGAATGGTTGCTCTCTCCGGCCAGGCAGTTCCAGACCTGGAAAAGTTCATGCAAACGATTCGGGACAAGATGGCCACCATTCAGGAGATGCAGGTCTACTTGAAGGATGAGTCTTTGCCCCCACCCAGGGGTCGATATGATGTGTGCTTATCTCAGGTGTTGATCCTATATGTGAAAATCATTTCCTACAAGTCTTCAAAACTTGTCCGATGGTCTTTACTCTATATATAAGAGAGAAAGGGTGATTGTTTGATAACCCCTAGGTTGATCAATGGCCTTGATGCAGTCCTGAAGATGTTGGATGTATCCTACAAAGCCTTCGCCACCATTCTGACTGATCTCAAGTTGGACCTACCGGATCCAAAGTCTGAGAAGTTCAAGGAGTTTCTTTTTTGCAGTTTGACCATTATATATATAAAACATATAATTCAAACCTTGGAGTCAACAGATCATTTTGGGCATGCATCTTTCTGAAATGACATACCGTCTAAACCCCTGATGATGTTTTGAACACATCGAGAAACATGTTTGGGCAAGATTATGTTTCACCCAACCTTCCCATCACTATAGCCATCTTGGATCTTCTGAAGTTCATGTTTTGGGCATATACAAAGATTCTAAAATGAATCTTCTTTAGATATGTATGCACCGGTGAACTTTGCCAACTATCATGCAACGTGCTGTCAATGACGGTGACGATGACGAGACCTCCTGGTTGACTGAGCTTATTCAGTCCAACCGTCAAGTAACATGCTTGCATTCATTCGCATGCAGTATACTTCACTCCTTACAAGTTTTGTGTTTGTTTATATGTTTTCTTGATACTTATGTGCACCCTGCGGTCGTACATATGTGCACCACACACAGCACCCTTCCCACCAATTAAGGCATTGCCTTCCAACAGCAAGCCTCCAGTGGCAACAAGATCAGCAGGGCAAACCTTACGTAGCGAACAAATGACATCTGTGCTATCGAAACGTGCAAAACGGATCCGCTACACTGACCTTCTGGAGGATGAAATTTTGAGATTTCCAAGAACACATTCATGCTTTGGATTGATCGAAAAGGATGACAACCTTGACTATGATCTGCCACGGAAGGGGGCTTTGGCAGGTCAGATTTTGAACCATTGCTACACCGTACTGAATTCCTACTTGCAAAAATGGCAACCCATGACCTTTAAGATCGGCTACACACATTGTGCATACTTTCGGTTCTACAATCGGATTTTTGGATACAGTACTTCCATTGACAAATGGGAACGTATGGTTGTTGTATATGCAGCTGGGGAAACAATATCGCCTTCATTCGTAGAAGCAGCAATGATTGAAAAATTCAAATGCAACTTGCCTGATAATTTGAACAATTTCTTTCTTTGATGGTATATTTCAGGGTTGCCTTCCATATATGCTCACTGCATTGTGTGCCCACGCATGTAAAAATCTAAGGCATATCAGGTTGCAAAAACGAACATGCTGGCGGCGAAACAGTCAGGCCATCAGAAGCTCAAGAAGGACCTTTCTTAGTGTATTTTGTGTTTCGTTCCTTTAAACGGGACAGCAATGCACACCTCATGGTAGGTGCACAACACTAAATGTGGCGGGAAAAAACATCTTGTACGTGTCAGCGTGTGCGCAATGTATGCATGTAGCTGGAGTCATATATATAACGGTTTTATTTTGGGGCCTTCATGCCGTGCTTTGCACCTGCAATTGATTCCAAAGCAAATAAAGCATATGACACAAATATATATATATATATAACATGCTATATACGATATAATTCTATATGTTTATACTTTAATGTTTTGATATATATATATGATATTCCTGCAAGCCAATCCAAGGTTGATCGGCAACATCGAGAAGGAGAAAACCAAGGTGAAAAAACCGCGCCCCGGACCAACGTAGTGTGGTGATGCTACCTGCAGTGGGTTCGCTGGGTGGTAGTTCTGGATGACTCTTTTTTGGTCTTTGGGGGGGGCAACTCAGGTGTGTGGATCTGATGACCCTTGACGCTGAGTACAAGTTCCTAACTTAGAGATCAAGGAAACAGTGTGTGGTATACCAACACCATAAATCTTCTTTACATTGGCCCATGTTTTGAGTTTTTTTTTCAAGATTGAAATCACTTCACTTCAAGGCAACTCAAGAAGGAGTTGGGCAAGCTCAAACGTGATGCAGCACCCAAGGCCAAATCTAAGGCTAAGGGGACGAAAAAGAGAAAGACTCCTACTGATGATGATGCTGATGATGATGCTGATGAACCTGAAGAGGAAGAGGAATCCGCACCCAAAAAGGGTGCGAAGGCCAAGGGCAAGGCCAAAGCGAAAGCCAAATCTCGCAAGGGCAAAGGTCGTGCCTGAGCTAGCGGGAGTGCTTCAGCTTTGACTGTATGCGGGATTTCCTGCATACAAAATGCAATGTTTTTGGTGGCCCCAATGCCACACAAGCCAAAACAATTTGTGAATGGGGTACCTTATAGAGAATCTTAGAAACTCAGAAAGTGTTGTGATCGGAACATGCTGTGCATTGACGGGCTTTGATGCCCAAGTGATTGCGTTTGTGAAATCAACGCAGCGGGGTTAGTCAAGGCGCATCGTGACAAGTATCGTGACATCTGTAGATCTCGAGGAAAAGAAACTCTTGCACATGCACACCCTTCTACATCCAGTGCATTGCCTATAGTCTGCTTCTGAAAGAATGATTTTCTTTAAGTGGTTGAAGTTTAAATTCCACATCTTGATCTATAACCGTTCCCTTTCCCAGACCAACCGGTGCCAGGTCCATCCAAGAGAGCTCAGAGGCTGGCGTGGAGGTATGGCAAGGGCGTGGCTCGGCCAAACATGGCATAAGGTGTGAAGCTATTTAAGATTTATGGTTATATATCTGGAATTCTTTTATATAAACTTCCTGTGTATATATGCACCTGATGTTAATGTTGATGATCAATCGTGTTCATTTTTCATCCATGCAGCAACATATGAACGTGCAACAGTGTTGAAATGGAAGTTTGCATATGAGAGTTCAATTTAAATGTTTTTTTGAACTAAGGAACCTTGTAATGAAATCATTCGAAGTGCTAAAGCTGATTTCAATGACTTTCGCGATGAAGCTGATGGGAGGGATCGTCGGGTATGCCCTGTGCTGAAAGCTTTGCATTCAATTCCTGACAACTCAAGCGATTCTTAGCTGGGTTTCTAAAGTCATTGTTTTGTCTCTATTTACATAACACCAACCAAGCTCATGTTGAATGCAGTTCTATAGTGACCCCAACTGCCACAATATTTTCCCATGTACACCGAATAGTTCAGGTATATGGTTGATATTGTTTTTGGTTAATGTTGTTCATGTTTATCTTCAAATTGTTTTGTTTATTTTTGTGTGCACCACCAGTCTGAGGAAGAAAACGTGACTTTCGTCTTCAAATCGTGGAATTTGATTTATCCTGTTGAACTTAGCTACGATGTACTTGGAGAACATGTGCAATTTCCATGGATCCGGCCATCCAACTTGATTTCAACCATGGTTAGAACCGGTGAATTACGATTGCTACTTGGGGGGCTTCCAACTCTACAGGCTGCAGCCGGTGTATTAGAAGAGTTTTGGGCTCGTTACAAGGCAGTGTTTCCTGCACACGGAGTGTTTAGGAAAATTTCAGAGTCTAAAGGTACGGTGAAGACCTCCCAACTACTTCCTATTCTTGTCCATGGGGATGAAGGAACAACCTACAAACGTGCGGGTATGTTAGTGATTCAATTTTCTTCTGTGATCGGCGCTGGGAGCAACAGAGCCAAAGCACAGCCGGGGTGGAACAACGACTCCGTAGCAAAGTCTGGAATCCCACTCAACCTTCTGAAGAATGCAGTGCAAACAAGGTTCTTGACTTTTCTTTGTCCACGGGACTGGGGGTGCCCAAAGAATGGTTAAACTGTTAAAAAGTTCAAGTATATACGTTTTAAAGTTGGCGATCGTGTCCATACATTTGTTGTTTACCCTTCTCCCATTTTAGTTGGCCTTACTCATCACTCCTGCGGCCAGGAGCTTTACAAATACGATGAGTCAATCTTCAAGCGGATCATTGAACTTGTGGTCTCTGATTGGAAGAGGGTGGAGGATGACGGCATTGTCATTCCGGGTCAGGGCAGGATCTATCCCATTGTATTGGGAAATAAGGGCGATTGGAGTTATCTCGTGCCTTAAGCTTAAACATATATGTGAAATTTGTTTCCTCTTTCAATCCCCTCTTGCTATACGGCTTCTATGTGTGAATGTGTGAAAGAAAATTAACGTTGTTTTTTTCCCAAGGATGTTATTGTTGAAATGTACCAAGAGTGTTTCCCGGTGAGTGGAACAATTTGACACCCCTTGTGATGGCATGTAGGTATCATCGGCAAACTTGGAAAGATCTTACCGAAGAGCACCCAGACATGCTAGAGAATGCAAAAAACATGCAGGCAATCCACCTGGCATTTGTCACCTATGCATGTCAGGGACAAAGGAGGGAAACTGGGAAGATCTGATACTCGTCTATTTGTGTTTGTCCAAATATCGATTTCATGTTGGTTTATGTTACGGATGTAAATATGTCAAAATATCATGGCAAGTACTCTTCAGTCTTGTGTTTCCCACAATTTGTTATTTTTTGAAGATTGGCGATTTTGCTGTTAATTGGAAATACCCACCCCCAAAAGGAATCTTCAAGAACAAATCTGTTTTGTGGGGTTTATTTTTGGCATACGCTGAGGAATGTGGCCAGAGGTTTGATTCGGCATGCCAGGGTTTTTGAAACACCGGCCCCATGGGACACAACGCCACCTTGGACACAACTCTTACATGACGAATCCGTGGGAGGGGAACAACGTTTTCACAGAATAGACATCTGGCACACTTTCCACATGGGTTTTGGAAAAAACTGGATAAGTTGCTGTGTTGCCCGAATACAATATCTTACTTTGGGAACCTCTGTGGACAAACGGGTGGAGATCCTCAACCAAGATTTTCAGGATTATTGCACTGCAAACAAGAAAACCAAGTACATTTCCAAACTGGAACCCAGTACATTTGGTTTGAAGTTTGCGGAGCCGTCGGGTTCGTGGAACAAAGCCCACGTTACTTCCACATTGATGGGATGGTTAGAATCCTTCTTGGGCAAATACCCTACAGAATGCGAGAATGATGAAGAGATTCGATTCATTGTTGCTTCGAAGTATTTCTTGAATACATTTCTTTGGTTTGTTATGTGCAACCATTTCTTTTCATCAGCCGTTTTCTTTTAAACGATTGTTTTGAAATTTACATATACATTTTTTTTCCATTCCCAGATCTTCAGAAAAAGTATTTAGACAAAGGGCTTGACGACTACTTCTAGATTTCCAATTTGGTGTTTGCCATTGAGGCTTCAGGGACCAAAGCGATGAACTTTCTTATGCGGGGACTTCATCAAGAGGGCTGCTGGATCCCACGTGAACGCGTCATACCTCTTTACCGGGCTGGCAATCATATGTTGAGTTGTTACCAATTCATGGCGTATAAAACGTTGAGTCGTGGCCAGACCCATTTTAATATGATCCCAAAGGTGCATATGTTCCATCATTTGATGGAGGAAATGGAGTATCAGTCAGTTCGTGCTGGATGGGCATGGAACTGCATAATTGATGCATGCTACCAAGAGGAGGATTTTGTGGGACGTGCGAGTTACTTGACTCGTTGTGTCTCAATTAGGTGCCAGGTATATCGTGCAATACAGCGGTACCTAGCCCAATTAAATGTAAGTTGGAGTGTGCGGTGACAAACGTCACACGTGACCAAAGATCTTCAGTGTGTGTCGGTGCACAATGAGCTGTTTTGGGAGGGGTGGTGAGTTGGGAAGTGACGTGTGTGAATATATATGTGGAATTATAGGTAGCAAGGTTGGAACAAGAGCATGTGCTGAAATAGCTTATTATGCATGGGATATATATGTATATAAAGCTGAAAATGGTTAAGAATAGCATGCACCATAAACTACAGCCAATGGACGAAAATATCCGTATCCTACGATTTTTTCCGTTCATGACCGTAAATTTCTCAATTTCCATGAAATAACCACTTTTTTGAAAAGTAAGTTGAAATTATTAAGGGATTGAAGTTCTAGGTACCCCAAAAATTGGACCAAAAAGGCTCCTCAAATCAGAATGTTTTGCTCAAGATCATTAGCTGTGCGGTACGTTCTTGCCAAACACTGTAAAAAAATGCTCCTTGTTTGTTGCGTCGTGCAAAAATATCCCAAATAGCAGTGTTTTGTTTGATATCAAATGATACTGTTGATGGAAGAAATCAGCTGATAGGTATTTTATCCCATCATTTAAAGGGATTTCTACATCCCAGCTAGTGCAGGATTTCTTCCATCAACAGTATCAAATGATTCCTTGACAGATGTCTTCTGCACCCTTATTTAGAGGTGCAGGATTGGACTGTTCTCATCCACGGGTTTTAAAACGCGCGCGAGAAAAATCTTCAACTCCTCAAGACCTTTTCGGGTGATGTTTACACCCCCGGAAATGTGACGAATGGATACCCAAAATGATGGGCCTTAGGCCTTCGAAAAGGTCACTCCGGCTTTAAATATGGCCATTGTTTGGTGTCTCTGTTCAATTTCTCGGGTGTAAATCTGACCAATTTTTCTTTATTGAAAAAGGACATGACATGAGCTGCGAAACAAACCTTTCACATCCCATTGTACTAGCTGGTTTGCACGGATACCGACAAGGGGCTAGAATGCTCCCAAGAACAATGCAGTATAATAATCCCCTATGTAACACCTTTTGAAGTCGAACATCATCACTGGAGAACAAACCCTTCCGCCCTTCCGAATTTGAGTTTGCAGTTTCTTTTCTTTTTTCAAGCGGGAAGCTGTTTCATCACAGTTCAGATGTCTAACTCCCAAAAAAAAAAATCCGCGGGAATGTTTCATCTGGATGTTTCCAAAAATAGGGGTACCCCCAAATCATCCATTTTAGTAGGGTTTTCCATTATAAACCATCCATTTTGGGGTACCTTTATTGTTGGAAACACCCATGTATACCATGGTCATCACTGATGGTAACGAGCCTGCATCCTGGGTTGGGGTGGGGGGGTAGATCCAATTGATATATACCTATGTTTGGGGCGAAATACAAAAACGAATTAAAGACTCAGGTTTGATTCCAACTGATCATCCGAGAACATGCCAGAAGATCTGAAGGATTTGCTGGATCTATAGTTGGTTCTTCCATTCAACCCATCTGAAACATGTGCATTGCTACAAAATATCGGTTGGACACCTAGGTAATCTTCCTCAACTAGGGTTCAGGGATGAACAGCAAAAATTATTGAAACCTAGAGGCAGACAACCATTCTTTTAAGAGAGTTCGAGACTGGTATCTCAATTCCATGTATCTGTTGAAAGTTGAAACATTCAAGCAGAAAGGTTTTCACAGAACAATGTTATAGTGCAAGATTTCTTCCAGCAACAGCATGATGGAAATATTGCAAGTATGCCCTTGTGGCTAACTCAAGGTTGCATTCGTCGCTACCTTCCTATGTTTTGCCACAGTGAGCAGTGGAACTCCACCCTTTTCCAAGATAGGAAACCCATCATACAACAACCCCCATGTTTGAAATAAGACAACCCAAAATGATCTTACAAGACTAAACAGAAACCACCTAAATACAGCAAATGATTTCCATTAGGCATTTGGGAAGGCTCCTGGTGTTTTGTGTTGGGGTAAAACCCCCTCTCTCGACATGTTGTTCATTCCGAAATCCGACGGTCGGACCGGTCCTCGCCTTGAAGTTGCGGTCATAGCAATTGTTGGGCCCTGCGATGATGACGAGAAGGATGATGATGATGATGATGATGATGATGATGATGATGATGATGATGATGATG
>OMLO01000812.1_pt1 | contig 22303 bp, 29 predicted proteins | sample 1674811 | NCBI WGS metagenome assembly OMLO01 (sample SAMN06265003, study PRJEB25207) | coral metagenome | isolation source: Coral host | place: Mexico:La Bocana,Puerto Morelos, Mexico | collected 2008-11-13 | reverse complement strand
GATACTTGGCAATGATGATCATCTGTGCCAAGGAAAGCCTTAGGGAAGGGCCTCATGTGTCTTGAAAGAGCCAGTCCATATTTTTGTGCCTTTGATCACTCTTCACCTTGTCGAATTTGCTCATGACATCCATATTTAACAGGAACTGACACGTTTCAAAACTTGCAGCAGGTGATTCATTTAAATCCATTGAATGAGTAACCATTTTGAGTTGTTGTTTGGAGTCCGATATATGCAAACCAGTTTCGAAAATACGAGGATGGTAAAGGCATGGTATGACGAGATTGCACAGTACGACTTTGGCCACTTGCCTCAGGTTGATATCCCCAACAAAAAGTGTCCAGAGCAATGAATCATTGACATGTCACAGTTTAGTCACGAAAACTTGTTGATATATATATATATATATTGTACATAGTATTTTGTCATGGTGTTTACACATGTTGGCACTTGACGTTGAAAGGCGATGCCTTGTAGGGTTCAGGGGAACTGCCCAGAAATGCCTGGAATATTTATGCATTGTTTGTTGCAAGGGTTGTGCCCCTACACATTTTTCTACTGCAGTATTTTCTTGTGTTTGGTCCAAGCTGATCTTGACTTCTGGATTCTGGTTTCTCCAAGGTGGCGACAGACAAAAGGGTACAGGTCATTTTACTCAAGTTGGTTGGAAAGGACTGAAAGCGCAGGTTCTTTTGAAGCTGATGATTGAAGATGTGTAATATATGCATTATACAGAATATATACTGTATACCGTATACCTGTGCTTCTCAATGTAAGCCGGGTGGTGCATGAGACTGCTGCTGAGGTCCCCTCCTAAGTCCTTGTCACGCTAGGGCCGCTAGGATACACAATTCAAGTAATACCAATCTATCAACTGGCATACAATGTACACTGTGAAGGGGGCAGGACAGTACATTGAGGACAGGCAGGCATGCAACCAGCAAATGCAATGAAGCCTGATTCGTGAAACAGCCCCTACCACCAACCGCTTCCCTGTGATACGAGCTTTGCCACCTTTGGTTGCAGGAAGCACTCACATGGGCATGGCACTGTCAGACGATGGTAGATTTTGCGTGGCCAACTATTTCCCGGGAGGCCAGCCGTTGGTCAAGCCATGTCAAGCCATGAATCATGAACATGAAGTGGTGATAAATGAATATGAAATGATCCAGATGTTGGATTGGAAATGATTGGAATGGGTATGAATGGGTATGAATGGGTCAGATAGCTCTTGGATATCCAAGCTAAAGAGCCTGTATCATCTATCAATAGTGACACCGAAAACATCTGAAAACATTGTGCCCACCTCTGTAGGGAATGTCATCGGCCAGTGCCTTGGCGGAACTCTGGAAGATATGTACGTTTTCTACGTTTGAGAGCATTCTATGGTGGGTTGAAGTGTTGTAGATGTTGTTTTCATGTTTTTTCGTATGTTTTTTTTCGTATGTTTTAGTCTCAGGATGTCTCAAGAACATGGAATTGAAAATCCTTCGTACTTGCCAAGTCGCGAACATTTGATTCTACAAATGCATTGTGTTTGACATATAGATCATATAGTCTGGTGCCCTGTCCTCCAGCTGCAATAGTCCTCAGGTTCAAACAGAATGTGCTGCCCCGTGGTACCCACTACGTGCCTGCAAAGGCTCTTGGTGGGGTCGGAATTCAGAACCTTAACCAATATTGTTGAGGGTCAAGATTGCCAAACTTCGAGGTAGAGCCGGGTTCAGCCTGACGCTGCCATGCAAGCTTTCATTTTTGGAAGTTCAGGGCTGGAACTCATTTCGGCAATGTGCTTTAAAAAATGAAAAGTACGATCTTCTATAGTTCTTCTATATAAATTGCCACCAAGTGCCTCGCGATGGATCATGACAACCGCCCAGGAGTCCAAGAATGAAGGTCGACCATCCAGCTCGGTTTCAGGCGTGGATGCCACTGGATGATACAGATTGGGTAGATGTGCGCTACATCATATTGATGGCACACAAGATTGGGTATAAGGACCTTAGTGGACTGTCTTTCAATGGCAGATTCTCATGAAAATTCATTTCGCTTTGAGATATGTTTTTAGAAGATTTAGAAGGGCGCCAAAAGGCAAACTAAACAGAAAATTGATGAACATATAACAGATATGAACATCATATGTCTCATATTTCGAAGAATGTCACTTGGTAGTATGAAACAGGACTTTTCTTTGGCCTGTGGGGATGGCTGTCTTCTTCCAAGAAATCCACGCAGATCCCAACTGGCACCGGAATCGCTCTCAGGACCCAGATCCACGGAGGTGCACGGGTGCTGAGTAGAACTTCTTTGATGTTGTTTTCAATTATATTTTTTTCATTGGACCATATTTTTCAAACATATAATATTCAAAAAAAATAAAGATCATGTCAATACATGGTTACCTTGCTGGGAATGAAATTTGTTTTCCCTCTGGGCTTGCATGTTTTTTGAGCATGTTTCTGATCTGTGAGTGATTGCATGATTTTTCCCACGTGAACTCTTGTTTTGTCTTGCAAAAAAATGATATGTTGACATGCCTGGTGCACATTTTTCTTCATTGTTGGATATTTTGGTGTTTATTTCTTGAGGTTCGATTTGCATTCATGTTTTTTTGGCTTGTATGCATGTGCATTCTTAGTTTTGGAAAATTCATTGCATGATTGTCTTGTTTTGCTGTTGGTGGATAGTTTTTGCTCATGCCTGAACAATGACGGTTTGGTTTCGTTTATGTTGCCAAAGATTTTGCTTAATCAGTTTATAAAACCTTCATACCAGTTATAAAACAGTTATACCAGTTACAAAACAGTTAAAAACCAGTTAAAAAGCAGTTAAAAACAGTTAAAAAGCAGTTATCTTAACTGATCCTAAGTTCACTTATAACTGGTTATAACTGCTCTAACTTACTTAGAGCACTTATAACTGGTCTAACTCAGTTATATCTGGCGGCCCACGTTGCAGGATATACACTGCTGGTGTGAGGATGTTGCCGCGCGATACGCCGCTGCGGACGCTGCTGTGTGAGGATGTTGCTGCGCGATACGCTGCTGCGGACAGTGCAGTGCCATGTGAGGATGTTGCTGAGCGATACGCTGCTGCGCACGTTGCTATGTTGCTGCGCGATGCCCTGGTGAGACGCTGCTGTGTGAGGAAGTTGCTGCGCGATACGCTGCTGTGAGGATGTTGCTGCGTGAGACGCTGCTGCGGAACTGCTGGGTGAGGATGTTGCTGCGCGAGACGGTGCTGCGGACGGTGTTGCTTCGGGGTGTTGAGGTTGCTGACTGAGATTGAGCTGCAGTGCAGTGAGCAAATAAGGGATTTGGGACCCATTATTTTCTGCATTTAGATGCTGCCAGCAAGTCGTGATTTGCAAAGCCGAAGGGCAAACACATTTAGGTTCTGTGTCCACGCTGCATGAGGATGTTGGGGTACAGCTGCCGGGCAGCGAGAAAGAGCTGCGGACGTTGCTGTCTACGTGCTGCTTCAGGATGTTGAGGTTGCTGAGTGGGATTGAGCTGCAGTGCAATGAGCAAATAAGGGGTCCAGATTTTGGACCCCTTATTTTCTGCGTTTAGATGCTGCCGACAAGTCGATGATTTGCAAAGCCAAGGGCAAACACATTTAGGTGCCGTGTCCATGCTGTGTGAGAATGTTGGGGTGCAGCTGCTGGGAGCGAAACGGGTTGCGGACGCTGCTGTATACCATGCTGCTTGAGGGTATACTTTAGATGAGCCAAGACCCAGCTGCGGTTGAATGAGCAGATAAGGGATCCAAATTTTGGACCCCTTATTTTCCAACATTTAGATCATGGCTGTAACGCGATGATTTGAAAAACGAAAGGGCAAACTAATTTACTTGTGGAGCCCGCGTGGGAGCGAGACAGAGCTGCGGAGGCTGCTATCTACCCTGCTGGTGCGGTCCAACTGCACTTCGGGCGAGGTGCCCAAGAAACTGTGTTGAAGAGCTGTGAATGGAAAGGTGTCCAGCAAAGGCTTTGGTATGCCTTACTAGCAAAACAATGTCCATACAGCCCTTGCTTTGCTGCAGTTATTGCAGGGCAGCAACGGAAATATGTTTTTGCCCATACGTATACATTATACATCGCCCCTGGACCAGTGGCAATTGTAACCATGGCGACGGAGCTGTCTCTAATCAGCCGTGTTGATACGAAAGTACGGAATAAAGCATTGGTTGCTGCGTGCGGTTGCCGGCCGTTTGAGCAGGCGTCTGCAGTGCTCCTAGCTGGGTGCCCTGGGAAAAAAGTGACGACGCTGCAGACACGGAACTAGCGAAGTCAGACGTGGTTCAAACCGGACACATGCATTTGGTGAAGCCAACTAGCGGTTTGCTTTTGGGTCCTCAGGCGCCCCTTGTTTTAATGAAGCAGCAGCCATTTGCGAGATTAATGTAGACAATACTTGGGCGAACCCTCCACAGAACCTTTTCTGCAGCAACAGCCACTTACCCCAAAAACCGCGGGACAGTCTGAGACAAATGTGCAGAGCCGTTTGGGAGGAACATTCCAAAAAACCTTTTGGGAGGCGAAAGCCATTTGCTGCAAAGAACCCCAGAAGACAAACGTGCCATTTTGCCCCAAAACTTTTACTAACTATGGCCCTAAAGCTAACTCTGTCCAGAAAGATGCAAAAAAGAGTTGAAGGAACTGGGAGACAAATGCAAAGAAGTGATGGGGGGGCCCTCTGCAAAACCTTTCAGAGTCGAAAGGGACCTGCCCTAGAAGACCAGAGAGATCACGAAACTTGCGCGGCCTTCGTGAATCTTTGGTGGAACCTCCGTGGAACCTTCCACAAACCTTTTGGCAGCCCAAGACGCATCCGCCCCAGAGAACCAGAGACATTAACGAAACTTGGAGAACCTTGGTGGAACGTTCCGCGGAACCTTTTGGCAGCCCAAGACGGATCTGCTCCAGAGAACCAAAGACACCGCGACACTTAGGGAAGTTTGGTGGAGCCTGGGTGAAAACTTGGTGGAAACTTGGTGGAAACTTGGCAGAACCTTGGTGGAACGATCCGCGGAACCTTAAGACGGATCTGCCCCAGAGAACCAAAGACGCCGCGAAACTTAGACGAGCTTCGTGGAACCTTCCATGGTGTAACTTTGGTGAAACCTTAGCGGAACCTTCACGGAATCTTGGTGAAACCTTCCGCGGAACCTTTCGGCAGCCCAAGACGGATCCGCCCCCTTGTTGAAATCTTAGCGGGGCCTTGGCGGAACCTTCTGCGGAACCCCAAGATGGATCTGCCCCAGAAGCCATAGAGAGTCCGAAAGCTATTCTCCCCCGAAAAGTGTATTATGGCTGAAGACCCCAAAGCTAGTGCTGTTGGGGGGCAAATATTGGATCAAAAGCGATCATGGGGGTAAGGGGGCCGCTTTGAGCACAAAATTTTGAATTGTTTCGAGCGCCAATTTTTTATCATGTCCCCAAGCCCTCCCTAAACCCAATGTTCCCCATCCATCCAATACCCCCATGTCTCCATGTTTAATTCTAAAGTGTGGGTCCTCGGTGACCTAACTGAGCGCATGAAATTCGCAACCTTTCCACAGAAATGTAGCGCCTGGTGACCTAAGTGACTCATTTTGTGGTGCTCTCGGTGTTCCTGTTACCGGTCATAGGGAGCCACTTGTTGCCAAATGCGGTGAGACGGTGAGACCAGCCAGCTTGGACCAACGCTCGCAGGCCAAGTGGACGCCTTGGGTGCCGGTTGAGACGAACTGCTTCAAAGGATTTGGAATGGTGGACAAGGATGGCCAATTTCTTGGGAACCGAAGTAATGCTGCGGGCTGCGGTTTGTGCCTGGCCGGCACGGCCTCTGAACGGTTCAATGATGACGTGGGATCTACGTTCATTTGCAAACAGTGTCTTAGCTGGAATTGTCGCAATCAAAGGGTTGAATTTGTGTCATTTCAGCGTTCTAGAGGGTTGTCATTTTGGTCATGAACAGCAGAATGGCCATTACACACATAGTTGCGCCCAATCAAAAACTATGCCTTCCCCCACAGAATTGCTGCTACGCTTTCATGGGCTGCATGAAATCATGGCATCCTGACTGGAATTTTTGGGCTCGTGCCCTTTATACCATTTTTAAACCTAGCAATGAGGTTACCCCAGCAAGGGTGGGTGAACTTGGTGATTTGGCGGCGGTTGGGTTTGAAGTGCTTTGAGGCTAGGATCAAGCGGATTCGCGCGGCCATATCCCAGATTTTCTATGTGCCATATTGTTAGGCTTCGCAAAACCGGCGATGCTGCCGGGCACAAGCCCGTAGTTGTGGTTTTTGCATATATATATATAAATACTTGCATGTGTAAATTATATTTGCATATATGTGTTTTATATTTGCATTTGTTGTTGTTGTTGTTGTTGTTGTTGTTGTTGTTGTTGGTTGTTGTTGTTGTTGTTGTTGTTGTTGTTGTTGTTGGTTGTTGTTGGTTGTTGTTGGTTGTTGTTGTTGTTGGTTGTTGTTGTTGTTGTTGTTGTTGTTGTCGTCATGTTAGGTAGTTCCCTGTGGGGCAGGAAATGATCATCTTTTCTGCCCCACGGGGAGTCCGTGTGGGGCAGGAAATGATCACCTTTTCTGCCCCACGGGAGTTTGTGTGGGGCAGGAAATGATCACTTTTTCTGCCCCGCAGGGACCCGACCCCAAGATATCACAACGCGTCTAAAACATTGTAATTCACAGTATTTTCTGCTCCTACCTAGAACAAAACAGCGCTATTAGCGATGTTTTCTCTTCCTCGGAGCCCCAAAATCGAGCCAAAACAGTGGTATTTACGATGTTGTTACAACAACCAAAAAAGCGAGTGTAGCAAAAACACCGCTATTTGCGACACTTTGGTAACACAACATGTCCGAAATAGTGTATTTTACCGTGTTTTTGGACCACCTCTTCAAAAACACTGGTATTTTCAGTGTTTTAAAAAAACACATGCATAAAACACCGTAGATAGCGACAATATGCCCGGCATCAGATGCCTCGTGCATCGCCGGATTGGACCGCATGGCATGCGGCTACGGTGTTTTATGCATGTGTTTTTTTTTAAGAGGTGGTCCAAAAACACTGTAAAATACATTATTTCGGACATGTTGTGTTACCAAAGTGTCGCAAATAGCGGTGTTTTTGCTACACCCGCTTTTTTGGTTGTTGTAAAAACATCGTAAATACCGTTTTGGCTCGATTTTGAGGCTCCGAGGAAGAGAAAACATCGCTAATAGCGCTGTTTTGTTCTAGGTAGGAGCAGAAAATACTGTGAATTACAACGTTTTAGACGCGTTGTGATATCTTGGGGTCGGGTCCCTGCGGGGCAGAAAAAGTGATCATTTCCTGCCCCTCAGGGACTCCCTGCGGGGCAGAAAAGGTGATCATTTCCGGCCCCCCACGGACTCCCTGCGGGGCAGAAAAGATGATCATTTCCTGCCCCACAGGGATCGTCTGTCTTGTGCCCGGCAGCAAGCCTATCAATATGCCCGGCATCAGATGCCTCGTGCATCGCCGGATTTAAAACAGACTAGCTCCTGTGGCCGCCAACCCGGGCATGTCCCCCAGGAAGGCGAACGCGAAGCGCAAAGGAAGAAGGGAATAAAAGGGTAGGGGGGGCAGGACAGGAAGAGGCAGAACACGGAAGGCAAAGATGTCAGTTCAAAGGGAATCCCTTGCATTGGTGAGCAAAGGGTGGTCGAGTGATGCCAGTGTCCAGGCCACCCTTTTGTCAGCCAGTGCATGAATGGGAGGAGCTTTGAAATGACATCTTTGCCTTGTTCTGCCTGAACAGATCTTGCTCCCTACCTACCCCTTTATTCCATGCTTCTGCTAGGTGCCGGAAGGCTTTGGGTGTGAGGAGCAACTCAAAACAAAACTCGTAATTCTGCAGGGCGCGCCGCCAATTTGGGATTTCGTGTAGGTGTAGATTTCTGGAAGGATTGGTTGTGTGTATTCTCTCATTCAGGTGCAGGTGTGTGGAAGGGTTTGGTTGTGACAATCAAAGCAAAAAAGTGAAACGCCGCATGGTTTTCCTTTCTTTGTATGTCTCTCATGTAGGCGTAGGCTTCTGCAAGGGTTTCGGTGTGAAGCTCAACCCATCGAAGGGCCTCAAGAGCCGCATGGTTATCTTTCTTTCTCCTCTGTCTCTCATGCTCCCTCTCTTTCTCTCTGGTTATGTCCCTCATCCAGGCGTAGGCGTCTGGAAGTTGCTGGTCGTGAAGATCAACTCAATAAAAAACTTAAAACGCCACATGGTTTTCATGTTTTTTTTGGGGGTCTCATTGAGGTGTAGGGGTCCGGAAGGTTCTGGCTTTGAAAATCAACTCACAAAAAAAGAAGTTTAAAACGTCACATGGTTTTCACCTTGTTTTTTGTATCTGATTCAGGTGGAAGGTTTCTGGAAGGTTTTGGCTGTGTGTGTTTTTTTATTTGCCTCTCATTCAGCTGTAGGCTTCTGGAAGGTTTTGGCTGTGGAGATGAATCAATAAAAAGAAATGAAACGCCACATGGTTTTCAATTTTTTCTCATTGGGGCGCAGGGTTCTTGAATGTGCTGGCGTGGAATAGCTGCTCCCCCCCAAAAAAAACTTCACGTTTTTTCCATTTTTTGTTTTGTATCTCCTTCACGTGTATGCTTTTGGAAGGTTTTGGCTTTTTTTTTGGTCTCTCATTGAGTTGTAGGCTTCTGGAAGGTTCTGGCTGTGGAGATGAATCGTAGAAAAAAACTGTAAACGCCACATGGTTTTTCTGTCTTTTTTCGGTCTCATTGAGGCGTAGGGTTCTGGAAGGTTCTGGCTGTGAAGATCAAGTTACAAAAACCAAGTAAAATCCCCAATGCTGGCCAAAAAGATGCCCAGACTGGTTGTCACAGCGGACCAGGACCAGGGGGGATTCGAGCCTCTGACCTCAAGGCACCGTGGCCGAATTGCCTACTGGTACGTTCCCTCGACCCCCTGAAAATCCAAAATCCCAAATCCAAAATTCCACCCAAAATCCAAACTTTTTTGGCCCGGTTTTTGGGATTTTGGAATTTGGATTTTGGACCGTTATGTAGCAATTCTTTATGTGAGCCCCCCGGTGGCCCAATTTTGGATTTCGGATTTTGGATTTTGGATCTTGGATTTTGGATTTTGGGTCTTGGATCTTGGATTTTGGATTTCGGAGTTTGGATTTTGGATTTCGGATTTTGGATCTTGGATTTTGGATTTTGGACTTCGGAATTTGGATTTTGGATTTTGGAGGATTCTGTAGCAATTCTTTTTTGTGCAAATTTTGGATCTTGGATTTCGAATTTTTGATTTCGGATTTTGGATTTGCATTTGGATACACGTTTTTTGGACCCTACATAGTCGAAGGAAGTTTAAATAGTAAACTTCCGACAATATGGAGAGTTGAAAAGCAGATGAAAAGCAGATGAGATGAAATAAAGTCAGAGGAAAGAAGATGCAATTGCGCGAAAGTCAGAAGAGAAGAGTCGCCCGCGCCAAATGTTAGAGAAGTCGCGAAATGCTGTGTTTTTCAATGATTCGTGTGTCCGGTGAGTCGAAAAGTAGGCTCGTTAAAGCGGCATTTCATGGATAGTTTAGGACGCATCATCATGGATCAGGTCTTAGTCACAAGTCACATAAGGTGACAATCGAGTAGGCTTTTGTTACCGCGCTAAACGGTATTTGCCGCTATGGTGGACAACATTGAATTTCTGATGCACATGGAGGTTATGTGGGGTATATACTCGTGTGCAACTAACTATTGCGGGTGCGGAGGTATGTCGTCAGAGGAGAAATCAAAAATCGAACGACGCTGTGGCGAGAAGGACATTTTCAAGTGAAAATGCACAAAACACTACATTCTCAAACCATTTTTTGAAGTTAAGATGTCGAAAAATTGCACGCCGCTGTGGCGAGAAGGGCATGTTCAAGTGAAAATGCACAAAACACGACATTCTCAGACCACTTTTTGAAGTTAAGATGTCGAAAAATTGCACGCCGCTGTGGCGAGAAGGACATGTTCAAGTGAAAATGTTCAAAACACTACATTCTCAGACCATTTTTTGAAGTTAAGATGTCGAAAAATTGCACGCTGCTGTGGCGAGAAGCACGTTTCCAAGTCAAAATGCACAAAACACCTCAGCTTCGGAGCGCTTTTGGAAGTTAAGATGTCGAAAAATTGCACGCTGCTGTGGCGAGAAGCACATTTCCAAGTCAAAATGCTAAAAATCAGTCAGTTAGTCAATGAGTCAGCTAGTCAGTTACTTAATCAATGAATTGGTCACTTAGTCAAGTGGTCAGTTAGTCATTTTGTCAATTAGTCAGTTAGTATAATCAATCAAAGAAATAGAAGTCAATGAGTTAGTTCGTCAATTAGTCAGTCAGTTACACAATCAATGAATTAGTCAGTTAGTCACTTGGTCTGTTCGTCAGGTAGCTAGTTAGTCAAGTTAGTCAGTTAATCAGTTAGTCAAGTAGCTAGTTAATCAGTCAGGAAGTCAAGTAGTCAGTTAGTCAGTTCGTCAATCAGTCATTTTGCATCTAGTCAGCTAGTTAGTTAGTTAGTTAGTTAGTTAGTTAGTTAGTTCGTTAGGTGGCGAGAACACATTTCGAAGTCAAAATGTAGAAAACACGTCAGGTCCGGAGCACTTTTGGAAGTTAAGATGTCTGAAAATTGCACGCAGAAGGGCATTTTCAAGTGAAAATGCACAAAACACTACATTCTCAGACCGCTTTTTGAAGTTAAGATGTCGAAAAATTGTACGCCGCTGTGGTGAGAAGCGCATTTTCAAGTCAAAATGCTAAACAACTGACGGTCTCGGAGCACTTTTTGAAGTTCCGATGTCGAAAAATTGCACGCCGCTGTGGCAAGAAGCACATTTGCAAGTCAAAACGTACAAAATACCTGTGTTTTACCGCACTTTTTGACGTTCAGATGTCAAGAAATTAGTCAGGTAGTAAGTTGGTCAATTAATCAGTCAGTTAGTCAATTAGTCAGTTAGTCAATGAGTCAGTTACTCAATGAGTCAGTTAGTCAGTTACTCAATCAATGAACTAGTCAATTAGTCAATTGGTCAGTCAGTCAGTTAGTCAATTAGTTACTTAGTCAGTTAATCAATCAAGTCAGTTAGTTATTTCGTCAATAAGTCAGTGTGTCACGTAGTCAGTTAGTCAATCAGTCAGTTTGCATTTAGTCAGTTAGTTAGATAGTTAGTTAGTTAGTTAGTTAGCTAATCAGTTAGTCAATTAGTCAGATAGTCAATTAGTCAGTTAGTCAGGCAGTCAGCCAATCAGTAAGTCAATTAGTCAGTTCGTCAGTCAGTCAATCAGTTAATCAATTGGTCGGTTAACTAGTTAGTCAGTTGGTCAGTGTTTTTGCTTTGACATCTGTGACTCACAACAACCAATCTCTCCTATAGTTTTCCTCTTCTTGAAACTTCCGCCGCCGCCTTGTGCGGTACTACTGGGATAAAAATACTGGGCACGCCGACCCGGGTCGGCGGATTTAAGAATCCAGTGACATGTTCATGGATGGGATGGGTATCTCTGTCTTTTGTTTTCCTACTGTGACAGCAGCCCGACCCTGCAACTGAGATTTCAACCAAGGTGCCCTCCTGGATACCACCAAGCAGAGACCTATTCCACGACATGCGAGCCGTGTCCTGCAGGCGCATCGAAAGTCTAGGGTGGCGGTTGATCGTTTGCAATGTTTTGGGGTGGCGGTTGAAAGCATCCGCCTTTGGGTGACCCCTTCATGTCTGCAGGCACCAAAAGCGACACCTATGGCAGCACCAAATGCGAAGCTTGTGGGGTGGGGCTTTACCAGCCCGACACTGCTCAGACCCTTTGTGCCTCATGCCCCGCCCTCCGCACAACCATGTTGCTTGCGGGTAGCAGCATCTCAGATTGCGTTTGTGAAGAAGGGCACATTGAGAAGGACTCTTGCTTGATGAAAGTGAAATATGTTGTCGTAGCCTATGCCATGTTTGATTTTGTTTCCAGGGGATCTGTGGAGCCTTGCAAGGATGGTACCTGCGAAGTGTGCTCTGAAGGGCTCCACTGTCCAACAGGCCAGCCAAACGTGCAAAAAGGAACGCCAGTGTTGTACTGCCTATTTGTGTGCATTTTAAATTGTGGCTGCAAAAGTGTTGAACCATTTGTAATTGCTAGTAGTGTTTGATTGGAATGTCCCGGATGCACCTTAAGAGTCATTGTTAAAAAATTGTTAATACGTCTCTATTGCACCCTTCATCTGTGTGCATTTTTTAACTGTGGCTATTTGGTGAGTCACTTGCTACATCACAACCGTTAAAAGAAATATCATTGGAATATCTAACATGCTCCACTCAGGCACCTTCAGCCCCCCAAGAATTGCATTTGAATTTTCGTGCCAATGCGCCACCTTTTTTGGAAAACATTCCCAACGAATCACTCAAGAAACGAGATCAAGATGTCAGTTGACCGGTGGTGCATGTTACCTTTCTTGCCGGCGAGGTAGTACGCTGTCCAAGCTCCAGAGTGCCGATGCTTGACGTTGGAATTCTGGGGGTCATGCAGGGTTAAGTCTGTAGGCAATGCAAATCAGCTCGTCAGAAATGGTAAGAAACCTGCCGGTTTCTCCTGGGTGTTTTTCCTTTCCTTTAAAGATAGGGCTGGTTTCTCGCAACATGTTTCCGTTTCAGAACTCGAGGTGGCTGGGGAACAATTCCTTTTTCTAGGACATGACTAACCGCTTGTGTCAAGAAATCACCCCTGCTCTGCAAAATGGTTGGTGCCCACCAAGTCACCTCAGCATATCCAACGCTTGGCACGGCCCCATGCCCCCCTGATAGCATCAACTTGGGTTTATTTGTTGATGAGCCCGGGCCGCCCACTAATCATGCACCTAGCATCACCTGATGATGATGCACACATGTCAGGATGGGGTAGAAGACAAGCGAGCCACTTTCATCAAAGGCGGCTACTTCAGCATCTTGGCATGCCTGGGACCGCGCCACGCCGCACGCTACCAGTAGAACCGGACGAGCCGGCGCAGAAGTTTCAGAAGGCAAAGTGAATATAGTTTGAGCAACAAATTGCCTATAGAACTGCTGAAAACGCAACCGCCACAATCACAACAACAACTAACAACTAACAACTAACAACTAACAACAACAACAACAACAACAACAACAACAACAACAACAACAACAACAAGAAGCTCTCGAACTACGGGGATGGAAAATTGGTCTTTGATGCTGTGAAGTTCAACAGCAAATCAAGCTTCTTGTTCATTTGCGGTTTGGGAGGTGCAGTGATGAACTCTTGTTTAGGACACAAACATGTGACACATGTGCATTTTGGCTCAAGACCAAAATGGACTGGCGGCGGGGGAAGGCCCAAGCAAAGGCTTTGCTTTTCGTGCCCCAGCTGGCCCCGGCTGGCGATTCCTTTGAAGAAGTACGGCAAGCTGGTCCAAATGGCTTATACAAAGACCCATTGGTTGGCTATGGCTTTGGATGCAGGTAAGCCATTGGGCATCACAATGGCTTTGTGCAAAGCATGAAAATGTGGATGCAGCGTTGTGTGGGAGGACAGGTGTCCTCCTCGTCCTCCCATTCCTTGTCGAACTTGGTAGCTTGAGAAAGTATGGCTTGAGGGCCGGGCTGGCCGCACCCATTGCAGTTTTAGCTTGGTAGCTTCAAGGGCTCAAGCTAGTATGGCTTGAGGGCCGCTGGCTGGGACCCATTGCAACTTTTCAACGTCAAGCTTGGTAGCCTGAGGGGCTCAAGATGATATGGCTTGAGGGCCGGGCTGGCCGGGGGCCCTTTTTCAACACCAAGCTTGGTAGCTTGGAGGGCCAGGCCAGTATGGCTTGAGGGCCGGGCTGGCCGGGACCCGTTGCAGTCTTGCAACGTCAAGCTTGGCTTGAGGGCCGGGCTGGCTGGGACCCATTGCAGTTTTTCAACACCAAGCTTGGTAGCTTGAGAGGTTCAAGCTGGTATGGCTTGAGAGCCGGGACGTCTGGAGCCCATTGCCAAGCTTGGTAGCTTGAAGGGCTCAAGCTAGTACGGCTTGAGGGCCAGGCTGGCCGGGACCCATGGCAATTTTTCAACGTCAAGCTTGGTAGCTTGAAGGGCTCAAGGTAGTATGACCTTGAGCGGCTGGCCGGGGCCCATTGCAGTTTTCAGCGTCAAGCTTGGTAGCTTGAGGGGCTCAAGCTAGTATGGCTTGAGGGCGGGGCCAATTGCAGTTTTTCACATCAAGCTTGGTAGGGCTGGCCGGGACCCATTGCAGTGTTTCAACGTCAAGCTTGGTAGCTTGAGGGGCTCAAGCCGGTATGGTATGGCTTGACGGCCGGGCTGGCCGGGGCCCATTGCAGTTTCTCAACGTCAAGCTTGGTAGCTTGAAGGGCTCAAGCTAGTATGGCTTTGGGCCCGGGCTGGCTCAAGCTTGGTAGCTTGAGGGGCTCAAGCTAGTATTGCTTGAGGGCCGGCCTGTCCCCATGCTATTGGTTTGGATCGGGCAGGCAGAGCCACCATGGCTGATACCTGGCAAGGGCTGATATGTGTTGATGTGAGAACCTGCCGTGTAGATTTTTAGTTTCAAAAAGACACTTGGTTTCGGATACCTTGCATGTTGAGCCTTGAGCAAGGGCCCGTGCCTTGTCACGTAGGATTTTTTTCCTCCTTTTCTGGGCTGAGCCTTGTGCAAGGGACTTGCCATCATGTCGACATGGGAAAAATATCAAGAAGAACAAGGTGGTACTGAGGAGGGAGAGTTTTCTCCCTTGGGTCTGGCATTGCTGAAGCAATTTGCTGCTGGGTTTTCAGCAACTTGCCTTTTAATTACCTATGCTTTTCGGCTTATCCTCTTCGTGTTTACAGGAAAGAAGATGTTTTTCCATGCAAGGAATGTGTGAAAACATTCAAGGTTAGCCCAACTTAGGAGCAGATGTGCAGGAGCTGGCTAGCCTCGGCAGTTTTGGTAACAACCCTCAGAACATCTATGAGCAAATGGTTGCAAGTCGCAGTCCATCCACTTATGTGGCGGGCTTCCCAGCAGTGGCCACAAAGGTTAGCTCCAGATACCTGCGGCTTTCTTCCTGCCGGGGGCAGTTTTGGGAAGAGCACGACCTGCTTGACCCAAAGCTGGGAAAAGCTGCTGCAATGGAAGGTGGCAATGACCCATCCAAATTTCTCCCACTAGTGCTGTCTGGAGATGGAGCGCAGACATGATTCCATCAACGTGATCTCTATGCAGCCCGCCCTATCTTCTTCCAGTGTTTCAGGGTCTCAGATGTTGCTGATACCTATCCCAAAGACAGCTGTCAACACGTCTGAGAAGCTGGAAAAGGACACCATGCCCCTTGGAAGGTGCTGGTCAAGCGCACACTTGGAGCTCTCTGCTTCATCTGCAGCTGCCTTCTCTCTCTCTCCTTCTCCTTCTCTGCTTCCTCAGCTGCTCTGTCTACCCACTGGTTCGAGCCAGCAGGCACTTCTTGCCTCCACCACTCTTCCCACTCCTCTTGGGTCCAACCTCCCCATTTGCCAGACATGGTGCGAGTTTCGACTTGGGCTTCCTAGCGCGTTTTTTGCTCAGCCAAAAAGCAACAAATTCAACAAACTTCTTCTCACCATACATATGGCATTCCAGCCACCAGCAAACAGACAGAAAAAAAACACATGGCTTTCCAGCCACCGCCCTACAGAAACAAAACGCATGGCTTTCCAGCCACAACCCAGCAGAAACAAAAAACATGGCTTTCCAGCCGCCGCCCTATACAGAAACAAAACACATGGCTTTCCAGCCACCAACCTGCAGAAACAAAATACATGGCATTCCAGCTACCAGCAAACAGACAGAAACAAAACACATGGCTTTCCAGCCACTTCTTCCAGAAACTCAAGCTTTTTCTTTCCAAAAAAGGTATGGCTGAAGTCTATGGAAAATGCCTGCTTAGAGGCCTTTGGCTGTCCAGCCAGTGCAAAATTAAAAGGTTCAGGCCCCCAATTTCTTCTTTTCAGCCAAGACAGGCACCATTCTGAAGCATGCCCATCAGCTTCTTCGCAGCTTTCTCATTCTTCTTCACATCCTTAAAGGTGACCACTTGAAACAACTGGCCAACAGTCTCAGCCACCACAGCCACAGCTGTGGTCTTGTGGTACACCATGATCCTCAAGTTCTTGCCTTTGTAGTCTAAGTTTCTCTTGTCAAGGCCTGACTTGACAAGATCTCCCTTGCTAGCTGGTTTCTTGCACGCCTTGACAGCTGCTGGCTTCTTCAGACCCATCTTCTGCCTCAGATTTTGCTTTCTAGCTGGCACAGGGGCACGCCCAAGGCATCTTCCAGCAGGCATTCTGCATGCTTGTCAGGTGTTCCTGGCATCTCTTTCTCCAGCAGCTCCTGTGCAGATGGCAGCTCTTCACCTTCCTCAGGCTCACTTGCCACTGTCTTTGCCTTCTTTGCTTTCTCAGAAGGTTGTTTGGAGCCACCCGCCTCACCAGGCAGGTTCAGCCTGATCCTTTGAAGGGCCTGCAATTGCCGATCAGACAGGCACCTGGAGGCTTCAACAAATTTCACCTCATCTTTCAATCTTCTCACATGTGTCAGCATGGTCATAGTAGCTTCAGCCAGCTGGCCAGCCAAAGCTGTCCTTCAGCTGATGGTAGGTTTTGCACGCTTCTGTGTATCCTGCCTTTAAATCTTTGTAGTTGAAAACCAGCGCCTCATTGACATCCATCAGCTTCAGGATGAAACTCCCTTGTGCCAACAAGCCAGTGGCATTGATGGCCTGGGTCTTGCTCATTGTCAGGTACACGCCCAGCTGAAGGCATTGGCTGCCCCCAATTTCTTCACTTGGTCCTTGAGTATGTCCACCAAGTGCTCCATGTCTATGGTTTGGGCGGGCTGTCTCCTAGGGCCACCTTTTTTGCACAGTGGCTGCCAGTGCTAGAGCCCAAATCTGCAGATGAACACAATGCAGTCCATGCAAGGGGCAGCCTATTCAGATAACGGCTGTCCAGCCATCGCCCCAGAAATGCAATCCACTCAGATTATGGCTGGCCAGCCATCATCCCACACATGGCTGTCCAGCCATCACCCCACAACTGCAGTCTATACCCATGACCATAAAGGCTGTCCAGCCTTCAAGCCTTTAGTGTATTTTCATCATCAAAATTGCCAGTAGAAATTCAATCGAAAAATCAATCGAAAGTTGATTTTTTCTCATAGTTTTTGTCATTTTCAGTTTTCAATCTAGAAATCAATCTAGGAATTTTTTGAAAACAACAATTCTAAAATGGTTTTCAATCGCAGATTGAATTTGAGCAAAAATCAATCGTCAGATTGAATTTTTTCAATCTAGGAGCCTTTGGGGTTGTATCAGATGACCTGTGAAGAGGCGACTAAGAAACACTGGTTGGAAGGACCTCACACTTTCGAACAAATCTCTGAAGTGCTGGGAGACACGATTTTTGTGAAAATCATCTGAACAGGGCTTTCAGCAGCGTTGACAAAATCTCACTGAAGACGATGGATTATATATTGTGGTCCCTCCTCACAATCTGCAGGTGCTGTATACACCATGGGGCTATGAACTTTGCCCTATCCGATGGCAGAACCCTCAATGGCGAGGTGCGCAAGGATTGGACTTCTAATGCTTGTAGGATGAAATCTATTGCTCTGGATTTGGAGTCGGCGTACAAGCAGCTGCCTCTGTCCATGCATCGGACAGGAACAAGGCTTTGGTAACGCTGAGGAGCCCGGTCTCTGGTAAAGCCGAATTTTTCTTGATGAACACTTTGCCCTTTGGAGCTGTTGCCTCGGTGCTACGTTTCAATCGTGTCTCGAACTTGATATGGGCCCTGGGTTGTCATTTGGGATTGATATGGGGATCCTATACCAGGGAGAAGAGGAATGTGGTAGTGGACATCTGGGGGAAGGTGCTCTCCCAGATGAAAGAGCTGGACCTCAACCCAGGCAAAGAAGTCCGAGCGGACTTCTCTCATGAAGACTGGGACGACAAACCGGAACCGGTCGAATGGGCGAGCCCGCATGGCTCGGGTTCATTTCAATTGATCTCGGATGAGGAACAAGCAGGGGGGCTTCCCACTGAATCTCAGTCTGGGGGGAGTGAACCACCATCTATTCCTCGGCAAGTTGAACCTGCGAAAGCAGCAAACCCTCCAGTTAAGGCACTGTTTGATGATGTACCAGCTGATGAGGTACCACCTCCGTTGGGTCCTCTGGTAGTGGTGGCCTCGATACGGAAGACAGGCAACCCACCGAAGCGGAAGCTCCATCTCTTGGACAGAGAGGGCAAGGCAGTTGGGTGTGGGTGGACACCAGACCTTGCAAAGATATCCGGGATGACCAAAACGGACTTTGATGAAGAACCAGACTCTCTGATTCAATGCGCTCGGTGTTTCCAGAGATTTGCTTTGCCCACAGACTGGGCGGTGAGGGACCCCCCGGACAATGGGGGCGATTCTGACTCGTCCGTCTCGCTGGGATCATTGACTGACTCATCTGTGGACACTGCTTCCGAATCTGAACGAGTGACCTTAGCATCAGTTGTCCAGTCTCACCCGACTCTCCCCTTGCAGTAGCCCGTGGCGCTGACTGGGGGGACAGTCTTTGCGGACGCCAGTTGTACTAAGCGTTGTTTCAAAGTGCCGCGGCCTTGGCCCTCGGGCATCCTTCGGCTTTGGGGAGTTGTGCCCTCTGTCCTGCGGCTTTGGGTTGGTTGCAGAGGGCACCACTCCACAAAGGGTTGTTCTTTGAATTCACTCATTGGTTGTACACACCTGGATTGGATCTGATCTGGAATCAGAAATCTGGTACCATTCAATCTCTCTTGGAAAAAGCATGCTGCTTTTGTTTGGTGCCATTTTCTTGATGTTCTGCATACATTTCAGAACTTGCTGTGCTTGCACTTGCAAGGATTATGTGTGCAGACATTCACAGCCTGGCCATTTTGGCTCAAGTTTGCCTTCTCGACTAACTTTGAAAGACCCGCCCACCCACACCAGTGATGGCTGCTGTTGGTTTGTCAGCACTGCCGCCGGCGGACATTCCAGATCCTTTGAAGGGAGGCATTCAGAAACTCAGTTCCCCAGCAAAGACCTTACTGATGGCAAAACAAGTCCCATACCAGATCCAGCACAGGCTGGGGGAGGAAGGTTACACAACTATTGAAGACCCGGCAGATAGGTGGGACACACCTCAGACTGCCAGGGCGAATGGACCCGCTTAACTAGGGTTCAGAGACGGTGAAAATGGCTTCACTGACAAGTCATCGGCGTATGCAGCCATGAAGCTCTACCAGGCGGTTCGCGCTGCAAAAGACCTTCTTCAAGCAAGCCCCTCTTCACCTTTGGCATCAGCTGCAAGCGGGGTAAGAAGCCTCCCCCTGACAGAAGTCCTCTGTGAGAGACCTCATCTGGAGAAGGAGTTCGAAGAAAAGTGGAAGGCACCTAAGCCTCAGATTCGCGACCAGGGCAGTGACGCACTTCTCAAAAGGCAATACAAGTTTTGCAGCAAGGGACAGATAGGCTACATCCCAGCTAAGTACATCATCAGTGCTCTCCCGGAGGAAGGAGAGAGCCACAGGCTGCCTCTCGACGGTTGTATTGGTGATGTGGCTTCTTCCCCTTGGTCTTCACCCTTTGTTAACGTCTCATCTAGTTGTGGTGTCATAGGGTCGCTGAACTCCTCCTCTTCTCGGTCTTCTACATCCACGATCTCCGTAGGTCCGGTTTTCAGGCTCCCTCCCTCCTTGCTTGGAGGCGTCTCCAAACTAGTTCTTCCTGGCCCCTGGTTCCTGACGAAGTTGCAGATGGGGTGGGAGCTACTACTATTACTACTACTACTACTACTACTAGTAGTAGTAGTAGTAGTAGTAGTAGTAGTAGTACCGAGCGCGCAGCGCGTCTCGAGCGCGCAGCGCGTCTCGAGCGCGCCGCGCGTTTACAGAGTAGTTGTATAGTAATATTAATACTAGTTTTTGTTGTAGTAGTAGTAGTAGTTAGCAGTACTAATAGTAGTAGTAGTAGTAGTAGTAGTAGTAGTACCGAGCGCGCCGCGTGTCTCGAGCGCGCCGCACGTTTTCAGAGTAGTAGTAGTAGTAGTAGTAGTAGTAGTCGCGCTAGTAGTAGTAGTAGTAGTAGTAGTAGTAGTAGTACTAGTAATAGTACCGAGCGCGCCGCGCGTTTCGAGCGCGCCGCGCGTTTTCAGAGTAGTAGTAGTAGTAGTAGTAGTAGTAGTAAGTAGTAAGTAGTAGTAGTAGTAGTAGTAGTAGTAGTACTACTACTACTACTACTACTACTACTTACTACTACTACTAGTAGTAGTACCGAGCGCGCCGCGCGTCTCGAGCGCGCCGCGCGTTTTCAGAGTAGTAGTAGTAGTAATATTAATACTAGTATTTGTTGTAGTAGTAGTAGTAGTAGTAGTAGTAGTAGCACCGAGCGCGCCGCGCGTCTCGAGCGCGCCGCGCGTTTTCAGAGTAGTAGTAGTAGTAGTAGTAGTAGTAGTAGTAGTAGTGGTAGTAGTAGTAGTAGTAGTAGTAGTATTAATAGTAGTAGTATTTGTAGTAGTAGTAGTAGTAGTAGTAGTAGTAGTAATAGTAGTAGTAATAGTAGTACCGACGCGTTTTCAGAGTAGTAGTAGTACTAGTAGTAATAATAGTACTATTAGTGGTGGTAGTAGTTGTAGTAGTAGTACTTTGCGATGAAACGACCCACCACAACAATGAACCTTGTCTTTTTTTGTTGTGCGCGCACATATTGTCGTTGCTTGTCAAGCGGAGTTTTTTGGTCTTGAGTTCGCTAAAGGGTCATCGCGGGGCAAGACCGGCGGGCAACACAAGAAGTGCAACAATTTTTTTTAAATGGCAAACAGTATAGTTTACTCGAACAAAAATAAGATATGAAATTAGAGTTTTAAACTTCAACCATTCATGCCCGGCAAAGCCAAATGACCAGCGAAGTTTGGTCGGATTCAAAACGAGCTACACCAACGCCCATCTGTGAGGCTCTTGACAAGCGGCCAAATGCTCATTTACTTTTTAAGTTAAGAAAAATTCAACTGAATTTCTTGTGACGCTTTTCAAAAGTCCTTCAGGATTCGAGCCTCACAGCCGCATCCGGTCGCTCAGAGTCAAGGGAGCCCGACGAAGACTTTCTGAGCCCGTAGACTTTTGAGTCCGTGGACTCGCTGACTGAGTCCGTAGACTCCTTGAGTCCGTAGACTCTTTCAACTCAAAAGTTACCAAGGCAAAGGGGAACCGCCTGCTTCTTCTTCTTCATCCTCGCCTTCGCCCCCAGCCGCCGGAGTTTCTTCTTTTGGCTCTTTTTCGGTTTTCGTCTTCTTGAGTTTCTTCTCTTTTGGTCCGGCACAATTCAGACAGCAGATAGAAATTCGCAGCCGTCTGACTTCCCTGTGATTGAAAGGTCGGGCTGTCAGCTCGAACTGCCTTTGAAACAAAACGACCTGAGGGCATCTTGCAGATGTCTGCCGAGGGCTGCTGTTTTTCAACGCTAGCTTTGCGCTTTGCGTTCCAACGAGGCCAACCAGATTTTCCACTACGGATGCCACTTCTCCGCGGCCAGTTGGATTTCCCGCTCTTTTTTTCGCCTTGCAAGCTTCCTGTGCTTTTTGCCGCTCCGAGGAGCTAGTATATAGACTTAGAGGTCTGAATGCCTTTGCGACCTTGCGCGAGCGGCATTGGCTCTGGTGCCTTGGTCCTGATCCTTTTTCATCCTCGTCGTGGTGCCCTGGTTCTGATCCTTTTAAATCGTCGTCGTGACAAAGTCAAAGCAAACGAAGCTTGACGTAAACGCGAGGAATTAAAGGAAATCTTGGGCCTAAAACGCTTCATTTGACCATTACCATTCATTTCATTACTGCTACTATTACTACTACTACTACTACTACTACTACTACTACGACTACTACTACGACTACCACTACTACTACGACTACCACTACTACTACCACAACAACAACAACAACAACAACAACAACAACAACTACTACTACTACTACTACTACTACTACTACTACTACCTACTGCTACTGCTACTGCTACTGCTACTGCTACTGCTACTGCTACTGCTACTGCTACTGCTACCTACTGCTACTGCTACTGCTACTGCTACTGCTACTGCTACTACTACCCTACTAAAACAACAACAACAACAACAACAAGAAGAAGAACAACAACAACAACAACAACAACCACAACAACAACAACAACAACAACAACAACAAGAACAACAACAAGAACAACAACAACAACAACAACAACAACAACAACAACAACAACAACAACAACAACAA
>OMLO01000811.1_pt1 | contig 22305 bp, 15 predicted proteins | sample 1674811 | NCBI WGS metagenome assembly OMLO01 (sample SAMN06265003, study PRJEB25207) | coral metagenome | isolation source: Coral host | place: Mexico:La Bocana,Puerto Morelos, Mexico | collected 2008-11-13 | reverse complement strand
GGAATTGATATTCCGTGTATTCTGTTATCCCTAAACCAGAATGAGAATAGCCAGACTGCTTCCAAAAGAATGCGCCCTAGGTCTCTTAACCCTAATTATTCTGAATCATGAATCAGAGTTTGAAGACCAATCAGAGTTAGAAGACAAAAGAAATTTAGAATCAACTCAGTTATAATCATTTTAACCTTGAATTTCATTTTGACCTGCAATTTGACATGTGATCGTTTATTCTGTATCACATCTTTACAGCACATCCCATGGCTGAAGGAACAGCATCCTAATATTTTGTGCACTCTAGTTTCCTGTTCAAGAGGATAAATGTACCCCTTGGATCCATATTACATTAAGTGTACTCATTTGTTTACGCTTCAACCCTTTGTTTACCATGTTCGTCTTCAAGATGCGACATAAGATTTCGACTTTGGCACATAGCTTGGTAGAAACTTTGAATTTCAGCAAATGAAGATTCAATGGAAGACAAGACTGACAGCTAGAAAAGGACAGAATGAGACAGGACTCATCAACAGGCACTCTGTCATGGGATCACTGGACTATGCTGATGAGTTTGCAAGCATAGGTTGTTTGATGGGTCAATAGCAATCAGAAACATCTCAAAGAAGAATTATTTTTTTAGAAGCAATGCTGTTTTGTCTTATGGTTAAGCAATCACCGAGGGTAGAGGATTCACTAAGCAAAACAAGGAGTTGGCATCCTTGGACCACTCAGTGGATACCAGTAGATCACTCTTACTAAGGCTTGCGCTATTTGGCAGCATCCAAAATGATGGTGCTGCAAGTTAACTGAGAATACCACACATATTTTGGCCAATAAGCCAATTAGTGAGTGAATTTTGTGCATACTGATTTCGAACAGAATAGACATGAGCAGAAAGCATATTTCAAGGTGCATCAAAAATAATATTAATTCACGTACCAGCTGGCCATCCGCCAGTGAGAAGTTTCTTATCCATGCAATGTTCTCCAGTACTGTTGGAAAGCTAGCTAAGTCTGATGAAATCATGGGCAAAACCTCTACTGTATTCCTGGAAAGGAGAATAAAACCTCTTTCACCTACTTGTTACCAACAAAGTCAGGAAAAAATAAATGGCTTGATTGTGGGATTCTAGTACTATTTGTTATCAACTGTGGCTAAAGTTTTACATCTAAACAAATTGTTTAGACTGTGGACAGTTCTCTCTTAACAAAAAATATGATATCAAGGTTCTCTGATTGAAGTTTATAAAATAAACTAGACCAAGTAAATACTTGATTTATCATTGGGAAGGTCTGAAAATAATTTGCAATATCATTACAATATTGAAAAGCCATTTCCAACAACTCCACATCCAGGCTATGGAAAAGTTAAAAATCCTCTTACTTGTGATGTGCTGCATCTATTTCCAGGAATTCCCCTACAAAGGGCTGTTGTAATCTAGAGATGAGCTCATCCTTTTTCTCAATGATGGCAGACAACTGACCAGAGATCTGTTCAAGTTGGTGACACCTACTTCCTGCATATCATGCGAAGAAACGAATTGAATAATTAATTATGTATAAATTAATACTTTTTCTAGTACAGGAACTGTTAAATAACTTATCTCTTGACCTATACGACAGCCTTCTTGGGCTGCCATTTTAATGTTATCCAAAGCAAAATGTGTTAAGACAAAATGAAGAACCCTGTCAAGCTAAAACATTGCAAAATGCCAAGTTCCTATAGGGTCTTTCATATGATAAAACTTAAACCTCAGAGGAGTAGGTAATTTTTAATTTTGGAAATTATATGACTACTGTAACAATTCTATTTAGCATCCATGATGCTTAAATTTACCTTTGGTATCTCAAAGGAGGAGGCTTATTCAAGACAGGGCACTTATTTCCTTTTTGAGAAATACCGAAAGCTCAAAACAAAACTTGAAGAGATAAATTTGTTTGAAGGAATCAGACATTCACGTTGACATAATAGTTTGGAAACGCAGATGAATACTATTCTTTTTGTAATGTGGCATATGTATGTGAGCAATAATTATGATGAACCTCCTTTGGCACATACTCTGACAGCATTGTTATAATATTAAAATAGGGGCACTTTCTAGAAAAGGGGTGCTTATTAGAATTGGAGCACTTGCTAGAATAGGGGTGCTTATTAGGATAGGAGCACTTATTAGAATAGGGGCGCTTATTAGAATAGGGGCGCTTATTAGAATAGGGGCGCTTATTAGGATAGGAGCGCTTATTAGAATAGGGGTGCTTATTAGAATAGGAGTGCTTATTAGAATTGGGGTGGTTAAGAGCAGGGGCACGTATTAGAATAGGAGCACTTATTAGAATAGGGGCCCCTATTAGAATGGAGGTGCTTATAATAATAGTGGTGCTTATTTGAATAAAGGTGCTTATTAAAATGGGGACGCCTATTAGAATTGGGGCAGTTACAGCAGGGGCACTTATTAGAATAGGAAGGCTTATTAGAAAGGGGGGTCTTAGAAAAGGGGTGCTTATAAGAATGGGAGTGGTTATTAGAATTGGGGAGCTTATCAGAATAAGAACACTTATTCAGAAGGTGCTTATTGGAAGGAGGGTGCTACATCAAGGGATGCTAAAGTACATCTCATGAAAACCATCAAAACATGACACTCTTGTAACTGTAATTAGCATAAGCCTCAATGTTATTAACAAGCGAAATGGCACACTCCTAATCCAGAAATAATTTTTTACTTGACAAGTAAAATGTAAAATGTATACTTGTTGATCGATGATGTGGGTTTTGGTACTGCTCGATTTACAAAATAGTCAGAACCACTGACTTGTATATTTCATTAACCTTGCCAGCCTGAACACAGTACACCAGTTTATTAGTAGTCTAGAAACAGAGAAAATGTGATAGTGAATAAAACCTACCAAGTATGTCCACATGAGTAATATCCTTTGTTTCAGCTTCTTTCAAATGGCACTCAATTTCTAAATTGACCTTTTCACGTGAAAAAAGAACTTGCTTTAGAAACCAGTTTCATTTGATAATTTAATAAAAATTCTGAATAGTGGAGAAGAACGGTGAGAGAAAGCAAAAGAACCCCTGTATATAAACTCAACAAAGAAGAACAACTGTAGTCTTCAGTTGTCAGCAGATGTTTCTTTGTCCATTCTTCATCAATGTACCTATGTTGCTGTTGCTGGAACTCTAATTTTGGTCAAGATTTCATTATTGGCACAAGAAGAGAAACCACAATAATTGTCTTTTCTATTCTTCAAAAACATTACTTGTAGAAAGAGTTGAAAGAATCCACCTAAGGACCTGTCTGTTGTACAGACATGACAAATCACAATAGTGATGAGGATTGAGAGAATAATCCTTTCTAGTGGTATGGCATTGACAAGCATCCAACTGATGGATATTGTGCAGTTTGAGAAAATATCCATAACCACCCCAAGGAAGGTTAATGGAAATTCCAAGAGGGAGGGGGGGGTTTCAAAAGCACAATTTTGTAAAGGAAGGTATGGCACTAGACTGGAATTTCCAGAAGGGTTGGAGGTTCAAACTAAAAAACCTTCCATGGGAGGGGGGAGTATCCAATGGATTCAAATTGGAATTTTGTGAGTGATGGTGTGTTTGACTGCGTGGGTTTACATATTTTGCCGAAGGGAAGAACACAGTGAGAAAGAAAAGAGTACTTTATCGAGCTGGCTTAGGAGGACATTTTTGAGAATCTGAGAATCCTTTACTTGTTGTAGTTTACACTTTACACTTGATTTTGGTCTAACCTCCATTGCACCATCAGGATTATTAAAAAAGGGGGCGATGTAGCGTAACTGACATGTAACTGGGTTGCCTGTGCAAGCCCAGCCCTAAGGCAATAAAGGAAGATGGTGACTTGAAAACGTGTGTGTGTTTTCTTCTGTCTGGTGTCCAGTACTGATCCAGTACTGAACCATTATATTGCATGCTCACATATATATACTGGCTTCAATAACAAGGCTTTTCTAGTCACGACATAAACAAAGATAAGCATCACAGTAAAAAAAGGATGCAAAGAGAAGAATTCCTTACATCTTCCCCCCCCCCACCCCCCTCCAACCACCAATCCATGTTTCCCCCTGCTCCTGGTCAAAGTGGCACTGTTTTCTGTAGGTTACCTTGTCTAAAGCTTTGCCCAATCTTGTTATTTCTCTTAGTAATCTTATCAAGGCCACTGATGGAGAACTGGTATCCACTTTTCTCCTAATTTCCTCTATGTTGACATCCCTCTAAACGGAAAAAAAAACACAAACAAGAACATTTAGGGCAAAGTGTTTACGAAATTTGAATGAGCAATCTGAAACTTCCTCAACCACCACAGACCCAGTAAGCCAGTCTCATTCTTTCCCTTCATTAAGAAAGTTTTAAATAGAGAAAAAAACGAGTGCAATATTATACGGCGCGATGCTTACCCTTTCAATGTGACCTGACTTTTCAGCGAAAGTTAGAATATTTTGCAACGAACCGACGTTGATATAGGTAGAGGACGGTGACCAAGGATTCGCTGTCTCCTCGACAAAGGATGATCGCAACATTGTCTTGTTGAGTCGATAAAAGTTTATAACCAAAATTAAGTTGAAGCAAAACCACGCTTTGCACAAAATAAAAGATGGCGGACTTCTCGCTGGAGAGTTTAGAACTCCCGCGTCCTGCGCGTCGTGAACGACAAACATTGTGCAACATAGGGGAGGTGTGGGGTTTCCAGGATTTTTTTTGTTTTGAAGGACGTTCTCAGAACGTTTTATCCAGAACAAAACCTTCTTTATGATTTAATTTGTTCAACTACTATCAGATAAAATATTTACTGGACTACTTGCGCGATTTCCAACTTGAGTGTTATCTGTAAAATCCGAAAATAACTCTTAGAAGTTTACCTGATAACTTCGCCCTGAGGCCTACTCTCTGAAATCAGATTTATTGCATCACTGCAACGAGGCTGCTAAATAAACATGGCGGCTCCCATAAACTTTAGATGATTTACTGTTCCTAAATTCATGGCTTGCTTCTACAAAGAAGCAATGAAACCGTTCTTTACAGCTAAGAAAGGACGACTGAGCAGTGCAACATGGCTTCCTTCGAGCAGGAACGCCATCAGGTTGCTGAGTTCGGCATCGCATTGCCATCGGAACTGTGGTTGGCCATTTTCAAGAAGTTTCACCCCGTCCACGATGATCTTTTCACGATAAGTTTAGTGTGCAAGAAGTGGCGAGACCTCATCTATACAAATCCCGATCCTACGCTTTGGGAGGACATTACCCTGACAAATGTCAGAAACTGCAGCTACGATAATACTACTTTTGTCAGATTTAAAAATATCCTCAGACGATTTTGCCGTCAATTAAAGTTTGTCCGGCTTCACAAATGCCACGAACTATTCACAGAAATCCTTCTCATTTATGCATCTTCTCTGACAGTTTTGAATACTCTTGAAATAACTGGAATGCCATGGTCAAAGAAACTACTCCAAATGTTAAGATGCCCCAAATCACTTAGGACTGTGTTCTTAGAAGCTTCCTTGATATCAGAAGGGATTTTTAATCAAGATGATTTACGCTACATTGTTGAAGGTTTTCCCCAAGTGAAAAGCTTCGGTTTGCAATATTCAGTTATCAAGCCAGATTCTGTCACTGCAGTTAAAGGGGTTGTGTCTTCAAAGTACCGCCACCACATAACATGCCTGTTGCTGGAGAGAGTAAGAATTGATTCTTCTGATCTCAAAGACATTGTTAAGAATCTGGATGGGCTGAGGCAATTTGGCTATGGTAATGACCAAATTCATGGTTTGCCATCCATTCAGCTATTGCAGTTGAACTCCAAATCATTACTTGAAGTGGAGCTTTTCCAAGTTGGAGACTTTGCCAAGTTCCACTTTACATTTCCTCATGTGAAAAAACTAATCTTGAATGGTTGTACCTCTGTGAGTGAACTGAGTATTGAAGCATCTGCATTAAGAACTTTGCATCTATTACTCTGTGTTGAGGTGCGCAACTTTAGGAGAATCTCTGCAACTTGCTTACGTGAGTTGACAGTTCGAAGATGCAATGCCCTCATACCAGCTGAACTCATCAGCCTATTGGTTAGAAACCCAGATATCAAGTTACTAGAGCTTGAGGTGTACTGGTCAAGTTTAAGACTTGATCAGCATGCAACTCCATCACTGGAAAATGTTGCAATATTTGACAATGGTGAGCGTTTGACTGCAGTTGACATTCGCTGCCCTAAACTGCAGGAGTTGCTCATTAAGAAGTCAATGACTAGATCTACCATCTTGAAAGTGGTGTCTGTTTTGTCACAGAATGTCAAGAAGATTGTTCTTAATGATGTGCCTTATCTTCGAAAAGTCAGTGTTGATGTTGATGATGTCAAATACCTGGAGGTGAATTTTGAAAGGAGGTTAGATCTTGTCAAGCCAGCAGAATTCACAAAGCTGAATTTTAGAAACAGGTCATGTCCTGTGAAAATTGGCCATCTTGTTTTAAAGCGGTGCAATCTCAATGCTCTAGCTTTTACCAGTTGTAACGTTCAGCACATGTCCTTGGAATATTGCAACCTTGATTGTCCCTTGGGTGACATAATCCAGCAGTGTGGCCTGATAGAGACTCTGACCTTGAGGAACTGTTATGGGCCATGCCAGCTCAATCTAAGTAGCGTTCACCTCAAGGCAGTAAATATTGTCTCCTGCACATCTCTGCTTATGGACCACATCAATTTAGCTTGTCCATCTCTTGAAGTACTCGATGTTTCAGGACTTACCTTTTTACCAAGCGAGGAAGAAGCTGACCTCATTGCTAGTAATGTCAGAGAGCTCTCGCCATTTCTTGGATCTGTTAAGTTCTCTTGTTAGAAGGCCACAATTGCCTTCTAACAATAATAATAATATTATCAGTGTTCTGGTTGTAGATATTGAGTTGTATTTAGCATTATTATCCAACTGCATGTAGAGTCCAAATAACGTCCAAAACGAGTACAAATATCATATGATATTTTCTACTCGTGATATTTGTACTCCAGAAGACCAGTTACACAGGTTTTTGTTGCAACATGCAAATGACAAATTGGATTGAAGTTACAAAAAAAAACAAAACAATTTGGCTTGCTGGATAATAAATCTCGTATAAGACATTTTGTTGTGTAGTATCGAGGAGAATTCTTACTCGTTGTTTGTATTTTGACTCTCCCTACGGGCTTGCCAAAATATGGCGCAACTCGTAAAAATACTCAGTGATACTACCCAACAAAACGTCTAATTAGATATATACACTTCTGGATCATTATTTATATTGGAATATAATACTGAATGCCTTATACATTTACATTGATCTTCATAAAGCTGATGAAAACTTCCAAAACGTATGTGTGTTTTCAGTCAACTTTCCTTATGAGTCGACAAAAAAAGGATTGTTATTTATAATAATGGAATGTAATACTGGATCATTAATTAATATCAATGTTCAAAAAGCTGATTAAAACTCCAAAAACTTCAAAGTGATGCTAATAAGCTTTACTTGTGAGTCAATAAAAAAGCCTATGTCAGCCCAAGTCATTCATACAGCCACAGTGTAGCGTTGAGTTATTAGAAATCCTTTTACCCCACCCACCCCAGGATGGGATCACGAGGTCCATCATAAGAAATACGAACGGCCATCGATCAACCGGCGCATCATCAACATGGTGTAGGCGAGAAAGAGATTAAGGAGAGTGAAATGAACAAATGGCAGGTGTTCGAAGTGTTGCTCCTTCGCGCCTTCATCATTGCTTTGGGGGGAAGGGGGTTTACGGTTCCTTTTTTATTCTGTCCAAGATTGTAGCTCTGACACGCAGGCAGCTAGTCAGAAAAAGAGATCAGTAGGCGCATCAAGCATTTTATGTACTTATTGACTTAGTGGGAGGGCCGAACGGGAATATATTTGGTACGAGATCAGGACGTACAGACCGAGTGCAGCGAAGCATTTTATCATACGACCATTTTTTTGTGTGGCAACAAAATTATATTGTTTCGCATTGTTTTTGCGGGTCCCGTACGCATTTCTAGTTGCAATTGGGCCGTACGCGTTTTTCCGGCCCTATCCCCTCGACGCGTACGGCCCTCATACGGGAACTTTTTTCTTATGGTTTTCCAAGGAAATTGCGCGCGGGGCCTTACGGGTCATATGATAAAATAAGTTATTCACGCAATGACTAAGTCAGTCTTGGACAACAACGAGCACATTCATTAAAAAGGTATTAAAAAGTCTCCGCCTTCACCACCAATTGCACACTTAAGGATACTGGCGGTTTCACCTGAAAGCGTTTTGAGACTTCCCGACATTTTCATCATAGATGTCTGTCGTTTTAGTGTAAACGTTCGTAATCGAAAACGTAGCAAAAAATGTATGTGTTTTTGAACTAAAAAACACTAGATTTCGTGTAGAATGGAGACGACACACTCTTTCTATCGTTGAGTATTATAATTAATATGATACTGAAACCTTCAAAGATGGCGGTTTCGCGTAATATGAAGAAGCAAGACGCTCAGGTCATGGTATGCTCAGGTTTATAAAAATACAAGTGAATAAGCTAGAATAGGTAGAAGCGCCCCTGCATGCTTTACCGATAAACATTTTGTTTTATTTCAGTTTAGAAAAACAAACAAGGTTAACAGAAAGGGCCAAGACTCATTTGTTTTGCTTGACTCATCTCGAGCAATCTTGTTCCCTGATGAATGTTTCTAGGCTCAACCGGCAGTAAGATACGTCTCGGCCATAAGTATTGGCCGCCAGGGACTGGTAGCATGTTTCGTTCATCCGCCCTTGAAAATTTCACTTTTTCTCCCTCTATTAATAAATTGCATTGTTCCGGCAAAATTATTTTGGCAAAGTTCTCATTAAGTAGGGAGGGGAGTAGGAGGTTTTCCTATTCCCCTCAAATTAATCCAAAGAATATATCTTGTTCTCTTGTTCCCAAAACCCCTGGGAGGAATTCATTTGCTCTCTCTCACTCTTCCGCTTTTACTAAGAGAACTACGGCTGACTTTATGTTTACTAGATATACGTGTGAAAACTAGTAGTAATCAAATATTATGAGTGCGTTCAACGTCGTAACTTTAATATATATACCTTGAATGATCCCACTAACTGACTTTCAACCTCTGTTTGTTGGTAAAATTAACATTTTTCATCATCAACCGGGCTTTTCAGGTAAATATATCATGTTGTTTACTAGATATAGTTAAGTGTTTAAATTATTCTTTGTAAACTCTTAGGATAAAAGCGCAGGTTCTCTCCCTTGATATATATAATCAAATAATTTTAAGTTTTTATACACTACACCAAAAATTAAGCGAGTCCGTCATGAAACTCTAGCTTAAAACGAATGCAAGTAAAAGCTTAAAAAGCACCCTTCATATTTTTTTATTCTTCATGTTCACGTTAATTCTTAGGGCTGTTATTCGGCTCAGCATGCATTCAATTTTTTTGTTAGACATCTGTTCGTTTCTTGTGTGATCCTGATAATTGGGCTAAATAAGAACTTCGTCTTCGTAGACGGCACGTCAATCACCTGTCTTAGGGCTCCAAGACCTCAAGGATAAATTGCCACTTGCTGGCCGATAAAAGAACAGAACTTAATACTATTTGCTTTTAATAATTGCCACCTCGAAAAACATTACCGTAGAGAAATATAAATATATTGTTTTCTAAAATTATCTCTCATGAAAGCTTGGAGTTAAATTTGAGCGGGCTAAGTGGAGTGGATTACCCACTAGCACACTTCAGACATGATCGACAGAATAACTCTCCCAAGGCGAAGAATAAAAAATGGAGGGGTTTATGAATCTAACAATGATTAGTTGCTTAAGTGCCACTCGAAAGACGCTAAGATATGCATATCTCTGGTTTGATGCAGACAACATATCTCTTTTTTCTCTCTCTTTCTTTCAATCTAATTTAATACTTCGATGTAATAGGAATCTGACATGCAAGCGTTGGTAATTGCTGGCTTCTTTGGCAAATGTTTATTTTGATCGTAACTGTAGCAACAACCTGCTTGAAAATGTTGGAAAAGAGAGTCATTTTCAGGTGGATAGCGTATCATTTCGTTTCAGTAAACAAACAGTGAGCCAGAATACACGTTTTGTATTATGCCAGTAATTTAGTTTGCAAAAGAGTTGATTTTCGTCGATTTGCAGGTGTTGACATTTGAAAGCCGTTTCTTTACCCGGGAGGGCAGAAGTAAAATTTAGTTGCAAGAAAACTGTGAAAGAGAGGAGCTGTATATTCTGCTATAATGGTACAATTTTGATGCAAAGTAAGTTCTTGCTTATTAACCTATGGTAAAATATAAGATAATGGTTCTGTCTTTCAAAAAGAAAGAGAGTTCTAAGTAACCCCCTCCCACCCCTCCCTAAGTAGACTTTATCGTCTGTGTCTGCTATACCATGTGGTCGGCGGAAAGTGATTGGCGCGGATAATTCAGGACAGTTTGGAGGATTCTTTAAAGTTGACAGCGAGGAAATTTCAATTTCTTTTTGTGTTTTACAGTCATTTTCTACGGGTTCTCTTTGATTAGTCGATGGAACAACAGATTGTGAGTTCTTTGTCAGCGGAGGTTGCTTCGACGGCTAATGGAACGACAGAAATAGTGCCGAATTCACAAGAACACGAACCGGTAAGTAAGCTAAGCTCAAGTTTGGCGGTCTGCTGACTTTCTGCGGTTCAGCTGCCATCGTATCTTTGACAGTTGGTTAATTATCAGCGTCGATTCATGCCATAGAAATTCAGTATCCATCTCTATTTATATACCTCTAATAATTTTGAACTAGAGTCGCCGATTATTAAAAAATCACGAATAGAAATCAGCCTTTTCGCTGGGAATTCGCATCGTTTCCGCCTTTCTGTGTGTTCGGGATGTTGTGGCTGACGATCTTGAGGTCACCAGTAAAAGAAAATAAAAGTTTGTTCCAAATTAGTAACTGGAAACGGGCGCCAAAGGCTTTGAGTTAAGCTCGGTAAATTGTTGTGAAACTCTGATGGTTTTATTTTGACGCATTTGAATTACACAAAAATGTTTTGATGGCAGAAGAAATTATGACAAGCACTCAGCGATCGGTCACTGCATTACGTAAATTAGCTCGTGGGAATCTGTTCATTACTTTTGGTGGAATAACAAACTTGAAATCGTTAGTTTCAAAGGTATTTGTTGTAAAGATTCCTGAATGTTTCTTTATTTGTGCACTTGGGGGGACGTTTCCGCCTTCACGTTCGTATGTTTATTCACAGCCTGATCAGTTTCATTCGTGCGTTCTCCGGGCACTGTACGCCAAACTTAGGAAAAGCTTCCAGCAAATCTGGCCTATCGTATTTCACACTGAGAACGCTATTCTAAATAGACTAAACTCTCGTTTATATGTACACCTGGCGGATGGTGAGATCGAGATAATCGCCATGACATATTTTGTTTCTTGCGATAAACTTGCTCCGGTCCACTGTCGAATGAACGTATCAGCGCAATTGTCATGCATTCTGTAGCTATCTGCTGTGAAAAGGTATCTCTCGATGAAATCGCTTGAGTAAGACAGCTTGCCTTTATTGGATTCTACGAGACAAGTATCAAATATCCGACAGCTTAAGTTTTGAAGTAAAAATAAAATCTTGCTTAATAAAAGGAGTATTCATTACCCAGACACAACCTATTGTCGGTAGCGAAGACGCCTAGTTGATACAGTGAACGAAAAACGCTTAGTTGAGTCATTTCTACCCTCGAGTTAGCCTTAAAAGTGAATGGAACCTGTTCCAGAATTTATCTGCAAAGTTTGTGGAAGCACAATGTTTCCGCAAGAAGCATATCAGGTTTGAAATCGGAAACATTCTCATACAGGGTTAGAAAACATTATGAGTGTTCAAAGCACTTCACTGAGAAGGACCCAGAAGGGCAGACAGTATTGGCTGATTATGCAGCATGTTTGTAATAATTTAAACACAGTGTTAAATGGCTGAACTCTTAAAATCAGCTCAGCTATATAGAGATCACGTTTGTGTTCGTTTAGTGAGTGATATTAGGTACAGAACTTCCAGGTTAAGTGTTGATAAAATATTCCTCATTATTTTAAGGGTTTTTGAAAAGATAAGATACTTGAAATTCAACACTTACAAGATGGCCTTAATCATCTCGTGAGGTCAATGTTGACAGAAGCCAAACAATGACCAAGTCAAAATAATCATCAATATCTTGAAAAACATTTTAAAAACAATTCTGCCAATTTTAACTTCTTATAGAGAACATTAGAGAGAACTTGTGTTTGTGGCATGATTCACCATGTCTTGTTCACTACCTATCACATTATTTTTGTGCAGGCAGCTGGCAACTTTTCAGTTATTTGCACTTCATATTGGAGTTCACTTATTGCACCATTAGAAATGCACCCCTGGCATTCTTTTGAGTGTCAGAGATGTATAGACCAAAACAATTTGACATGGTTGCTATACAACACTGGTGTGAAAAGTACAGATTACTATGATGTTTATAATTGATGTACAAGGCTCATGTATCACTATGACAGAAGATGTTCTGGTTTCTGGAACCAAAACAATATAGCGTTAAAATGTTCCATAAGCCCTACAACCACCTATGTCAATAACTGTATTGATCTAAAGAGTGTATTGGAGTGATGCATGCATATGCAAAAGAAGTTCTGGATTGCTAATACGGGGTACTCAGCATTGTATACATATCATGTACATAATCCTACTGGCAATACCTAATTTTGCCATGGTGATGTAATAATGATCTGTGGCTCTTGGATTAGTAAGATAGAAGAGAGGATAACAATTGCTGTTTCCTTATTTGCTGTGGCTCTCTCAGAGTGTTTTGCATGCGATACCATAGAATTGGTCTTGTTGGCTGAAGACTGTAGTGCTTGAGAATAGTGCTGTCTGGTCATCCAGGACAAGCAGATTTTACTGCCAGGTGAAAAACGTTTCATTCTCACTTGCGTGGCAAGGGCCTGGACAAGTTGTCTGCCAACTAAATAAAAAAAGTAATTGTGCAAGACTTGCCCTTGAGAAATTCTTTCCTGAAGGGCAAGCTGGAATTTAAGTTTTTACTTAGCCCTGAGACTGTGTTCACTGTAAGAATAACAAGAAATAACATTTTAGGTGCAATATATATGTGACAACAAATAATGTCAGTACTTAAAGAAAAAAAAACTGTAAAAAATTCAACATGTATAGGACAACTTTCTTCTTCTTTAAAATGTTTATTGACATTTTCCCTGCCTGTAGATTTTCTACCCTTATCTTTGTGCTTTGTAATAAAAGTGAACCATTGTTGACAATAATGACAAAGGTTTATTTAAAAAGTAAAATAATTATTACGAAAACAGTCTGAAATCAATAACAGCCATGTTTTACCAAAGTTTGTGAAATGTTCTAATATTACATGTAATGTTTTGTGAGCATAGTTTTTAAATGATTTTAAAACTGTGTAAATCTTTGGATTTTATTTTCTACTGTTATTTGGAATCTAGTAACAGTCATGTCATGTAGATTCATATCTAATGAATGTAAAAATAGCTTTTGGTTATAAATATTTTAGTTTCATAACTCCCAAATGAGGCTTTCCATTATTACAAAGAAATAAATAAATTTTTGTTTGCTTCAGAGAAAAATGTCTAATATACTGATTATATATGTGATTATAATTGTCGTCAGTGCTGTAATATACAGTGAAGAACACCTCAGTTGGTTTTTGTTTGGAAATTGAGTATAGTGATGTGTTAGTGCTCAATGTAGGAGCATTTGATCATGTTTAGTAATTAAAATTTTGTACAAAAATGTTATCACAAAACCACAGAAAGAAAAGCTAATCAGCTTGCATGAGAAACAAGATCTTTTTGAAGATGAAAAACACAGGCGCAAGTTAATGTTACAATGGCTGGGTGATGAATTTCATCTTGGCTTTAAATTATATAATTTTATCAACGCTTGAAGTTTTCACACTTTGCTGTCTGTATTTTGGAATGAGGGTCTGTTTCTCAGATGATCTTCCACACATCTGTGCCCTTTGGTGTTTTTGTTTTTGTTCTCTGATTGGCTCAATTGCTAATTTGAGGTGAATTTGGTAATGAGCATGGAACATATACTTGTGTCTCATTTTGCTCCCATTAATACAAAGCAGCATACTCCATTTACACTCAGTGTCATTCTTAATAAAACCGAATTGCTACAGAACACCATGGACTTCTATGGCATTTACGTAAGTCTTGTTAGATATTTAATTGAAGTAACTGAAGTGTACTTGAATCTAAATTTTAGTGTTATTCAATATACTGTGATGACATTGTACAGAGCAATGCAAGATAACCTTGCATTTTCTACATTTTTTTCAAAATATGCCTTAAGGATTGATCTCGAAATGTTTTTTATAACCTTACAATTTTTGATGTGAATGACTATTTATCATATGTATAACCCTTGAATGAATATTAATCAAATGTGAGTTAAGAAATGTGAAAACTTTTCATTTTCAAATTTATTATTTTTAATTTGGTTCAGGCTGATGAAACATAATATTTTAAACACAAAACAGTGATGGCTGATTTAATTTCTACATTTTGTTGGCAAATGAAAATGGTTGAGGTACTTTTGTAGCATATTTTAAAATGTGTTTTTTAATTCTTTTGTAAAATAAGTGCCATCAGAATAAGCAGCTTTGATTCAGTGTACATGTTCGGTGAATGTTATGAAATATTCATTTATTTTACATATTACAATTTCTTTTATGTCATTTTCTCAGATTTGTTTGAAAACCATAATTTAAAACTTCCAGCATATTGTAATGTTTCCATTTTTGTGAGAAAAAACCAGTCAACAGTTTATGATAATTCATGACAATTTTATTTTATTACATTGTACTTGAAGCATGACAGTTTTTTAATTGAAGTTCCTCTGTTTGTTTTATTCTTGAATTGCAGACAAAGGGTATTTTAGTAACATTCTAACCTAATAAATATTTGCTTAATGTTACATGATCAAATTATATCAAAAAACGTTTTATTAAAGCACAATCTCCATAGTTTTCAAAATACTCTCCAATCATGATAATGTTAATACCGGTTATTGTATTTATTACAGTGATATTGTGCTTTTTCTATAGCACGTGGTTTTTCTCTCCCACCAGTTCCCAGCATACATTGCGGTTCATGAGCTCGCAGTCACACACTTAAAGACCCTTTGTCACTTACCGTGATGCATCACGCGCAAACAACTGAATCGTGGACCACGAAACAGCCATTTTTATGTGAAACCTTGACTCGAGAGGAAATCCGTATCCATCGTGTTATTTGTTGTTGGTATTAGGTCTTGTTTAAGTGTTTTCCAACTCTACAGTTTCCCTTCTAGTACTTTTGCTATTTTTTGGAATACTCCCTTAGGATTAGTTGCGATTTTGTTTGGATATTATTTATGGAGTAATGCCGCGGCCAAAACAAAAAGAAAAATTGGTGAAAGTGTGGTTGCGAGTTTCTACTCTGTGTGGAAAAGCAGGAAGGACCTCCCTGAACAGTGAGTTTGCTGAGTTTCATCTTCATCGTGGGAACTCCATTTTGAGTCCCCGTGATGGAAATTCAAAGAAGAAGCGACTGGCAAGGAGATATCCTTGCAGTGCTTGGAGTTGGATGATGGATCATCCGGTTCATTCCTGGTGTAACTGCCTCATCCATTAGAAAGCAGTTAAATAAAGTGTTTTTCATTACCACGGATGATAGACTGCCCACAAACGTCTAAAAGGCAAAATTGGAACAAACGTTTCTGTAGTTTCAATCAACTGCATAGTTTGCCTTGATTTCCTCCTTTGACTGCTGAATTTCTGCTCTGTGTTGGTCAAATGCACTACAGGGTAATCTCTGTGCATTCTCCCATTCGGTGTCCTCATTCTCATATTTCATAATAAACAATGCGCGGTGCATCACAGTAAGTGGTAAAGGGTCTTTAACATAACATGTCACACACCCTTCATGAACATGTATAGAGGATTTTAGCAGACAAAAAGAAAAAAAAATTGAAATCTTGAAGGCCACCAGTTTTACCCTTTATGTCCCCCCCCCAAAAAAAAAATGCTTCTAAAATTAGAGCTTTGACAATTCAACAACAAAAATGCATTTAATAGTCCAATATTTACAGTTTTTGGCGAAGAAAATTTGGCAATAATTTTGTGGTCGTGTCAGACCAACATGTTTGAACCAAAGTGTTGCTGATTGAAATATATGTCACAAGATCTATTTTTCTCAATGGAGTATTTTTTTTTTTCGAAGCATCTCAGCGGTCCGGAATCCTAAATCCTTGAATCTGATTGGCTAATTCTGCGGGCTCCTGTGCTCTGGATTTTCCCATCTGCACCCCACGTATGGACCACTCCAAGTTTTCTGACATTGCAGCTATTGTAGCAGCTTTTTGTTACACTAAAAATCTCCATGAAATGTAAATCATTTATTGCTCACTCTAAAATCAGTGAAAACTGAATCTCTTCTTTTTAATACTTCTGTAAAAACATGGGTTTGCTTGACCAAAACGGTGTGAAACTGCTTCAGTAAAAAAACCAACACAAATATTTCTTATAAAGTAATTTTCCAGAGAGAGAAAAATTAACATGTTATTTGCTGGCCTAGGTCAGTCCGTAGTGGGAAAAACTGTGCCCTTGGTCTTGAGCACGGCCCTTGGCCTGCGGCCTCGTGCGGTACTCAAGACCTCTGGCACAGTTTTTCCCAATACGGATCTCCTGACCCGCAAATAACATATATATATATATATTTCATACGAGAGTATAACTCTTCGTAGATTTTTCTCCACCTTGCATGCTCTTGACTCTTCGTTCTCCAGCAAGACAGATTTATTTCTTATGCAAACAAAATTGGCACTAGTGCGACCTGTGGCTAAATGTGATTTTTTTTTAGGTACTCCAAACTTGCACAATTCCAAAAAGTAATTAACTTTTGTTTTACTATTTCTGCTTTTAAAATTATTGTGTGTGTAGCAGATGTCACAGATTTAAGTTTTGTGGGTGAGATCATAACAGATGGGAAATTAAAAAAAAACTCTTCATGTAACTAGACAGAATATCATAATTAATACAGAAGTGAAAGGAATGAATCAGAGCTAATGGTACATAAGTTCAAAATTACAGGAAGTACTGCTAGTCTAATAAATATTGTGCTGCCATTAAGTGAAAATTATTGTCTGTGCTTCTCAATAACTGTTGAAATTAATACTGTGATGTTCATTAATGCAAATCAGTGTTTTGAAACAGAACATGTAGACGTTAAAAACAGTTCATTAACAACATGTGAAATCACTAAAGTTGCTAATTCTTTGAACTAACTTGCACATCTCTATGATCAAAGTAAAGTTTTATAAAGCTTACCAGATGCTCCATGTAAGAACACTAAGTCTGAAAATTAGTTCAGTCAATTTTTTTCCCCCTGGATATTTTGTATTTTGTTAGATTCATTGACCTTTGATGTAAATGATGTTAAATAGGAAAAAGAGATTGTTAATTCATGATATGATGTAAATTCTCAGAACATGGTGGCCACAGAACCTTTTGTTTTGTGGGGAGAATTTGTATTCTTTCCCAATGTCAGGTCCAGGTGTGTTTGTCTAATTTTGTCTATTGGATGGTTGACCCAGTAATCTGCAATTTGCTTATTAAAACCAGTTAGTAAAAAATGACCAGTCATTTTCATTTGATAACTCTGGATTTATAGTGTGCTTTAAGGCAAGACCTTTGTTTGAAATTAAGGTGAAAATGGTCTGTTAATGAACCTTAAATCTTAGAGTGCTTTTAGCTGGTAGGGCATTGGCAATGAATTATTCATATGTTGTGTTGAAGCTAAGAATTAGACTGTTTGAAAGCTATCTAAACTGCACCTACATGCAGGGGTCACAGAGGAAACTAAGGATTTACATAATGGAGGTAACATTGTCTAACTTGTAGCTGAACATCTTTATGGTCTTTTAGATTTAGTTGGTAGGCCAGATATTGTGTCTATGATTGTGTTTGCATCAATTGATTGTATTGTCCATTCAGAGTTAAATGTGGGGCATCCTGTTTCAAACTATTTCATCTTGAATCTGCTTAAACTCTCAAACTTTATAGAGGTCAGAATGAAGTAAAATTTGGTGATCTTAGCTTGGTAGTGTCAAGTTTAAGCCAAATTTGGGAAAAACTGATTTTTGAAATTCTCCATTTTCTCATTATCATGTAAAATGCTCTTGAGCAAGTGCTTTGATTTATTTGGCAAAGTTCAGAATTTCTGTTGAGCTAAAGACTTAATAAGTTGGTTTTTTCTCTAGTTATTCCAGTATGTTAATATAACACAATCCATTCATTCAGTCAGTCTGTAACTTTCACATCAAAATATACTAGCAATTTGATAAAAAATATAATTTCATTGTGTCCTAACTTGTGTTTCAATAGAAAGAAACTACATTCATTGTCCTTATAGTACCAGCGTATAATGATGTTTTTTCTCTTTCGTCACAGTCTTAAAGATCACAGTATGTGGTTCAGTGTTTTCATGTAGTTTAATAGTCTAGAGCAATAGCAAATAATTTTCACAAAACAAAATAACAAGACAGAGTGTCTGGCTAATTTTGTTAATCAGGGTTATTAGTGTAAATCTTGTGATATGTTTTTTCAATTCAAAACTAATTTGAGGGGCAGGTTATTTCAGGTTCTGGTGCCATAGCTATGAATGATTCATATCAATAAGTAAGGGTGTGTTATTCTCTCAGTAGAATACAATTAACAAATTAATTATTTAATGCCAGGTTTGCAAATTTATCAACTAAAGGTTTTTATGAATAAAAAGTCACCAATTTTAACATTTTGTTGATATTGGCCATTCTAGTTAAAATACTTTTCTTCTAAAAAGAAAAGTACTTTTGTAATTTATTTTATTTAAAAAACGAAATAGGAAAGTCATCTTTCTTAACAGGTTTTTGTAGAGCACATTAATTTTATGTTCTTTCTGTAATCCATGGATTTTCTTCATAGTAAACTGACAGAAAACACTGAATTGCTATTTCTTAGTTGTACTCTGTCTGGGAGATGTCAGAAAGCTCTCATATATATGCGCAGATACTAAAGAAACTTAACATTAAAAGCACTCACCCTTAAATGCCAGACTTTGTGACTTTTCCTCATAACCGTTGGGAAACAAAGGCGAGATGTTGATTGTTTGGTTGTATGACTTGATGGTTCTTGGCAACCTGTTGTTAATAGTTTACAAAGGGTGTTTTACTAAACTTTGTTCAGAGGTGCTTTTTTAGCTTTTGTATCCCTTTTGTTTGGCATGACTGATATATATTTGCCATTAGAAATATTCAGATAACATGCCATTTAAGTTCTGGGTCAGCATTCCCAGAGGAGAAGAAGGGAGTGGGAGCATCTTGTGTTTCTCACCAAGAGCCACTTATTCAAATGTTTGTTATGTTTTTCATCTTAACAGGTCAGCAATGGTGTTCAGTACACTCAACCTCTCGCCATTCAACCCTACACAGAAGTGGCTGTTCCCCCATCCATGGACACAACACAGCAGTTGCAACCATTACAGACACAAACCCACCAGCTTCAGCCATCTGAAGTGCTGATTCAGAATGGCGACACAGGACCAAAGAGACTACATGTCACCAATATCCCATTTAGATTTAGAGATCATGATCTAGTTCAAATGTTTGGGGTTTGTATGCATTTGTTGCCTATTTTATGCAGAAAACGCTAAAACTTACCGTTCATTTAACTACATGCAACTCTTTTAAGTGGTATAGCATGGAATATCCTATGAGTCACATTATTTTCTTTCTATGTACACAAGCCTTAAGAAGAAAATACAAGTGACAAGTGGGATATCCCATTGTATCCATTGTATAGTTTGCCACAAGAAAGTGTTACATATACTTTGAACCATGACATAGAAAATGCAGTGTCCAGCATAGCCAGTGCAGTGCACATTGGTAAGGCTGGGTGTAATACCATCATGTATATGTTGTGGTTAAAAATTAAATTCAGGTAAAAATTAAATTCCTTTGTCTATTAACTCTTATTAGGGTTAGAAGACAAAGGAAATTGAGAATCAAACTAGGTGAAAATTATTCGTACCTGAATTTCATTTTTAACTACAGCATATACATCTTGACAACTTTCCTATATTCTGGATGTGTTTTCTATGGTATAGTATCATATAGATAATTAAAACTGCTTCTTATCAGTTCAGATACATGTATAAAGAGTTGGTTAGAGCACATAGCACAATTCTCAATTTCCTCTCACGGTGCCAACTAATATTTGTGAGGCCCTCCTAACAAATTGTTGGGGGATAACCTTTCAAAGACTGGCATCCTAACCTCAAATAATACTATTGTTAGTGGAAAGCATTATGTATAGCGCAACTTTGCCCAAATGAGAACCATTTCGCAAAAAATAATAAGAAATACTGAATTTTACAGATTTCTGCCAAACATTGTATACCTGCCAACTCTCACACCTGTGAACTAAAAACTTCAATCTCACATTTACGGACCAAATTCTCGCGCCTGGATGAAAATGTGAGCTATAACAGCTTGAATTGAAACACTTTCCTAAAAGATGTAAACTTACACCAATTCAAGAAACGAAAATTCCATGTAATTGAAAAGGTAAATGAGTACCGGACGGCACTTACCCAAAATCTCCAATTTCTACGATTTTTGACAAGAAAAGCATTGGGAACAAGGTCGTGTTTAGTGAAACACTTCCTCGGACTGGGTCCGAGAGATGTACAAGGTTTTTTCCGGTTCCGCTACAGAATTGTTCGGAACGTCTTCGGACATCTTTGGATGTCTTCGGAAAACGTCGGATATGTTCGTGTCGTCATCGGAAATCCTGGTACTCTCCAGTTAAAAATCTCACTCCTTTGACTCAGAAAAAGTTGGCAGGTATAACATTGCTTTGTTTACAATTAACCCTATCTATTAGCCATGTGAATAAACTTTTTTTTTCTTTTCTTTTCACAGCAATTTGGTACTCTGGCAGATTGTGAAATAATCTACAATGAACGAGGGTCAAAGGTATAGATCTAATTTACACTGGCAGTTTATGCAATTTTGTTTATGAAACTGTGGCATAGATAGCGGGTATGTTGATCTGTTCCCCTTGAATTTTCTTATACACCTTCCTTGAAGTAGGTACAGATATTTCCTAGAACTAATTGTGTAAGTTGTCATAAAAGAAATAAACAATATTTTGTAGGGATTTGGATTCGTCACATTTGCGAATTCTGCTGATGCAATGAAAGCACGGGAAAAGTTGAATGGCACTATTGTGGATGGAAGAAAAATAGAGGTTTGAAATGAACTTTGTGCTGTATAACTAGTTGGTTTGCATTTCACTGTTACTTATTCTCATTGGTTCATAGCTTACCCCATCTTCACTGTGAGTATTCACTGTTCATGTTCCAACTAGATTAACCTTTTCACTCTGAGGGTCAAATGTCATGTCAAAAGATCTTGAATTGATTTTTGATTTACACCGAATACTGGAAGGAAGCAATCTGCAGAAAATCATTTTATCCAGCTACTATTTCAGTATCTGTTTAAGAGCCAGACAACTTTACACAATATCCACCATCTTGGATTTTTCCAAACATTATGTTGTATATTGTGAAATGAAATGTCCCTTATGCTAACAATGCATATTGCGGGCTCACATCATTCTATACTTTTCCGACACCTTCCACATGCTCTCGATTGGCTTTATTTATGGAGTGATTTTTAAATTTAAAAAAAGCAGCGACATAGACATTGATCAGGAATATTTATTTACGGACAGACAAAATGGCAATGTCACTAGTGCCAGACGATCTCAGTGCCTTTGGAACCAGAAATAGCAGCAACAATATCTCCTCATGGAAACTGCTATTATTGAATAATGTTTTTTTTTCAACTATCCTTTTTTTGTCTTTGGAAAAAAAACTGGACAACCACTTTTAAAAAAAAATTAGGAGCCAGATTGCTACTTGAAAAAAATTTTGTGTCCTGTACACCTATATTGCTTAGAGCAAATATAATCAGAAAAAGCAGAATGCAATCTTCTTGACATTTCAAGGGAATCGTATTAAGCATTGCTTTCTTGACAAAATGCTGTTTGTAAAAAAGCGATTTAAAGTTTTTTTAGATTTGAACTTGATGACTTCAGGAGTGAAAAGGTTAAATAGGAAATCCTAAAACATAACACTAACACATTTTATTCCTGCATGTGTTGCATGATTTCACATTGACACTGATA
>OMLO01000810.1_pt1 | contig 22311 bp, 18 predicted proteins | sample 1674811 | NCBI WGS metagenome assembly OMLO01 (sample SAMN06265003, study PRJEB25207) | coral metagenome | isolation source: Coral host | place: Mexico:La Bocana,Puerto Morelos, Mexico | collected 2008-11-13 | reverse complement strand
ATGGCGGTTGCCAAGGTTTGTCGACTCGTCAAAGGATGAAGTGTGCTGAGCGTGAGGAAAAAACTTGTGGCGAGGGGAGATGATGATGGAGAAGAAAAATATAATGATGATTTGATGACGATGGCAATGAATGATGATGATGTTGGTGATGATGATGATGATGATGATGAGGATGATGATGATGATGATGATGATGATGATGATGATGTTGCTGAATTATCGAACATGGCCGGCTTTTGCGAATTGAGGGTTTAGTTTTTGGTGTTAGTGGTGCCAGCTTATTAATCGTTCTGCTTCCAAAGATTCACTCCTTGACTTTTGCTTTTGCACTACGTTGTTTAGTTTGTTTCATCTGAGGCTTCGCCTGGCTTTGCCTATCTCAGAAGCTTGCTACCTGGCAACGATTTCAGATTCTGGATGGGACTCTGATTCAATGTGGTGTGAGGGCATTCTTTCAAGGTTTCAAAAAAGGATCAAGTTAAGTTCGGTAGATTGAAAACTGATGAGTGTAGCAATTTGGCTCATGATGGCCACTAGGTCGAGGTCTCCTAGAAGGTTCTGCCGAGTGAATTGTAGTAGCTCTAGCAGTGGGGATTTGTCTGATGGCAGCTACAGCACCGACAGTGATTGTGATAGTGCGACGGGTAGTGATGATAGCTCCACTAGATCCAGCTCCGATTCATCCGTTTCTTCTGCATCGACTGCCTCGACTGCTGACTTGATTGATGCGGCCCGATCAGAGCTGAGTCTTGCATGATACTTAATCGTAGTGATCTCTTTCTATTTGCTGTTGTTTTGCAACAGGTTTTCCCCTCAGAGCTAAGAGCAAAGCTTAGGGTTCATTTTGCAAAGACCTTTTCTTTACACAGACCATGAAGCGACGACACATCATTATCATCATCATCATCATCATCATCATCATCATCATCATTCTCGCATCTGAGGACTCTGAAGCTGAGACCTCAAGTTGAGCTTTCTTCTGTCCAACGATGTCAAGTTTCTGGATGGGGGCGAAAGATGGCTTTAAAAGCACGTTCCTTGACTATTTCACTTTAATCTTGTAACATCTTGTATCGTTTTGGGGCTGACGGAGTGTTTTGCCAACATGTTGGATGAGCACGCAGGTCTGACTGCCTTTCTTGCTGGCCTTTGGGTGCCTTTATCTTTGATGTCCGATTGCTTCTTGCCTTCAATGGGTGAGTTCGAATTCATTTTTTTCCAAAATCTAATCATTGTCATCATACTCCAAGGCTCTGGGGCTGCTGGGTCATGGTGGGCCTTGAGAGAACTTACAGGTGGCAGATGCTCGCTGAAATCGCATGCGGAGCTTGGGCACGCAGCCTTGAAGTTTCTACTAGCGAATACATCGGCCAAGAAGCACCTTGGACTTGGACCGAAAATGGACTTTTAATTTTAGCTCATTAAACTGATGTCTTTCCAACTCTTTTTTTGATAAAATCAGGATTCATGGTGATATGCTTCGCCGGGACCGTTCTACATTGGAAAGGGACACAGTCCTCTACGACTGTGGATTTCCTTGTCAACCCTTTAGTTTGTTGCATCACAACTCAAGACTACTTGACGAGCCGCAGGCAGAGGTGTTTCGCGAGTCGATGCGAACGATATATTCATTGGAACCTCTCATCTGCATTTTGGAGAATGTTGTCGGCGTGTTGAGGGTGTGGGACACAATGCTAAGGTACCTCAAGAAGCATACTAGGTATTACATTGGTCGTTTGATCATAGACCCGGTTAAACTTGGCGACTGTGTACGCCGCCGAAGGGTATATATCCTTATGGTTCACAAGTTGCTTGGTCCAATGAGTCAGGGTTTTGTTTTTTTGGGGTGAGGTTGGTCTTACTTCCCTTAGATCCATTCCATTTCCCTCTTTAGCGTTTCTTAGTCGTATCAGTGACAAGGTCTGTGGTGAAAGACTGGATATCCTCTGACGAAATCTTGCAGAGGGCTGCTGCAAAAATGTTGAAGGAATTGGAAACATTTGCTGAGGTACAACCGACACTTTCCTGACTTACTATTATTGTTATGAGGATTATTTCTGTTTTTCTTTTTATTGTTCAAACCAAAGAACGTTTGATTTGATTTGAGGGTATGTTATCTGTGGCTTAACATCCAACCAGTGACTTGAGGATGCAAATCCTCTTCGCCAATTCCCACCCTGTGGTGGAAGAAGACGTTGAAAGATTGAAGAGCATCGCTGCCGCAACTTCCAAACGTAAGAAATTCAACTTGGACTGGGAAGAGGAACCTCAAGAAACTCACCCAAAATGGTTGAAACAACACTGGGCCATGATGCAGGAACTCCAGGCAGGTAGCTTGCAAAAACACAAGCATCATGTGTTTTTTTTGATATCCCAAAAACAATCCAAAAACATATTTCAAGAAGTTATGATTTTCGTGCCCTTGATTGACTTTCCAAAAACTGTGAAGGTGAATCCACTCGCTTTACAACCATTGCGAGAAAGCCATCAAGTAGTTCGGAGTCAACGAGTTCAACATGCCTTGGATATCTTCAACACTGCTGGGGATTTTGAAACCAAGTTCATCAATACAAGCCAAAGTATTAATCGTATGGCTTCTGGGAGAGATGATGTGATACCCTGCATTACTCCCAGTGGTGATTTCTTCTCTATGAGACACAAGAGGTACCTTACAGGCCTGGTTCTAAAATATTTTTGTTCTAACATCATGTTTTGACTTGGTTTATCTGAGCCTCCGCCCAGGCATTGAAAAACTTCTTTGCCAGTCCTTCCCAGTCCACAATTTGCATATCTCGCACTTGACCAGTGCCGAGCCTTGGAAGACTTTATTGTTTGCTGTGTTCTTTCCAAGTTTGGAAGTTGATTTCCGGTACTTCAAGAATCAAACCCAAGGAGTTGCACAGCCTCGCTGGCAATGCCTACAACGTCAAAGCAGTTGCAGCTGCCTACGCTTGTGCTTTGTCAATGTGTGACTTGGAGAAGTTCAATGCTGCTGTGGAGAAGCGTCATGCAAACTGAGAAAAAAATCTAACCGCATCTTGCTCATGCAGCTGCAACCCTCACTCACTTGATCTTGCAGTCTCAGTTGTTGATTCTGATGTGGATGAAACCTCAGATGTCACACAGCTTCAGTCTCGACCCTGCAGTTTTTTTGGGCCCCATTGGAGTGAGAAACGTCATGGGGGTGAGGTACAAAAAGGGTTAATAAGTGTTTACAAAATAAATGAATCATTCATCTTTGTCCCTGCGCTGCTTTCAGATTCTTTCACTTAGTAGCTTTTTATTAGGGCAAATTCTTAAAGCTACAAATTGTTCCACAGAGTTCAATTCTCAATTCCTCAAACTTTTCAAACAATTAGGTGAGTCATGTTTTCTCGCTATGAAGCCCCAGAGTCGGATTGCAGCAGTGACACTGACACCAGTGACGCTGACAGCACTGAATCTGAAAGTTCTGCCCCATCTTCTCCCAAGAAAAATTTGGTAGAAGAAAAAATGAGAAACCTATCTTTGAACCACCTTCTCTGCATGGAAGTTGGAGAACCTGCTGATGCTACTGAAGCTGCGACAAATGGCAAGAGCAAAACTCGTATTAAGGAAGTCTTCCAGAAACCTTGTTGCAAGAAAAAATGCAAGGGGCGCCTTACCTTCAAGCTTGTTTTCAGTTTCTGTACTGCTTTCTGGAGTTTGAGCAAAGCCGGCCAAGACTCCCTGTCACTTCCCAGAAATGTTTCAAACAGTCACACTTTTTTGTTTCTGGCCACCTCTTTCAGTTAGCCATAGCTACTTGTTGTTAGTTGGTGGGCGCCCCTGCTAACATCCCGATCCACCTGAGGTTGTGGAGCCTCCAGGCAAATTGTTCAAGCTGGGAAGCAAATGATGCTGATGCCGATGAATCCGAAGAATCCAGTGGGTCTGAATCGCCGTCATCTTCATCTTCAAGCAGTCGATCCTCGAGGCAAAAATGGTTCATAGAAGGACTGTGTTTTGTGTTGTTATATAAATGACTTGAACTGATTTCAACTTTTGGTGTGTTATATAAATAACTTGAACTGGAAACCATGGAGGAGTGCAAGTGTGCCGCACTGCTTTCTTGCAGTTGCTTGGAATCGGAAGAGCGAGGCTAGCTCGAACAAAGAAAGCTTTTCGAGGTGAGGATGCTAGAAAGTATGGATCCTTGCCCTGCATGTCAAATTAAAAATTGACTGATGATGCTTGATGTAAAACCAATCCTGATCAAATCCAACTCCTTCCGCTTTAAGGATCAGGAGCTCAGCTGGCCAAAGCTTCAGCTTCAGTGCTGCAATTTTTGCAACATACCTATTGGAGCTTAGCAGAAACTTTGCCTCATGAGCACCTTGGTGAATATATGATTTTTTAGTATTGGTTAGCATTAAATTAGCATCGACTAGATTTAATTGAAGCAACATGTTTTTGATTTCTGACAGAATCATGTAGTTATATTTTATTTTCTGACTTAAAAAACATCAAAGGTTAGATGTTGGAAAGTCAGACTTCAACACTGAGCAAGGGCGGGAACATTTGGTAACTGCTTTGATCAATTCAGCCCTATGCTCTGCTCCTGGACTGGTAGAAACTTCACCTGAAAAACTGGTTCGGAGATACCTGCCACCTGGAAACTTTAGCGATTTGTTTAGGCTCTACACTGCAGCCTGCCAGGCTGCAAATGAACCTGCAGCCAGCTGCTCTACATTTTTCAGGGTCCTTCGGAAATCTGGGTGGAGAAAGAAATTGCGACATCGGGGCAAAACAACACATAGCAAGTGCTCTATCTGCCACAAGCTCAAAGACCGAATCCGGAAAGCTAGAAGTTTGCAGGAGCATGCTATTAATGCAGACCGATATCTGAGACATTTAGCAGGGCAGTTCGCTGATCGTAAATGCTACTGGGAACTTCGCCACCGAGCGTCGCAACGTCAAGACATCATCATTGCGATCCAGGACAGTATGGATAAATCCAAATTTCGCCTACCTAGGTATGCAGGAGGAGTCGTTCCAAAAGCCCTTGAACAGAGGGTGAGACCGGAATGTGAACTGACAGCATGCATAGTTCATGGCCGAGGGATCTTTGTCTACATTGCAGACCCCACACTATCCTTTGGGTCTGACTGGAACATTGAAGTTTTTTCCAGAAGCCTACAATGCTGCTGGGAAATGGCTCAGAAAAATGGATCTCCATGGCCACGATGCGCCAAACTATTTTCTGATAACACCCCAAAGGACCAATCATATTCAAACGTTGGATAGTTGATGATAGTTGTTTGATGTTTGTTTTTGAGTGTCTGGTTCATTCGAAAACAAACCCTGCAGGAGATCAAGAACTCGGTCTTTGACCAGTTCTGCTCTTTGATGACGACAACCCAATGCTTTGACACCTTAAGCCACGAGCATCTTTGTGTGGGCCACACCCACGAAGACGTGGGTCCGATCCTGAGTGTACTTTTCAAGTTTTTTCTTACAAAAAGATATTGACATTAAATTGACATAATGTAGTGAATGTTTTGAGTATTGACATCATTCGGTCAAACTCTTGCCCCCAATCATGGCTGATTCCACAAAACAGTGATTCTGAAACAGTGGTTCTGTTCGCTAAGATGCCCTATTTGGCCTCATATCCCGACTGATCAAAGAAGGCGATGAAGATATGTCTGAAACTCAGCGCCTGCCCTGCAAAAAAAGACTCAACATGTTGATCAAGATGCCTGAAATCAGGCAATGCCCCCAAGATTTGGTGAAGTGCCTCGGCTTCCAACTATGAAGCTGAAAATTCATCAATAATTTCTTGACTCAGCAACTTGAGGTTCTTGAATGATCAGTTGACAACACATTTTCGTGCAAAAGGGCTCTTCTTCCAAGCAACGTACGTGACGTCGGTGAGAGACTGGTCAAGCAATATGGAGCATTATTCAACTACGTTTGGTGCATACCGAAAGCGGAAAAAAGATGACAAAGTGGTCCCACATTCTTTCACATTCGTTCGGAGGGACTGTTCCTTGTTTGGGTTTTCTCTGACAGGTTTGACGTTTGAAACAAAAAACTTTTTCTTAGATTTTCGTATCATATTTTCTTGATTGAAACGATCTTTCTTGATTGTAAATATGTTTATTTTCCTATTGTATCATCATGTCTCATCAACTGGTCAGTCAGCTCAGGCTTGCCGATGCATTTAGTGAACAGTGCAAGCAATAAATTGCCTCGTCGGTTTGGAGAATCTCCTAGTGACGTCTTTCTCTTAATCAAGGGCTTCGTCAGCGACAGAGAACTGAGCCAACCACCATTGATTGTTTGGCCCGGCTCCAAATATCAAGAGAGTTTGGATTCACTTTACAGGATTGGCCAAAATCAAGTAAATTGTGACTAAGCCAAATTGAGCAGATGTTGTTTGATAGCTGTCTTGGCACTCATCCCAAACGTTTGTCTCATAATGTTTTTGTTTGAAGCCCGAGTTACATCCAGCAAATCCAAGGTATGGCCTGCCATTTGGAAGATGACCGCAAAGAGGTGCTCCTCGAGATTGCTGAATACCTCAATGACAACTATGTGCAATATGGCCGGGGAGTGAGGTACTTGCAACAACTGGCTGGAGTGACTGCAACTCCAACCACTCCACCGCCACGTTTGAGTTTCCTACAGAATTCTGACTTTGGGGTGCAACGTGGTGGGATGGTCTTAACGGATCCTGAACCACATGTGATGCACACAATGTCCGTTCGGTTTCACAGGTATGGATAGTGGATATTGATCTTAGAAACAGGTGCTCCAGATTAAAAATGTTGGACTGGTCATGTTGGGTTGGTCAGCTGTGCAGCTTTCACACCAAATTACCCAGCCATGAGTTTGACAACTCATTCATATTTTTCTGAAACTTGTAGCTGTTCCATTTTTTAAACAGGAACCTGAGTAACCATGAATCCATGTAGCCTTTTGAGATCTTTACTTAGTTGGCACGGGGTGAACCTGGTGCCATCCGTTCTCACCATGGAGCCCGTGAAGGAAGAACTTACGGCGGATGCACCTCGGTCTTATATACCTTTTGCTGGTCCCCTAAAATGTGATTCAAGATGCATCAACAACATTTCCCATTGTCTCATCATCTTGCAGCTTAGGCACCTGAACCTGAAGAGAGTGGTGGCATTGATCCTAAGTCCATGTCTATTGCAGAGCGGCTGACCAAAAAAATGGAGGAGGCTGGACACTCAAGTAATTCAATGAATGAAAGGCAATCTGAGTTCACTAGTTGTACAAACAATCTGTCAATGCGCAGGTTTGTGCCAAGCAGAACATGGGCCGCTTTTTGTGGGATCAGCTTGGCTGCGAAGAAGGCAAGAAAAGCTTCATATGTGTGTCTTGTCTTATCAATACTATCAAGAACCATGACCACTGCCTGCCACCTCTTTGACATGCATGTTTGCAGCTGAGGCAATGAGCAACTTCTTCAACATACCAGCCATTCACAAATTGTTGGAAAACGATCCACGGCCTGTGTTGCATTCAGTGCCATCGGCATCAAAGGAGTTCTACTTATCTCCATGGCACTTTGATTTCTCTGAGAAGGCCAAGTATGGGGACAAGGGGCGCTTTCCGACCAATCTGCAGTACAAGGCCCACTTCCATTCCTTCTTGCGGTCCGGCTATGAATCAAGCCGAGAAGCAGTCGACGTTCGCTTCCCCGAGGCTTTATCCACCATCCAACCTTTCACGGTCCAGTTTGTGGACGGACAAAACAAACTCCTCATTATCTTGTCCGTCTTTGCTTTGCTCGAGCTTTGTGATCCTCTACTGGTTATTATATGTTAGAAGGTGTTGTATAGTTCAATTATTATATAAAAGTCTTTGTTGAAAAAATGTTACTGAAGTTAGACCTGGCCCGATCACTTGATTTTTTCAACATCATGATGTTCATTGCTTTACCAAGGACGTCACACCAGATGAAATAGAAGAGGATTCTGCAATGCAGCAGGTGCTGGCAAGCTTTCGATACATCCGGTGCAACTTCAAAAAGCATGTGAGGGCGGAGCACTATGTCTATGAGGCTTTGAGCCCCTTGGTTTTTGAAATCATATAATTCAATGTTTTTTTATGTAATACCTGAATTCCCAATTGTTAGGGATTGCAACACTTGAAAATCCATGATGATGTGTTTAAATTAATCTAAAAGCTAAGGCCTTGCTTCTCGCCGATCTGAGAAGCAGAAGCCATCATGCCTAGACTATGTCCTCACTTTCAGAGAAGCTGCCCGCCTGAAGAAGGTTGCAGCTCCGCACATGAGCCTCCGGGATGCTGTGTGGGGTGCGGTGGCCGAATACAACAAGTCGACCACGAAGGTTTGGGTTTGATCAAAATGTATTGTACCAGAAAAGTCTTCAATATGTTCTTTCGCAACTTGGTTTGGTTTTCAAAATGAAAAAATCATCAACCCTGAGAACTGGCGAGTGAAAGATGATCTGCGTCGCCTAACATACAACCTCATGCGATGTCCTCCGGAGCTTCTGGACATCATTGGTCAAATGTATGAACACACGAAGCCTGAAATTGCAGGCTGGTTTGTGTTGCCAAAATATTATTTAATTTAAATCTTCATGAAAATATGTTTCCCATACACCTCGCTCACTGTTCCCTTCAAACCCTGTCAGCTATGTGCATTGAGAACTTGGAAGGGGACTATTATATTCCTGGCTCACAACCTGATGGAGCTGAAGGAATTTGGAAAGAAGCACAGGCTCGATTCGGTTTTCATTTTGAAAAAACACTGTCCCCTTACATCCCCTTACTAAGTATAGTTGGGTTTTCAATTGTCAGGAGGCAACAGATGAAGCTGTCCTGCTATGGGCCAAGCGGGTGCAGTCTGACTACAACCGCAAAGCCCCCAAGAGTGCAAGTGCGAAGCAAAAGGCATTTGGGTTGCTGAAACTAGGGGGTTGGTTTTTTTCTAAGATTTCCAAGTTTTCCAAGCCCTTCACTCCTAAACCCTGGACAGAAAATGGCCCAGCTTGATGCTGGGAAAATGCAAGAGTTGTTTTCCCTGGCCTGCTTCATGTCGTGGCTGAAGCCGAAGATGGAAGTCCAGCTTGGGAAAGATTCCGAAGTTTTGGAGCGCATTGATGAAATGTGGGACCTTGGGCTACTTGGACTTTTTTTTTACTTGGGCTCTTGGGATAAAAACACATCATTCTGGACTATGACATCCAAACCCCTTAGAATGTTGTGGAATTCAAATTCCGAACGACTTTTGCCTTTACAGAAAATTCCGCAAGATTCCTAGTTAAAAATTTCCAATCCCCAAGAATGTTCTATATTTTTTTTTCTTTGTGAAAATGTTGTGGAATTTGAATTCCGCACAACTTCAGGGTTTAGTTTCCAAGATTCCCCCAGTGTATCCCTTTCATCCAAATCAATAGTTCTAAAGTTCTAAAGGCATCAGGGACCATTGAAGGGAATTGATAAAGAAACCGCAACACTGGAGGGGAATGGATAAAAAAAACCGCAACACTGGAGGGGAATGGCTAAAAAAAACCGCAACACTGGAGGGGAATGGACAAAAAAAACCGCAACACTGGATGGGAATGGGACCAAAAAACCGCAACATTTGAGGGGAATGGATCAAAAAACCGCAACATTGGAGGGGAATGGACAAAAAAACCGCAACACTTGAGGGGAATGGACAAAAAAAACCGCAACATTGGAGGGGAATGGTCCCAAAACACCGCAACATTGGAGGGGAATGGTCCCAAAACACCGCAACATTCGAGGGGAATGGACAAAACACCGCAACACTGCATGGGGAATGGAACAAAAACCGCAACGTTGGAGGGGAATGGATCAAAAAACTGCAACATTGGAGGGGAATGGATAAACAACACCGCAACATTGGAGAAGGGTGGGTCAAACACTCCACAACAAAAGAGGGGAAACGGAGGGGAATGGAACAACGGCACCATTGGTCAACATTGGGCAACACTACAAAATAAAGCTGGAAGGACATGTTGGAACACTAGACCCACTCTATTTCATTTGATACATGAAATACTAAGTATTTATTAATTCATAGTAATAAATTAGAATAAAAATGATGGGTTAAACCCCACCTGCAAAAACATCAGTTGGTAATGGTAGAAACGAAGGTAGCTTGATAGATAATGGGATAGGTTTCAATGCTTAGTTCCACCATGTTCCACCCCAAAAAATTTCAAACAAAGAACATCACCCCACTCCACAGTCCATAGACTACCCCATGAATGCAAGCCAGTCATCACTTTGAAGTTGTCAGGCTGCTGGATGGTGACCTACGAGCTCACATCAAAGGCAATGATCCATCGTTTGAGATGAACAAGCTAGCCTTCTTTGCTGAAGCAACTGGACAGGTACAGGAAAGCCATATCTTGGAAGCCCAGAATGCTGTTTCCAATGCGCGAAAAGCATCCCTACAGGCAGCATTCAATTTGTTCAAGACTTCCCTTGGAAACGACCAGGTCCTCCAGGAGCGGCACCTTGCAGCTGCGAAGACAGATGAAGCAAGAAATCGCAGTGCAGCTTTGAACTCCTTGCAGGCAGGCTGTGGATCAAGGACGTTTGGCAGATTTTTGGATACCATGATCTATATAACTTTAATATCCCATATTCCCAATTCAATCTGATCAAGAATCTTTCAGCAATTTGGTGGATATACCCTATACCTTCTTTCTTGAAAGATGAACCCTTGTTTCGGCCTTTGGAAGCAGCTGACACTGCGCAGTATCTAATCTAATGGAGAACAGACCTACCAACTCAATGGAAGAATAATATGAAATATTGTTCATACTGAGACTGTTGAAATATAATATTTCAAAATTACATCCCACTATTTTATTTTATATCATGTGTTTCAATCATATTATTTCATTTCATACAATACTTAAACTTTAAAATCATATAATATCATTATCATTATACTGTTCATTAATATTATTGAATGATGTCATTTTAGATCAATTTACATAATAACATAATATAGTATATTTATAGAAGTATCGAATCCTGCCATCCATTCAGGCAACATGTCAAAAACTGCTGTCTCCTGATAATGAGGACCCTTGGGATATTCCCGATTGTTTAATGGACCAACCAGTCCTGCTTCAACACTAGTTAAGACTGTAGATTTCTTGATAGTAGCCAGGGTGGTTATTTTTTGGGGGTGGGGTTGACTGCCAAGCGCATTCAGTTTTCATGGGAATAAAAGGTAACCCCCCAGGCTACCTCCTTCCAATAAATAAGGCCTTGTTAAACCAGCGGTTTCCCTTAATAAGCCCTTTTTGGGGCCTTATTTCTTGGGGGGTAGCTTTGGGGGGGTACCTTAGGTTCCCATGAAGTTAACATCATTTGATTCCTGGTTCCTTCCCTGACATTGCCAGAAGATGCATCACACTGCATGGGGCTTGGTGCAAGAATTTGCAAGCCAGACCTTGCCAACATGGAATGCTGCCCCGAAGAAAGCCCAAGGCAGGGTCTGTTTCCGATGATGCTGAAATCTCATCAAGTTAATATTGACAGCTTCAGGTAAGATAGTCCTTCAGTCTCGTGAATCAGTACAGTTAGAACATCATGAATATCATTGTACCGAACTTAAAAATCATCAGAGTTTACCCGTTTACCCTTCGCCCGAAACATATCATTGACCCTGCTGCAGATGGAGACAAAGAAAAGACCATCAGCACAATCAATGCAAAAGTCAACCCGTGGATGCAGCAAACACTTCAAGGTTACGGCAATGGGCTGAGGAGGTCTGAAACAGAGAGGATCTTTGCATGGTGCAACTATGTCACAGCAGGTGTCATTTCTGCAGGGAAGACGGAGTTCACCGTCAACACTATCACCCAATTGGCCCATGCACATCCACGGAACTTCGTTGCAGTAGTTTTGCTCCCCAATCGATCTGGTGATTTGAGGATGCCAGCAACAAAGCAACTCGTTTTGTATATTGATCTACTGTTTTCTCTTAGATTCTTTTCGGGTGTTTGGTTTGCATCCGAGCATCTAAAGGAAACAAAAATGCTTCACAGACCAATCACCAATCCAGGCCAATCCTTTCCTGAAACACCGCTAGGCAAGAGAAAAAGGAAGATGATGATGACGAGCCAGGCCATTTCCGTTTTTTCATGCGGTTTCCGAAAAAAGGGCATCAAATCATAACTTGATGTTTTGTTTGATTTGCTTCCGATTAGTTGATAATTGTCATCAAAACTGATGTCAAAACAAAGCATTGAATCATAACTTGATGTCTTGTTTGATTTGCTCAAACCCTGATACTGCATAAATCTGCACAATGTAAAATCCAATCCAGGGTTCTCATTGTCCTCATGTGTTTATCTTGGGTCTCAATCAAAACAGGACACGAAGGTGTTACAGAGATGGCCATCGATGATGATGATGACGATGAGAAGAAGTGCGACTCGTCCGAGGCTGTTCTTCATGAGTTCTTGTACCGACTCAAGAACTACTTCTTGGAGAATCAACGGGCTTTGCGTGTGCCCTGCTTCTGATGAAAAAAGTTTTAGAAGAATCATTGTGCTTCAATCATTTCAATAATTCGCTATTTACTATCTGAAGTTTGGGCAAGGTTTCCCCGTCGCAGTGAAGCAATCACTTCTATAACTTGACTATTTATTATCCAAAGTTTGGGTAACGTTTCCCTTTCGCAGAATAGATCATATACCATTAACTTTCTTGATTGGGTCATCTTGAATCCCTCAAGGTCAAATCTTGCACACTGGTCTTCGATGAGAACACTGTCTACGGAACTCGTTCTGGGGCCCACCCCTGTTTGCTGGTGACGGCAAATGATAAGAACAATCCCAATGTGTTTTGGAAATCAAAGGCGTGGAAAACCTCAGTGATCAATGGATCCGCCATGTTGCCCCGAAGCGAGATGCTGAAGGTGGAGAAGGCCACAAAGAATTTTGCCTCGGAGGGCAAACTGACGAGAGTCCAGGAGCTGAAACAGGCAAGGGGAAACAGAAAACTTTCAACAAAAAAAGTACAGTAAAGCCCCGTGTCATCTTCATACGATGCACCAGATCTGGTTTAAGTTCTTGTATGTTCTTGTCATTTAGATTTCTTGGTTCTTGTCCGATAATCCCAGCACTCTCATCCTTTTGTTCTAGCAACACCAAACTTCTGTCCGTAGATTATCTTCTGCTGGTTGTCACCCCGAAATCACCTGGAGATGATGGGTTTCTGGTTTGCCACTATTTGGATTGCTTCAAGTATTATTTGATTCTATTTTTTAAAACTTTATCATCGAATCATGGTGCTCTTTCAGCCAAAATGTTCAGTCCAACAATCCCAACATCAACCAATGAGCGGGAATGACAGCAAACAAACAGCAAAGAAAGTACTCCTGACTGCCACCGCAACAACAACCATCACCACAATCCAAACAGCAGCTGGAAGAAAGCTCGAAAAATACCAGAAGATTAAAGGATAATAACAACAAGACAAACAGTGTGAGCGTTGCTAGCATCAAGCAGTGACAACTAGCCAAAGTTCTTATTATGCAAACAACTGACCAATTGACTTGCTATTGATCAACAATAAACATCGATTTCAAGTAATTGTTCTTTGATGGAGAAACGACCTATGAATCTTGAAGATTGCTTTAAATGTTTCAAAATTCCATGATCTTGCAACATCTTTAATTTCTTGGAGTCTCCGTATCTTCAAAGTTCAAGCCATGTTGGGAAAGCCTGATGTTCCCTTTCACAAAGTGTTCAAACCAGAATGCAATGATTGTTGGTCTCTAAGTCATGTTCATAAAACAACATGCCATATCCAACGAGTTTTATATAAACATGAACCCTGTCAGCACCTGGCTGGCACCAGCGTGGTTGAGAAGTGCGTGGGGGCACTCACAGACCCTACGGACAATCACAATGTGATCCTGGATCTCTTGGGCTTTGATGGGTGGCCGGCATCCTATGGTCTGACCGAAACGGCCAAAGGAAACCGATGGGCAGTTGGCACCATTTGCCACACTCTCCATGAAACAAACTTTGTGGGTGAGATTTGCAGCAACAAGATCTTTTCGTTGGCCAGGGATCGAAATTAAAGATCCCTGGTTTTCCCAACTTTATGTCTTTGGTTGAGGAGTTGCAGAAATCCCAATGCCCTTCTACCCAGCCAGAGTTTGCGGTGTGTACGCCATTGGCCGACGGTGGCTTAGTCATCAAAACGGCTTTGATTGAGCTTTGGACTGTCAAGAATGAAGGGTTCAAGGATGAAGCAGAGCCTTGACTTAGATTTGATTTTTTTCCCAAAATAAACAAAACATCCAGCTTTGTAGGCAGGCTTTTGAAACCCAATGAAAACCTAGTCGCAATCAAATAATTTTCATTATCATTATAACAAATCCGCTCTTGGGCATCCCAAGGTGTTTTATCATAATATACCACCTGTTTCCACAACAGCCCCAAATCCCACAGGAACTTCTGATCCGAGAGCACAATCGTCGCTACAATCCAAAGGGCGTGAAGCGCGGCGCTGAGGAGGTGCATGGTGAAGCCAGATCGGAAGAGCCTGAGAGCAAAAGGCTTTGCATCGACAAGACTAGGGATTTGACGGACGAATCCCTGATGGATGATAAGACCCTGGGCAGCTTAATATTTTTTGGTCTCCTTTCATTTCCTCCTTCCAATTTTCCAATGATATATTTTGTGAGGTTCCTCAATGTTTTGCCCCAAATTGTAGCCCTAAGGGTTGTCTTGAGCTCTGGTGCTTTCAAGCTGATCTATGACAAGAAAGAGGAGGTGCTGTGGACGTCCCCAGATAAGCCAGGCCAGCCAGTCGACATTGCTGCATGCACAGAGCTATTTGGTTTTGGTTCTGGGGATTTCGCCCTGAACACTGCAACTTGGTCAATCTAACAAGTTTTTTTTCGCCCCTATAGTGGTGAAACTTCAACAATAAATAACAATAAGAATAATAATCCCCTACCCCTTAAAAGTTCCTAAGAAGGGTATCGCTGTCTTTGCAGGAAGCCACTGACATCATGAATGACACAAGCAAAAGTGGACGCTGGTTGTTATTTCAGATCAACTCTATGGACGATCTGGTGATTGCAGAGGCTGACCGGAAGTTGGGTGAGTGATCACATTAAGAGCCTCAGCATTTTCAACAAGGCCTGCATCGAACCAACCAAGTTTTCTTTGTTGTCAATCCCTGCTGACCTGGTGCCATCTGGAAGTTGCTAAAATCCCATACTGTGTTGGTCCCAAAAAACATAACATTTCATTTTTATGGGCGGTCGCAGCGTCCCTGAATTCAGGGTTCAACGGGCTTCCTGCAACTGGCAGGTCATGAAGATCAGTGATATCCTACGTGGTCTGGAGAATGCTGGTGAGGTGGGCCTGGAGATTGCCCTACACTCTATCAAAGAGGGTGACAAGGTGGTACGGAACAAGCCTTGCTGCTTTGTGCTGGATGCCCCGAAGGACAAGACCAAGGACAAAAAGGCCACTTGTCAAAACATGAGGCTTTTCCAAGTGATTGCATTTTGTCCTCTAAGTTCTGAGGTGTTTAGGCTGGATAGTGCCCCCAAAAGGAACTATTGTGAAGTAAGCCTCTATACCTTGAACACCACCACTCTATAGTGATAAATTTCTTGCTCAACCCATGAATGATAAAATGAACGAATGTTAATTTGCATAATGTAAATTTATGACATTGGGTTTGATTAAGAAAACACCGGAACACCTTATGAACACCTTGCACCAAGTAAGGTTGGTTCAGTGCCTACTTTTGGAGCCCGGATCAACATGGCGAAGGTCCGTGGCGCATCCAACATTAAGATTTGTTGGAGGGTGAGGCTACTTGGTTTTACAAACTAAAGTCAAGAAGTCTCATTCCCACCTAAGACCCCTTTTTGCCTACCAAACTTCAGTCCCAATCAGGTTGCAGCCGAAGGGCGATGGTGCAAAGGAGCTCGTGGCCATTCGTCCAGTCGCCATTCTTCCTGGGGCCATGTCATGCGAAGCAGACAAGATGTATCGCTTGATCTGAGTGATGGCTGGCTTAAGGGGCAGGCTAATCGGCTAACCCTTCCGGTTTCTGTGTGATGATAACACCCATTAAAGATGATAAAAGGCTAAACACGTACTGAATGCGAATGGCCAGTGTGCTAAAGTAGGATCATCCAAAAAATTCATTCAACCATGCTGGGCCTCTATGAAACGGAGGGCGTCGTTTGCCATCTTTGGGGTTGGGTTTTCACGGCGACCGCTTAAACCACTGAAGAGTCAGTGTGCTTGAGTGAAAGGCAATTCGCCACTCCGTTCGCTGTTACCTTGCGCCCTGTGCGCAACAATCATGATGAGCTTTGGCAAAAACAACATACTTTGTGAGCTGGGGCTGGCAGTTTATTTGGGGCCAAATACTGGGTCAAATCAAGCTAAACACATTGAATCATGATTTCGGAAGTAAATGAAGATTATATCATATCTTTTGATTTGCTGACTCTGATTTAAATTGATGAGTCTTCCTGGACTTTATCATCATGTCAATTTGACTGATTCGCCGTTGAGTGATTTGTTCAAAAGTTGGTCGGTTCGCACATTTCGTGACAGCCTGATGTCATCGTCTTCATCTGAAGATGAGCCAGGGCATTGTGGTCAAGCTGGCGACTTCAGGATTTCCCACAGGAGGTTCAGAGTGGCTGACTATTCCGATGTGCTTTCTCAAGCTACGTCAGCAGCAGTTCCACCAGCAGCTTCCTCCAGCAACTAGCCTATTCTGAGAGTCTGCCTGTTGTTACTTCTCTTTGAAATTAATTTCAATCCTCAAATTCAACAGGTTGGTGTTTGGTCTTCCGAACAATCATCATTCCAGTTCTGGGGCACTTTTTTCCGGTCCGGTCCAGTGCATTTCAACTTTTTTTATCTTAGATTTTGACTGAATGAGGAGATACTGGAGATGCAGCACCAGTAGCACCTTCTTTTGGACGAGTGACGCTGAACAGTTCATCGGATTCCCCGAAAGGTGTTGACGAAAAAAAGGTGAAGAAAAAGGAGAAGGAGAATAAGGGGAATGAAAAGGAGAAGGACAAGGAGAACAAAAAAACAAAGAACCTGGGTAAGAAAACCGATAAAGATAAGAAACAGAAGAAGAAGAAAAGAAAGCAGGATGATTCGGCAGACGAAGTCTTCAAGGATGCTGAGGACAAGACTGATGATGACGAGGCAGACGATCAAGGAGAAGAAGGAGAAAATGAAGATGGGAAAAAGGTGAAAAAGAAACCATCGACAAGAAGCACCAAGAAAGAGAAGAAAGAGAAGCAACCCAAAGGCAGAGGTGGAGGCAGAGGAGGTGGCAAGAAGAAGCATGATTTGGAAGGCAGCCCAGGCTCCATTGAAGCGAAATTCCAAAATCTATCCCTGCAAGAAGTTGCTGCTCTAGCTGAGGGTGACAACATTGAAGAGTCTGAGGACTGTTGATAGGTTTTTTCCTCTGACTCTATGTTTCAAAAGCTTTGTTTTGTTGTGCGTGATATTGTCATTTAGACACACTGAGTTGTTTTCCCTGATGTTAGGGTTGTCAAAAAGTGCTTCGGTTGAAAAGGATGAACTGACACACTGACTGACTGACCTTTCCACTTCCAGGACGAAAGCCAAGATTCCCAGATGACCCTTGAGCTGGGCAAGCATTCGGAGGCAACTCACCCTTCGGAAACTCGTTTTAATTGGTTAACCCCTTTTGCTTGGGCAGGGTTTTAACTTAAATGGAAGGTGTCTACTTTCAAACCTTCCCTTCATCACAATCCCAGGGCGAGCGTCACCTACTTGATCGACCTGTTGCAACCCCTTGCAGACAAGACATGGGAACCAAGGAGGTGTTTCAATCAAGTGATGTTTTTGACAACAAAAAATGAACTGAAGTGTTTCAATCATAGAGTTTTTTGGTTTTAGCTGGTGTTCAGTTGTTTTTTGAATCCCTGTCAGGTGGTGATGCCGGGAGCTGCTGTAATGCCTGCAGGATCTTTCAGTGTTTTGCAAAGCAACGCAACAGAGATGCATGAGATGAAGGAGGATTCTGGCAGTAAGGAAACTTGTCGTTTGAAAAAAAAACCTGTTCCCTCAAGAAGATGTTATTCAGAAAATTCAATAAAAGACATCTCGAGGTTTGTCAGGGTATATGTTGATTCAATTTATTGCAAACGCCATCGATTTAGGAGAGCCTGACAAAAAAGCCTTTCCAATAGTTCCTTGGAAACCTTTTTCTTGCAAGATGTCATTGACATTTCAATGCTAATTCTGAAAGGAAAAGGACATTGGTCAATTGTCTAGATGTTTCCTCTCCAAAATGCCACTCACATGACTTTTGATTTACAAGGAGGACTGACTTACAACATTCCTTTCCTTCTCATTCCTTTCCATCATCCCTTCTGAGGAAAAAGAAGCAATGGGTGCCCCCGAGTGCTCAGAGGCTGGGCTCATTGGGTTTGGAGACTAAGACTATCATATAATAATTGCATTTAATTTGACACCATTGATGAAAAAAAAACTGGCCCTGCATGTCCAGGTGTATCCTGAAAGCGAGAATGACCGGACCCTGCGCTACATGCTACTGACGAAAGACCTAAAAATCCGCCCAGGGTTTGAAGTCCCCATGGCTGTGCTGGAGAGGACACATGCTGAGAAAACCGCAAAGATGGAAAGCAGGCAGAGAAGGGCCCATGGTTCCTGTGGCTTCGTTGATGGTATGATTACCCCTCCTGACTCCCAGACAAATGACCAGGAGCAAGACCAACCTTTGCAGAAAGATGGGGAGCAGCAGGGGAATACTGACATGGAAAGCAACGAGGACCAGGTGCAGCACGATGAGATGGAAGGCACTAACGCGGCTGAGATAGACAAGAATGGCAACAAGCAACAGAATGAGATTGCTGAGATGGCAACACAGGTTGAAGTCATTGACATTGAGGAGCAGGAGACTGCAAAGATGGACGGCAAGGATGGCGACGTGCCGCAGGTTGAGGAGAAGGAGAATGCAGAGAATGGCCTTTGCCAGGAGAATGAGAAAGCAGAGGAGAAAGCAGATGGCCAAAAAGACCCACCCAAGAACACTAAAAAGAAACATGAGGAGAAAGCAGAAGGCAAAGATGGAAAGAAGGAAAAGTCTAAGATGGAGAAGGACGACACAGTGGAAGAGACAAAGAAAAATCAGAAGGCAAAGAATGATGCAATGCAGAAGGCCAAAAAAAAAGCATTGCAGAAGGCAAAAAAGGATGCAAAACAGAAGCTGAAGAAGGATGCGAAGAAGAAGGCGAAGAAGGCAAAGCAGGATGCAAAGAAGCAGGAAAGGAAGGATGCAAAGCAGGACGACGTGAAGATCCAAGAAAAGAGGAGGGCAGCAGTGACGAGGACTCCCTCTAAGCCTAAGAAAGAAACAGAAGATCAAATCAAGAAAAAGTTGCACAGTGTTCCTTGGCTTTCTTACGTACGATTAGAATGATTTTTTGTCATTAAAGATTTAAGTGCAGTGTTTTTATCCCCAAAAATTGCCTTCAGGTCTATTCAGGTGCTTGGCATCAAGCTAAGCAGAAGGGGCTTCCGTCGCAAGAAGTGACCAACGAAGCCAATGCTGCACGCAAAGAGCCCCTCAACTCACTAGCAAATTTTTGTATAAATGTTTGGTAGCAGCCAAACCAGCCTTACCATCTCCCTCTTCTCAAACTTTTGTATTGACATGTTTCTCCATCTAACCTTTTTGATTTAATCTAGTTTGTGACTTTTTCTTTTCCATCTGACTCCATCTTACCAAACTGTCTTACCTTTGTTTGTTTGCTTAAGGTGGGTGATCGAGCATGGGCCTCGCGACAGCGCAATCATTCAGAAATTTCTTGCGGCTTTCAACAGCAACAATGGTGAATCGTCATAGTTTTGCTCTGTGCCAGTACATAAATCAGCTGGCCCATTTAACATGAATAGGGGTTGCAGCTTGCTTGGCTGCGTGTGGGCACTTGTGGAGTTCGCAAAAAGTACAAAAAAGTGCTTTTCACTTCACTGCTGCTGTCACCAGTTGAGCAACACTGTTTGTCTTTCAAAGTACTTACCAAAGTATACAAACCGCATGACTGCCAATTGATTTGGTGACACTACATGAACCAATCATTGCACCACTTAAAATCTACGAAGCAACATGTTTGCCAAGGTTCGGGTGATGCCACTGGATCTGGTCCATTCACCATTGCTTGGCGGCTGAAACGGATGACATGTTTCCAAAATGATTTTAAGAACTCCCAAGCTGGATTTGTTTGATCTATCTTTTGAAAATTTGTGATCTCAAGTCAATCTATCTCTTTTTCTTGATTGCTTAAATTGAACCCCATGACAATCAAACATGTTGCATCCGATGTGGATGCAAAGACCTTTGAGCTGGCACAAAAAGACAAGAGCGTGAACAGGAAGATACAGAATACAAGGACTCAGTCCCTTTTGGGCAAGGACCCAGTCACCATGACTTGCTTTTATGTGTGATCATATATGTGATTCATCGCCTGGTAATATTGCGTAACGACACTTTCATGTGGTTCGTTTCCTGCCGCAGAAGCGCTGGGCCTGCCTTACACCTTTTCCAGCTGTAAAGCGCAGAAAAACAGCAGCTGGGAAACATACCACCAACATTTCTGACTAAACACCCTGACATTCCCAGAGTCCAAAGCAGCCGCAGCACGCCGCCAACCCGTTTGTCATAAACCCACCAACTCAACCCGCCTAAGCCAAGCTTGACTAAACCGTGTGAGCACTTAGCACCCAAATACCCTGCAACGCCTCTGAAGCCACAGGCCCCAAGCCCCAACCCTCATAGCATCATGACAGCAACGTGACCATAGTGTTCTACATCGTTTATAAAGATCGCCAATATTTGAGCTATCGTGCTTTGCATCAATGGAACGAGACTAACTAGATTAGATTTTTTGATACGTTTGTAGTTGGATTATACCTTCCAGTTTTCGGTATCACTCAAAAGCTACAAGCTGGCCACGTGTAGCCCATATAACATAACGCCCATGAGACACAACACATGGATGACCTGGAAACGCGAAATGACCGAGCTTTCATTTTCCAAGTGCATCCAAGGAGTGCAAACCTCCAGCTGTCCGCATCTTTGTGCTGTGACAACTTTTGTCCTTCAAAGTTCTTGATTTTCAACCTGATCCACGTATGAAACGCCAAGCAATTGGATGCAACACTGCGAAAGGGTGCAAAAGGCAAGACTTTGATGACAGTTTTGATTTCACTCTCGTAAAGAAACAACTCCAATGCTGCCTGTAAAACAGAAGTTTAAACGTCTGAGCAATTTCTGCCTCTGCTCGAGGGCCTGAGAAGTAGCTGAGCGCCTCTTTCAACTGTTGGCTCGTACGCAACACAGTCGGAAGGGCCTGGCACCAGGCACCCAAATTTTCACCCTAAGTTCTTTCCTATGTGCACAAGACTCCTTTTCTGCGACAAAAGTTCAACAGCTCCAAACAATCCAGGCAAGCAGCAAAGCAGTGTACAAGCCCGACCCGTCAAGCATGTCCAGATCGCCTTTTTGACTCCTTTGTCTTCCATGAGTTCCAGCAAATCCGAAAGCATCTCATGCAAAGAACCACCTGGTGGCAACATGGGCACCTGCTACGCTCTGCCAAACCACCAATCATATCAGCACAATCTTGGCACCTGTCTGGAAGATACGTTTTCCTTCAAAGCAAACCTCAGTGAAAACTTGTATCATAATGATAAACGTAACAGTCGGGAAAAGTCTGTGGGCACCATCTGGAACGCATCGAACTCCATGTTTGCCCCAGCGAAACGTTTTGAGGTGTTCATAGATGAGCGTTGAAGACAACCTACCAGGTCCACCCACTCTTAAAACCAACCCCCGCATTAGGAGGGTGCCAAGCCAGGCTGAGGAAAAGTTGCTTGCAAAGTTCCTCTTTAAGTGTTGTATTCGTGTTTCGCTGGATATAGGGTTTTCAACAAGCTGTTTGCGGATGACCTCCTTCTTCGTGTATATGCAGGGCATTGCAAGTGAGAAGGTTCAAGATCAGTGAAGAACACTGCCACTTAGTTTAGCAAGTTGCATTGATGAGCCTTTATGGTGATGTGTAGATGGATGAAACGCAGGACTCTGCACAGGAATGGGATTAGGTGCATCATCATCATCATCATCATCATCATCATCATCATCATCATCATCATCATATTCATCATCATTTTCTTCTTTTTCGTGTTCTTCGTCATCAGCATCATCACCATCATCATGATGATGATCATCATAATAATC
>OMLO01000809.1_pt1 | contig 22319 bp, 7 predicted proteins | sample 1674811 | NCBI WGS metagenome assembly OMLO01 (sample SAMN06265003, study PRJEB25207) | coral metagenome | isolation source: Coral host | place: Mexico:La Bocana,Puerto Morelos, Mexico | collected 2008-11-13 | reverse complement strand
AGGCATTAAAATAAGGATGATGCATGTTGCATGAAATCTTGCCTCAAAATTAATTGGTTTGGCGCGAATCAGAAACGAAGGAACAAAAAAGTTCCTTTTTTGCAAGCCACAGTTTAATAGAATCTGGCGTTTAAAGCATCCCGCCACCTGCGTAGGAGTGAAAGAATCTGTTTCTTAAAAAAGGATTATGATTTGTTTCGACATGTCATTAAGCTTCTCGTTTTGAAAATCGCCTGATGAAACTATAGCGCCCATAGCTGTCTTTAACTGTGTATAACCCAAACGACCCGACGGTGGAGAATTCCCAGACAAAATTTAAATAAATTAATCGCTGCGCTGGAGGGAGGTACATTGGTGATTACAATGAGCAAGAAGTTTCTGCTAATTTTCTTTGGATTACTATTATTTTAAAATAACAAGGATTCAAGGGTGCTCCAGAACTCCCGAAGGCCAATCTTCGGCATTTTTGAAATTTGGCTCTGAACTTCATCAAAAGGAATAAATATTTTATCAAGTTGATACTACAAGGTTTCGTCGGATATAGAGCCTTTTAATGGCGCACTGGTTTTTGGCTTGTTCGCTTTTGATTTAAATAGGAAGCCTCAATCACTTTTTGACACAGTTTGATTTGGACTAGTCTTTGCGCATGCGTGGTTAGTCAAGGTGTGATACTTGCAGTAGGCAAGTATCACACCTTGCTTGAATAAAATTGGATATTTATTAATTATACTTGTGGTAAATTTTAAGACAAAATATATATCGTCTGTGGTATCTGTTTTGTGTTTGAGTTTTTATGACTAATATTCCAAATTGAACGAAATTTAATGAACCATGTCTTCGAGCGGTTTGTGGTTTTCATGCACTGCACCATCGTCTCGAAGCACATAAGAAATGAACCGTAACAAAATTCATATCTCTTTAGCGAGCCACTGCATCCTTTTAAGAAAAACGTAACTTAAATGCATGCAGTAGGCAAAAGAATGGCCAAATTTGTTATAATTATAACTGCTACAAAATAGAAAAAGCATATTGTTTACACCTGGCATTTCTCATTGTCTATCACTAAGCAACGCCGCTTCGTCTTATCTGTGGTATATACCTGCACGTGCTAAAAACGTTTCATCATTTATGTATCTCCATTTAACCATACCACCCACCTTGATTATTTACGAAGTGACAAACGCCCGCGCTTGTTTACATTAAACAAGAAAGCTCTTGTCGACTGAAGACGACACACCCGCAACGACTTGCACCCAGACTGTCGACTACTCATGTACAGAAACGCGAACAAGAACACTCACTCGTTTGAAGTTCACTAAGGTACCTGTAGCGACTTCATTTCGTTATAAACTGCATTATTTCGCATTCAGCTTAATTGCGAGGTCAGATAACTTTTAATATTTTACCTCCTAAGCGAACGGTGAGTGATGCATCTCATGTTAAGCTCTTATTTCTTTCACCTTAATTGTATCCGGTTGATAAGTTGCCCTTGATTTTATAAAAGTAAAATTACTACCCAGCTCTTGCAAGGAATAGTAATTTTGGAAGGGATTGCCCAGATTAGGGTCTGCCGCAATTCATAGTTGGCTAAGACAATGTTGGGAATAAATAAATGATGAAGTTAAAGACCTGCGTGAATATGCAAACGAGGTCAGGTTGTTCTTGTTGGGGAGCGGAAGACTAAAATCCTTGACTCGAGTTCAATGTTAACCGATTCCCTCAGATTCAGATTCAGGGCATTCCCAATTATCTATGGTGAAACGGCTCGGAAAAATCATATCGGCCAACCTCCTGAACGGTAGGTAAGGTCTCATTAGCTTTCACTTGTAAGCTTGTAATGACGAAAATTCATAAGCGAAGTCGAAACAAAGAAAGCGGAATTTCTTCACATTTAGCTGGCGTTTAAGTGTTACCCTGCTCAAATAAGTAATTGTCTTTTCCAAGCAGACACGTTACTAACCTCTCAGTGATATTTGCTATATATTTGATATATACTTTTGACAATCTAGCGAGTCTGTCGTAAACCTTTCTTATATAATGACAATACTGAAAGAAGAAAAAACAATTCTAAGCTGTTTTATGCCGGTTTATATTATGCGGGATACAACATTATTTCGTGATTTATGGCCAAGTACATCGATCAAAGTCATTATTTAACCAGGAACTATTTTATAACTTAGTTTTGTGAGTAACTGATCAAATGTTGGAGGCAGCTGGAAAACGTTGATTATAACGCTAGTAAAGATTAACTCCAATGAAGAAATAATTCTCCTATCAAAACTCTTTCTAGGAGGCAACAAAGCAAAATTTTAACATTAATAAAAAAATATAGCACTGGTTTTAAAAGTTTTAATCCAACGATAAGCCACTGTATGTTTCATAAACGCGAATATATTTATTGGATTAAAGTGCAAACAAATAATGGAACGAAAAGTCTGTTCTCTTGTTGTGACTAAAACGACCAAACATTGCCTTTCTAGAGATAAACAATAACTTATAAGGAAACAACACGTCTAAGCCTCCTCCACTAAGGACAAATCTTAAGGATTATTCCTTAAAAGAAAAAAAGAAATTGCTTTTGATCGAATAAGATGGCTTGCGTGAGAAGGTTTAGAATTATTAAAATCACTCCTCGGCACCAGAATTTATTCCGTGACTCAAGGGATTATCGATTGCTTAAGAATTGCATTAGGAAGAGCGTGTCTACTATAAATAGGGCAACATTTGAATACAGGCCTTCAAAATTTGTACTCCTACGCAAATCGTTTTCATTTTTGTTTTACCCAAATTTTGGATTTTCTTCATGGGCATAAAAAAATATTAGTACAGTTTGATAATTTTAAGATTGTTAACAAATCATCAACAACATTAACTTTGAGAAGATTCTATTTTACGTTGCTCGTCCATTCTTGCCTTAAAACGACATTTGCAACTGCATTTCTAAGTTATCAATAATTTACCACTAGTAAAAGTTTACTAAAACATATGCAAATATCAGGAGACGAAGTTTGAGTGTTGTCATCAGTAGTTCTTGTGTCTCTTCTTAGACAATACAGTTTTATTTTCTTAAGATACCCGCTAAGATTAACTTTAATTCAAAGAAATATAAATTGTAAGATTCCCAAGTGAAAGGTCACTTAAGGTCTGTTTTTGGATGATAGAGTGCGAGAACTTAACAATATTTACCCAAATGGATGGCTAAGCTGGTTCCGTTTTTGTCGGAACATGGTTCCTGTAGTCGTATAATTTGTGTTTCCTTTTATAGATATCGCTCTAGATCTACCGAAACAACGATTCTATTTGCTAAGGCCAACCACACCACGTACATTTAAAATTAAAAAGGTCTATATGGTCTCGCGGATTTTAGGGTAATATCTAAAACGTTAGTTTAGATTTTTCGTCTTGCACTTCTCTTTTAAATTTCACATACATTTTCCAATAAATTTTATCCCTCGATTTGATTATTCCAAACTAAGTTAAACGAAGTAACGACGAGTTTAGTATTAAGAGTTTATGTCGGTAAGAATCGAGGAAATTTTTAAAAATGTGGTCACACGTACCAATACACCGGTGTTGTCTCGAATCTTCTGGTAAATCGAAAAAAAATGCTAGACACAGGTTTCCTGGGCTACGTTTTAATTTTTGTGGAGGCTTGAAAATCTCTTTCACGAGTGTGAAAGAAACCTACACAAAATTACAGCTTCCGCACCTTCGAAATGTACACCATTCTTGCCTAGCGACGACATGAGGTTTCTCGTCTGGAACATTTTGTTTTCTACAGTAAGTTAATATGAAACCTTCATCTCTTTTAAAAACTAAATCCTTGTAATTCACGAGCTTAGAAGTTTTAAAATAGCACTGCGTTTGAAACAGCCGATTTTAACTGACTGCTGTGAAGTCGCTCATGGGTGGCATAAATGAGGGCCTAGATGAGATTTTTATGAAATTTGATGAGCGTTTCTACAAAACGTCTTCTAGGTTCCACAAATGTGACGTCATAAATCTAAAAGAAAAAGACTAAAATATCAATGGCGAGAATATCAGGAGATTTGACGCATTATCGATCAGTTCATTTTAGGCTTACTCCAATGCGGAGGGTGAAATTATTTTTCCAGCCTCAATTTGTTTGTGATGGACTGAAATAATAACATATTTTACACCGATTCTTACACACGTATCAAACACTTATCCACCATTTTCTTTGGTTTATCCTCTTCCACAAAGCTTGTTAACTAAGTCAATTCCAATAGGGTCTAGGTTCTTAAAGAGCATAAATATTATAAGGACGAAACAGCAAAATGTCGTTAAGGAGACATCGCATCTGATAACTACATTCTCTTCAAAGTTCAGTCCCTTTCTCTCGATACATGGACACCAGGTAACAAAACAAAAGCTATTTTCCTTTTATTTTTTACTTGTATGAAATTATTAAGAAATGACTACTGTAAGAGCCGAGCGGGTCACAAATTTGGCGTTGGTTAAAAGGTTATACTTCGAGATTCATTGCTACGTGCTGTTGTGATCCAGCTCCTCTGTATATACTCCCCGTAGAAAATAGCCCTCCTGTCTCATACCTACAGTAAAAATACTTCATTGTTTTAAATAAATATTTCTTTTACGTCAAATCTTCGAAATAATCAATAATTGTCTGTCTTCTTCGCTTTCATCTCACGACTCTCATTTCACTCCAACACGCAAGCCATTTATGATCAAAATTATTTTTTAAGCCAACTTGTAATATTTGAAATGATACATGTCACAAGGATAGTGGAAACGATTTTCAGGAGTTTCTTTTTTGCGTGGCACAGTATAAATTTTATAGGTCATTCCGAAATTGCGCAGGGAGCTGGGACGAGTTCCAAATTTCAACCATTCAGTAAGCTGACAAAAGAAAGATCACGTCGAGGGTAGTCATTTAACGGGGATTGATGTTTTTAGACTGAATAGACACCAAGTTATAGACCTTGAAACATGATTCAAAATCCATACAAACGTCTCTAATTTTGAGAAAGCTCCCCCAAAACCAAAAACTCTTAATTTTTTAATAAGTTTTGTGACAACAACAAAATTCCGTCGTACACCTACCATTTTATAGAAGCTGAGATGAAATCGCGCATGTCTGCCCATTTTCAAGAGTACCACAAAAATGATGTTATATGGTTTTAGGGGTACCCTTTCTCAAAATTAGAGACGTTTAGAGGGCCTTTGAACCATATTTTAAGGTTTATGACTTGTTCTCTGTTCACCCTAAAATCATCAAACTTGGTCATATGACCACTTTGAGTGTGATGTTTCAATAAGCATCTAAAATATATCCATGAATGGATAACATGGCCAGTAACACAATTCGTTTGGCAAGCAAATCGAGTGATTTTCAGCAGAAATTGCATATAAATCAACTTCCATTTGAATCCTCAGTCCCACGCTGGTCATCCTGGTCAGCGGAATAATCACCAAAATAGTTTACCATTCTTCGCCTGACTGACTGAGCGAGTGAATTACCTGTTTCCCAAATGACTGCCATAACTCATTCAAGCTGCGCCATCACACATTTGCAATTGAACCATTAAATGATGACTTTAAGCTATAATCAGTTTCTCTGCTAAAGTTAAACTCAAAGTTATCTTACGACACAAATTCTAGTCGTATGAATGAAACTGCTAGAATTGTGCCGCAGAGAATGTTTAATAAAAATGAAAAGTTCATTTGACATTATCTCCTACTGACAGCCTCCTGTCCCTTGGGGGCATAAGATTTGGTGCCTGACATAATTTAATAATCACTTTATTTTCAAGTCAAATTAATCGCCTGGAGAGGTTTCTAGCGTTGGTCCTTTTTACAGTAAATTAGAGAGAAGAGAGACGTTTTCAAAGAGAAGCGGTAAAATACGAATTAGTTACCGTAAATGTGTTGCATTCCTTGATCTCGCAAGATGCTAAATTGTTCATTGCAAGATAGATAGGTTAGTGCTGTTTTTTTTTGTTGTTGTTTGGTGGATTTTTAATGGGAAGACCCTAACAGTCATTTTATCTGCCGATTGAACGCAAGTAGCAAAATATCTGCCACCTGTGTCTTCATCTATTGCTTTGTTGTGATCGATGTAAAGACCATTTTGAAAGAGATAACTTTGGCAGAGGTTTTATAATATGGTCCATCCATGATTTCGGCAGGTTTGGCTACGAAATATCTTCGATTAATGACAGGTGGTATGATTTACCAATTGCGAATGCGTGAATATTTCAAAGTTCTTCGTCGATAGTTTGAAAGATCGAGCCGCAAGCGAACTATACCTAAGTATTTGCACGTTACTCGGAAGGATAGCCCTCATGTTTTGGAATCGTTCAAACATGTTTAGTGTAAGTAAAGATGATGATTTTGTGGGCCAGATTACGTGGATAACAGCAAGTTATTTTCCCTGATATTTTTAATTATTTTCTCTTATTTCTCAGCGAGTCGAACAGCTTAACTCAAAATTAGGATAGGTGCTACACTTTAAGGCTTGTAAAACTATATATGAATTGTTATTTTGTCTTCACTTGGCAATAACAGGGCGGTTTCTGCATAAATCAGACAGACGCTGTTAAGGACAGAAGTTTGCAATATGCACTGTTTTGATTTTCTTTTTCAACAAATGCAAAATATTAAACCAATTTTATTTCTATGTCGCTGAATGCTAAATGACAAAATTTGCACGTCTTCTTCTGCTAGCTCAGTCTTGCGAAATATAATTTCATACAGCGGTTGTCAAATCTTTTTTTTCACATGAAAAATACGTCAGGTAGTGATGTAGATTGAATATGCTAAACGCTGAATCTCAAAACATCTGCCAATTCATCTATTTTTTATTAACAAAACAAATTATTTTCACACGAATGCAAAAATAAATTAAAAGAGAGAAAATCCATATTATCTTTTCTAAGGCTTGGTAAAAGGTGTTTTCATTTTTAACTGGTTCTCAGTTTGAAGTGAAGATGCCATCTCTCTTAGGAAAATAGTGTTCACAGACAACATGCATTTTCACGGTTGCCGGTGGAATTAATACTTGGATAATTTTCCAGAATTGAAGGTAGCAGTCGGAAATCAAGCAAATGAATCAATGTTTATGTTTTTATTTATAACCAAAAAGGTAAAGTATATTCTCATTATCTCTTCATAACATATTATTTTGTTTAACTGTTTAGTTTTCTTTAAATATCTTTGTATAACTAGATAACGTAGATGCTACTCGGTTTATTTTAGTGCGACAATACTTTTTGATGTTAAATTTATTCTTTCAAAGTGTTACATTCACTTAGTAATTTCTTTAGTCTGCATATTATTTTGAAAAAAAATATGAACACAATGATCAACTTTTATTTTTGGCGAAGCAAATTAGAGATCTAGGTTTTACTTGATCTTTCTTTCCTAAACAAATTAAACCATTTTCTCAAACTGCTTTTAGTATCGTTTTTCACCTACAAAGGTTTATCTTCATTTTGGGAAAACAGTACAATGGAAAACTCTTAAAATTTCAAAGGAAAATGGCTCCAAAATGCTTCTTTTCAATCTCGGGGGTATATTAAAAGATACCAGATAGCTAGGTAGATATGAGACACTGAGATATTTGTAAAGACAACCTGTACTGAAACCGTTTTGCTTTAACTTCCTCTTCAAGAAAACAATATTTATATTATTTCATTTAATATTCGAAATGTCAATTATAAATTTTTTACAAGGTAATCTGTTGAGACATTTTATGACTCCTATGTTGTATTTGCTTTTTTCACATCTGTTCAGACGGTTGGAATAAGTAAATTTCTATCTCTCATTACTTGAAATAAGATAATAGATAAGAGGACAATTTCCCGAAAGAAACATGAAATAAATTTGTTATTCAACCTTTAATTAAATAACTGCAGGAATATAATGTCTGTAGGCAATTATTCAAAACAAGTCATTATTGAAGTTTATTTATTTCATTTTTGTTGATGACAATAAAAATCACAATTAATCAGTCAAAAGTAAAGGAAAGCAATCACATAACCGCATGGTACTGGCACATAGTAAGTCGTAATTAAAAAAGCGAGAAATGACATTGTTAAAGTTGATTCAACTCCAAGCACGTTAACTTGTGTGGTCGTTCCTTTTCAAATCTATCATTGTTACACTGAGGATGGGGAGATATTTCCCTACAACCGGAAAGTGACAAATGGAGGCATAAAAGATGTTAAGTAAGAAATATATTACTCGCGCGGCCGAGGTCAACGCGATGTACTTGAACGTCAAATCAAGTATAGCGGTTACTATCGATAAGCAAATTCTGATAAGGAAAGTAGGTGCCGAGTCCTTCATGCTTTGGGAGATTGTAATCGCCCACATGCAGAGACCAAGGATCAAGTAAAAACCAGAAAGGAAAGTCAAGAGCAGCCCTTTTAAAGTAATTGTGATTATACTGACTCCGTGAAGAATAACTGAGGTTAATAGAATCAATACGGAACGTTCATAAGCGGTAATAATTGATTAAAACTCGTACAGTAAAGGCGAGGCCAAAACTGAAAAAAACTGAAAATTGTTATCGTTGCAGAGATAGAAAAGACAATTTTGTTCACATTATTCGGCATTCATGTACCAGGTTTTTGGATGGGTTTTGTATTTTTCTCCACTTAAATTATCAACAATCTTTTTAAGTAAATATAAGGGTTCACATTTAAACTATAGAAACAAGTGAAATATAAAAATTTAAAATTCAACATAGCAGATCTGTTTTGTGACAGGTTTATTTATTTCCCTATAACAGTCGTCGATGGTCCTCTTTCTCCATGTTTTGATGTTTGTTTTATTAAGATAAATGTAAATAAATGAAATCAACATGCCCTATCCATTATGGTGAACGTTTACCCATGTGCTGCGTCATAATGACGTCATAGATGCTGCTAATGACAACTTAAGTGACGACAAAAGTCCGAGGTTTACCAATAACTTTGCCGTTAAAGATTTCTGGTATACATTCACATTTAATGGAAATATTAATGAAAGACGGGTTTGGCTAACAAAATTCAGTTAAATACGTCGTAGAATTCATGTCTGCATTATCCTGTCGTGAAAATAGCATAAGCAGTTCTAAGTTACAGGATAACGAGTCTCCGGTCCTAAATGGCCAAGAAAAAACCCGACTAAACAGGTTAATTAAGAACAAATACCATCGAACATGAAGAACATAAACAAGCTTGGTTTTGCTAACATTGATGACATTGTTTGCTTGATCAGAGCGAGTTAAAGTACAACAAAAATAATTAACATAAAAGCAAACCTATACAGTAATGAATTGTTATCTTACTGACAGTCATTTGCTCTCCTTCTCCTTATTTATTTTAGTTTCTTATAAAAAAATGTTACAATTTTGATAAACCAAACTTAGACCATTTTCAGTGGTCTCCTAACCTTTTGTAATAATCATAAAATCCACTATGGCGAATCCAGGATGCGGCTGTTCGAAAATGATGGCGTCATTCCCGCGTCATATGACGTCGTCGATCCATGTTGTGGATATCAAAGGAAAAGTTCCTGGAAGTACTTTCAGTGATATCAGTGACTGAAGTCTCCATGTCAGAGCTTAAATCCTTAAGATTACACAGTGAGGACCTGTAATTCCTCCCGGTCTATCAAACCAACGAAAAACCCGGTCTGAATGGGCCCAAAGACTGGCTTTGTAGCACTGAAACGCGGTCCGAAATATCATGTTGTTTGCTTTATTTCATTCATCAAATGACTTTTTCTTGTTTGCCTAGTCTCATGTAACCTCTTATGAAAGCTTGGCCACATTCAAGTACTTCTTCAATCTCTCATTTGCGGCTCGGACTAAGCCCACATAAGCGCGCTTTGGAATTTTTCTAGTCCTTCTTAATATTTTCATAAATTTATGTAAACACTCTGGGCACGTTTCATTTCATGTTTATATGTTATATTGCCTATTTCCTTAATAATCGTTTGTTTTAACTTATAGCTAAAAGCCGACGATGGAAAATTCTTGACGGATCGAATTAAAGTGATGTTACTTTCCACTTATTTGTAAGCCATCTTTGAAATTATTCAAACCTTTTCTCGTATTGTGTATCCGCTAAGGTGGATTATGAGCATTTTTCTCCAGAAATTCTAGAAAAGGCAAGCCACTCTCTAATGAGGCTACGTAATAACAGATCAGAATTTAAACTGGCTATTAGAGAAATGAGTAAGGTCTGAAAATTAATTTGCGCACGTGACGTTCCGCACTCAGATTTCAATATTTAATTCATAACCATGCTTATGTCAAAATTTCTCCATGTAATGATCTGGCTATGTGAAAATAATCGCATTTGAACAATACGATGTACATTAATATGAACGGTAGCTTACACCCCCAAAAAACGTCATGTAGATCTTGACAGAGATATCGTAGAGTATCGAGCTGTTGGAGATAGAGTTGTACAAATTTTCCGAGAAACTCTATTATTCGTATTATTGTAAGGCAATCTTGAAGTGTTCAAACACATCCAGCTGCCTATTTTCATTATGTGAAGACTAGGGGCAAAGTGTCTAAATGCTTGTTTACGACGGAACGCAATTTAAAAGGCTCATTAACACGCGATTTGTGGCGAAAACGTCTGCCAACTTTCAATTCAATTCAGAATCCTTGCGAAGAATGGACATTCATTAATTTTGAATATGTTCAGCTCCATATAATGGAGTGAATGAAGATTATGGCTTAATATTTCGTCTAACAAGCGTACATGCGTTAAAAGATCTGTGATTTACAGAAAGCTATTAGTAATTTACGATCAGAGCGAAGAAACAAACTTTCGTTTAGAGTAAAATGATCAACTGCACGAAATGGTTCATGATTTTTGGAACTGTATGACGGGGAGGAAAGCCGTTTCGCCAGAAACGTTCGTTTGATAACCATACGTCTTTGATAATAAGTCTCCAATATTCTCTCATTGAAAGGTTTGTATAGCCGTGAGTATGCAAAACTATGGATAATCCAAAGAATTAATTACACAAAGAAACTCTAAAGTTCATTTGTAATCGTATACAGACTTTTCGATTTTAGTCTCCAGCATTTTATACACAGCTCTCCATTTCAATCTTTTGAGTAGCAGAACTACATTTTGTCACCGAAATCTGATTTGATTACTACTCACCTCCATTATGTTTGGCATATTCATCTAATGCACTCGGTATTTAGGACTCGTCTCACTGTGCCGAAAGAAATCTGAAACCGCAGATATATTGTTACGGTTTACCCTACCGTTCCCACTAACATCTCAGGAAAACGGGGCTTTTCAAGAACGTTCTTATGCAAGTGGAATTTGAAAACGGCAGCTTTGCGTTTTGAGAGAGAAAATGATGCGTTTTGAGAGGGAAAATTCCGCTTCAAATTTCTCTAGTGCAGTATGGAGTGCAGCTTATTTATTTGAAGTAAAAACATAGAAGGATGTAAATAGTAACGAATAAGGGCAAACGAACTAACTTATAGCGTATTACATCTAATTTTATTTTGTTTATTACAGCTGGACGTGGATTGATTTTGTTCTGTAAACAAGAACACTGGTCCTTTTTTGCTTTCTTATAAACTTTGCAATTTTATGGCGGAGTCGTTCTAGAAAAGGTGAACGCTCGATCCGAAAGAACACATTGTTTTCATTTTTCGTTAGCGGAATAATTTTTGTTTAACCACAAGAGACGCTTCTTTTATTGAAATGTTTTTTAAGGAAAAAGTAATTCTGTCGGTTCGTTTCTTCAAACACCCGCTACCGCTGTTTTGCCAAAAGCGCATCAAAAACAGTACGCGTTCGACGATTTTCAAAACACAAGAACGACACCATCCTCAACCGAATACCGAACAAATTATTCCGTTGTGTTGCTTAGCGATGGTTACAAGAGGCACGTGAATATTATCCTCTTGAAATGGACACCAAGGGCGCTTTGCATTTTTGCGCCTGACCAAAATTCCGGTTTCAGTTTTTGGGCATTTTTTGTGGCGAGTGGAAAAGCATTTTCAGGAATTTGTGGAAAGGCATTGAAACCTTGTACATACCCAAAGTTTTGAAGATTAAGAACGCTTTATTGTCCGAATTCCCCAAAATACGAATGATCGCACTTCGGAATTCAACAGATTTTCCGGAAAATTTACCTATTGCCCTAACCCTCGTTTTGAAACTTTCTGAAATTTTTTTTTTCTGGGTGGAAAGCGCCTTAATATTTCCGTAATTTCCTCAGAAGGGGTCTCTAATTTTTAAGGTGTAAACATATTAATTCATCTTTTACAATTTTCCAAGTAAACAAATGGAAATTCACAAGACACTCGGAGGGTTTCCAACAAAAGAAAGAACACCAGCAGTGTTAAGCCGAAATAACTACTCCTACGGTTTCAAAAGTCTGCGACAAACTTTAATATCTAGAAATAATTATCGAGTTACCTCTCTTTTGTCTGTTGGTAAACATGTCTCTCAGCGTGAGCCGTTTTCTCGCAAACTGTGACCACAAGGAGAGGCGCAAAGTAATTAAACCAAAAATAGAAACTAAAAACCAAAATTATTATCTTCATAGCTAAATTTCCTATATTTACATTAAGCAGCAATGTGATTGAATGTTTTCCTCCGACGTCCTGTCTATTTTCGTTTTTTTTTTCATTCTTCATAATGACATAAGGGTAATGAATGTTTTACATCACGTACAAGCGTTGAAAGTAAATGAAAACTATGCCTCAATATTGCATGATTTCTTAGATGGCAGAAAACGTATAACAGCTTCTCAGTTTGAAGATCAGTATGTAAAGAGTGAACGATGGAAAGCAAAACAGAAGTGAATAACTGAAAATTATCCCTGTACCAGGTTAAAAAAAAAAATACAAAAAGGCTGCTTAGACATCCCAGTGCGAATTTAAATAGACCTAGGCATGAAACAATTTTCTATTAAAGGCCCGTCGAGTTTATTTATTAATTTTTCCATGAACAACAATGCATCAGAACTGAAAGTAGCTTTGAAAAAAAAACTGTCTCTAAAATGTCCCTTGTCAGGGCTTTTAATTTATGTTTATGTTTCAATTATTCGAAATAACAGAATGTCGCGGCGCAAATGTGCTGTTTGACTTATTCCCGCTATTTCCACTCATAGGAGAGGTTTTTTCACTGAGTGAAGATTTTCTTTCTCTGTGTAATTAATATATCTTTGGTAATTTTCGTGTTAAAGTTTGTTTTGTAGAACGGAAAGGACTAGTCGGTTATCACCATCAAACAAAATTCAACACCCAACAAACTTCACAACTATTTAAATTTCAAACAGGAATGACAATTTTCATCAGCTGATTAATGTATAGCTACGTGCGATCGACTTTGTAACCTGACGACATCAATTCATAAATTGCATTTCCTACGTGATCTGAACCATCGTCTGGTTTCAATCACGATTACATCGCAATAAACAATTAAAGTTCCCCTTAGAGCTTACTCTGCACTCCTGCCTTAATGTGAATTTTTTTAACATTACTTTCTCCTGTTTGTTACTTTACAAGCGCCCGTGCTTGGCTTCTAACACAATGACGATGTCCGGATGTGAGCCAAGTTGGACTCTTAAATTTTGCATCTTCGTGGCGCTGTGCTCCAGCACTGTCTACGGTGAACCAAGGTAAGAAGTATAAGCACTTTTGGAGCAATTTCATTATATATTACTTTACTGTAATCTCTCTTAGCGTGGATTGCGACCATTTCTGCCTAAATTAAACTTTGTGCTGTGACTGCCTCGTAGACCGTAGTTGTGTCCAACATCGACACAACTTGCATTTCGATGCAAAAAAAAAAACAAAAAACCTGAGTATCCCACTTTCTTTAGTTGCAGTCGTCAATTGTTTATGTTACAACGATTTTCTAGGCTCACTCAAACTCTCCTTTACTCCTTTCTTTTTAAATTTTACTCTATGAATCGTAAGGCGACGCTGTCATTACATCTCACACAATGAGCTTGTTAATTAGTTGTAGAACAGCTCAGTTGTTCACCCAGGAATGCTTCAAACCTGCAATTAACTATTAACTTTCGTTTCTTTTTTGTTAGTTTCCCACAGTTACGTTTTTCTCACTCGGTCATTCTCGACTTCCGTTTTAGTTGTTCTTCAAGAAATTAAATATATATAAAAAAAAACAACAACAACCAAAATAAACACAGGGAAGGAGAGCATATGACAGCATTTTGCCAGCAGCTGTCATGACTCTAATGTTAAGTTTGTGTTATTCTGATGGATCTGTAGTTAAATATTTGTCATTTTTCTCAATTTTCTTTTCAACAAACGACTGCAAAATTCCGTGGAACCACAAGAGTTCTGACTCCATAATTTGTTATAATCCTTTTTTTTTACATCGCCTTGATCTGACTTGTCTTTTAAAGCAAGTTATTGGATACACTGAATGCCCAGTTTGCCTACGTCATTCACGGCATGTCTTCCTCCGTAATGAAAGTATAGTGCGTGGTATGGACGGATGTATATATAATTCATTTGTGTTTGTCGAGTTGTGTTATATTTTCATTCAGTTTGCCGCTCTAGAAACATTATTACTTGGAAATATATACGTGCTTGATAAATTCTCGAAAATTTGTAATATTTACCGGCTGAAAAGGCGGTGAATGACAAATAGAAAGATTGTATAATAATGTCCGGCGGGAGGCTTGTTGGTGACTTACGTTTCGACAACCTGACAACCTGACAATCTGAGCGGAAGTCATCTTTAGACTCTGAAGATGACTTCCGCTCAGGTTGTCGAAACGTCAGTCACCAAGAAGAGTTATTTTCAGAACTACCCTCACCCGGACGATCACAATATACGAACTACTGATACTCCTGGGTTCAAAACCATTTACATTGTAATTAGTGTACTGTCAGACGGTACATTAGTTGGCTTGGGATTTATACGTAACTGTGATTTTCTGCGTAAGTGAGGTAAGTTTTGTGCCACCTGATTTACTCTTGGCTACCGGTAACTTGGAGATGGCCTATTTCATTGCTTTTAGATTAGTGACGAACATAACGTATAGCAAATACTATTGTTCAAATGTGATTATTTTCAGACGTTCAGCGAAGGATATGACAGCTCTTTTAAACAAGCTCATTAAAGGTTACGACAATCGACTCAGGCCAAATTTTGGAGGTAAGCATGATATTTTACCTTGTAAACGCTGTACTGGTTGATGATTTTTGAAAGGTTCTTATTTTCACTTTGTATCAGGAAGTACGGACCAACTGATTGACACAGCAGGACCATTTCCGAGTTACCTTAATTTTACCCCTGTGTCAAAACGAATCTTCGTGTAGAACCAATGTATAGTAGCTACACGTTCATTTTCATGCAAAACAAAATCATTTTCGTATGGAACGCAGAATTATTCATTTTGAAACAGACAAAACAAAACTCGAAAACGGCCTATTAGCCAAACAGAAATCACTAAGCCACTTTAGTCAGGGTGTATTTTCAGCTGCTTATAATTACAGATAGCAGCAATCATAATCACCAATCAAAATGTATTTGCTGATGCAGTTCTTATGTTCATACTAACAGACATTATAACCAAACTTATTTTGAGTGATTCTTCTTATGTCGTTCGAAGGTGATCCTGTTATTATCACTGTAGGATTATGGGTATTGTCCATCGACTCAATCAACGTTGTAGACATGGTAAGGAGGTTCTTGTACTTCGCTACTTACAGAATTTTAACTTACACGGTAATTCTTTGGATCTCCCAGTCTGACAACTTTGCACCCAGCTCGCTGAGAATTAGAGGAAGCTAGAGAATCACGACATGTATACTCCTTGATTTGTCCTTCCCTCCTTTGAAGGCTTGGTTGTTTGGCTGCATACACTCAAACGTTCATTTGACGACTCTACCCAAAACTCGCACAAGTTGGACCTGTCATTAACTAATAGTGGAAACTGTAATTGCGTATAGGCTAATCCAACTAATCAGCAATGAAAGAAGTTTCAAATGACTAAGAATTTAATGGACTACTCATTGTAGGAAGTAAATGTACCATCATCAATCGAATAAAATGTGGAATTCCCCTCCCCCATACATACCTCGAAAAAACCTCTTTCCATTTGACACATATTGTACTGAAATACACTTTATAGCTTTCTTCTGTACTTCTTGTTTTCATTTTCCAAGGACTACAAATTGGATTTCTTTTTGAGGCAACTGTGGACTGACCCGCGTCTAAGTCACGACTGGAATCAAACTCTAGCCCTTAGCAACACCATGCTGGATAAGATATGGGTCCCAGATACGTATTTTGAGAATTCTAAAAGTTCAAAGTTCCATAAAGTGACAATGGTCAATAAGCTGTTGTCCATATCGCCCGATGGAGGGGTCCATTACAATGCAAGGTAAAAGAAAACTATTCAGACCATTTCAATAAATCTACATATACACTTTTTTTTGCTTCGAAAGTAATTATTTTTATAGTAACTATGTTATAAGTTCATTGAAGGAAAGAGTCAGAAGCATGAACGACGGCAATCGCAACGAAAGCCAAACATAAATACTTTGATAACAGTCCTCGGCAAAACAACAACCTGAAATGACCAAGTTTTGCTTCTGATTTCGGAATACGACTGCCACGATGGCAAATTTCTCGTGTTGCTTTTTGGAATTGATCGCTGGCGTTGCAGACTTAATTTGAGCAAATTTTTAGACCGAGTGGCATACTGAGAGGATTCAGATAGTTAAGGAATTTGTCGTCCCTGGCGTCGTCATTGCTTAAACGCCCTATTATAAATAATGATGAAATGATGGAAAACATTTTTGAAAGGACTACAACATATTTAAAAACCTTATAAAATCATACTGATAGCCAAACGCTGATAGTAGGAAAACACTCTTTATAATTTGACCGGCAAGGGCTATTGCTTGAAAATTAGCAAGCATGTATTCCTTACAAGTCATTCAATATGCTCAATTCCTAATTCATACGCATTTCAACATTTGTCAGAAATTAAATGGTGTTTTTTTTTCAGAGTGACTGTACGGGCAAGCTGTCCAATGGATCTACATCTCTTTCCATTTGACGAACAACACTGCGATTTAAACATCGAGAGCTGTAAGTATGGTTCACCATGTCTAAGAAAATAATCCTTTCCCATACCATCCCAACTCAGTTTGGGATTTGGTACCCAGGGGATTAGGTAAATGACAGTATAAAATAATTTAAACTTGTTCCACATTATCCCTATACTCGGGTCTACTCAAGGCAGCATAAGCGAAGAGGTTGTTGTTGATCTACAGTAGCTTCTGTTTTCACCTTGTCCTCAGTCCAGAGCGATTCTTCATAACTTATTACCAAGTCATTATTAAAAATGTCCAGGGTAGAATATTACGCTATGAGCATTGGCAACCGAACAGTAAATACACCAATGAACGTCAATACAATATCTACTTGCTAGTCTTTTAAGAATGCCTAAGAAACTGATCTGTAATATGACAGTTTTCTGATTCTGCACAACTCAGATGGATACAACGCTGAAAACATGCAGTATGAATGGGAGAATCGAACTGACAATGGAGTAGCAGTTAATAAGAAGCTTGATGATATGCCTCAGTATAACTTGACGGGTACATCAACCAAAAGATATTTCACCATGTATTACTCAGGTATGCAAATTAAGCTTATTTTCAATTACTTCAACTAAAATCTATGGAGGCCATTTTCTGCCTACAATATATATAGACATAATCTAGTTTACTTTCTAAAAGCGGTTATAAAGCTGCCTATTGAAAAATAATTTCAAACAATCTTTTAGCGAGTCTCTTTTCTTTTTGTCAATTCAAACGTGACAGTAAAGAAATAAATTGATTATTAACGAAAATATCTTCCTTTGAGTGGGAAATCGCTATGATTTTGTCCGGAGAATGAAAAGGTAGCACCAATTAAAATTGCAAAAACAGCTTGCTGGTGAAACAGTACCAAACTTAAGTGATACTAAATGGCGTTCGTTTGAATGGTTATATAAGGAATTTCGCTTCGTAGAAGAAAATGGTAGAAGTAAAGTTACCAATCACAGATTTGCCATGCAGGGTCGAAGAAATATTCAACATTTTGCTGATTTTTTCATAAAGGGTTAATGTTTCAATTAATAGAAAAAGCTGAAAAATATAATAGTTTTCCATGTTTTTTTTTCTTTCATCAGGAAATTGGTCGCGTCTGCAATCTTCCTTTAGCTTCGTCAGGAGATCAGGATATTTTCTCATTCATATCTACGCTCCATGTGCGCTCATTGTTATATTATCATGGATATCATTTTGTATTCCTCCTGATGCCACTGCTGCTCGTATTGCTCTTGGGATAACTTCCGTATTGACTATTACGACGATATTAAACATGCTAAATACAGCGATGCCAAAGGTAAGGAACTCTCTGTGAAATAAATCTTTGAGTGCCCTAGACAGGCAGACAAGCAGGTAAGCATCTATTAGTCTGTCTGTCTTCAAAGACAGACAGACAAACAGACAGACAGATAAATACGCACATTACGGGTATCAGTGTCAGGCTTCCGCTGATTATTAGTTCCCTCGGTTTACACTAAATCGAACCGTGGTGTAGAGTAGTGTATATGTTGTAGTTAAATTTTAAATTCAGGTAAAAATAATTTCAACCTAGTTTGATTGTCAATTTCCTTTGTCTTCTAACCCTAATTATTCATAATCAATGAATAAGTAGCGTTAAGAGACAAAGGAATTTAATTTTTACCTGAATTTAATTTTTAACTACAACATATACATGTATTTGAAATATTGCTGTGCAGTGCGAGGCATAGTGATAGCCGTGATGTGATCGTTCAGGTTTTCTGATGGATGCCTAATTAGCATGCTAACTTATGGATCGTCTGTGTGAGATAGGGAAAAGCGAAACTTTGTATCTCAGATCATCTTCTAGTGTTTTATTGTACATTTACGATATGAATTATCATTCATTTGCCTTTGTACTCCTAGGTCATCCCTTGAGACACAATTGTTAAGAAAAGAAAAAATTGTCTTCTTTTAACACAAACTTTGTTAACATTGCTGTGTTTGCTGTTTCGCCAGGTATCCTACGTGAAGGCAATAGACTGGTACCTTATTGGAAGCTTTTTGTTTGTATTTAGTGTGCTAGTGGAGTACACGTTCGTTCTTTACGTCGTGAACGTCCACAATAAACGATTAAAGAGATTGATGATAGAGCATCAGATACAAGAAGCGGTAAGTAGCAAACTTAACGTCAAGACAAGTTGGGCACTTGTATAGGAATTTCATGTCCCCTCATACTCATGCCTGTGTTATAGGGAAATCCTTTGTTACGATATTTGCCCCATAGTTAAGCTTAAGTGCGTAACTAGCCAACCAATCTGGAAAGGGCTACTTTGTTAAAATAATAAACGACTGGATTTTCCTTTCTTGTTTTTCCTGTCCAGGAAGAAGCTAATGCTTCCCGGAAGCCAGCAATGAATGGCAGTGTAGCAAACAAAAATCATCGTGAGAGCCACGACTATGATTACGACCCTCTAGAGGTAATTACATATACATCTTTAATGTATTTATCTCTTGAGTTAAATTTTATGCCCCGGATAAAACAGTGTATGAAGGTCATCTATCAATGGCCTGCTTCATACTTCAAACGTGTTATTATAGGCCAATTATGATGTACCTATATGATGATTTATCCAATGGAGACGGGAAGTTCGCCTAAATATGGTATCGTTATTCAAACCAATTATTCGTGCTTCTGCAAATGTAGTCGTTTAGCATGTCTCGAAAACGTGCTTCAAAGAGAATTTTGCTCCATAAATTGTCTAGACAGCGAATTTATTTCCGGGTAATTTATTTATCTCAGGCAGGCAAAGCAAATTATCTGTTGATAGATAATCTAATCAGTCCCCTGTATAAATGCCGCAATTCATTCACAGACTTGCCACTTAAACTGAACAAAACTAATTAATACTCAACTTAAATAATAGGATTTAAAAACTCCAACGGGTGATAGGCCAGTTGACTGTTTTCAAGCATGACGAAGGAGTTGAACTAGGGTCTACCGAGAAACAGTCTTCGGCTTAGCGCCCTGAGCGAGACTTGAAACTACGACCTCCGGGGGTTCAGCTCCTTAACCACCCGGTCACGCTCCCTCCTGAAATAATCTTTATTATAACCACTTTTCATAGGTCATCATGCGCTGTTTGACCAGAGAATCATATATTCTGCATATGTTGCCAATACTAATGAGAGTGACAATATAAATAAGCTACTGCAACACAATTTCTTTCATGTTTTTAATTTGTTTGCCGTCGTTCTTTTCTATATCTAGAGCTACAGTGCTTTCAGCGATAAATCTAAAAAACCAAGCACACATCTCTGCGACAGATCAAAATCAAAGCGACATGGTGCTTCCGATGACATAGAGAGCAGACCGCTGACCTATCCCAGGTCACCACAGTGCAGGGTGAAAACATCATGCTTTAATGTGATCGATCCAGATTGCATCGATGATTACGCTAGAGTTCTCTTTCCAGTCTGTTTTTTCATCTTTAACATTGTATACTGGTTAAGATTTAAGTTTCTGTGAGGCATAACTTACCAAGGCAAATATATAAAGCGGTTTATTTTTCTATCAGAAAGTCAAAATTGAGGTACAACGAAAATGTGGACGACTGTAAAAGCAGTGGACCCAAGTTGAGTTGTAGTTGTCTGCTTAATAGATCTTAAGCTAGACAAAAAGACATTTCCTCAGATTTCAAATAACCTGATGATTGTGTTTCAAAGGCCCTCGTTTTCCAGACCATTTACTCTCATACTTAAAGAAGGCCAAAAGGCTTCACGTGCATGCAAGACCTAGTCAGAAAAAGAGATTTGTAAACAGGTCCCAGAACCTGTTAAACCTGATTTTGCCACGTCCGATACACCTTGTCTTCATCCTTTGTTATCGTGTGGTGGGGGTGTTATTGAATTGGTGCTACGTAAATGGACTCTGCCTTGATACAAGACCTACAATCGATTAGACCAAAGAGGTGATTACTTTAATGTGTTGTTAAAATATGCAAAGTAGAAAAATTATTTACCAGTTTTGTGCGTGCAGAAATCTATGCATTCGAATTCTAGATTCGGCAGTGTACGCACATGCGCGTACAAATTGAAATGCTTTTCTTTCTGTGCAGACGAGCTCTATCTCTACAAATGTACGTTAATATAAAGAATATTTAAATCATATGTAATACAAATTAATTCCGTGGCATCAAATGCAAGGAAAAGATTTTCTGTACGTTTATGTCAGTTATTAAACCTAAAAAGTTTACTCTGTAAGAAAATGTTGCCTTTGAGAAAGGTCAGTCTGCACTAACTCTTGCTTTTTATAAATAAGAAAGAGTGCTTCTTGGATTGTTTGCTTTGAAAAGTTAAATGTTTCTTTAAAGAGATAATTCATACATACTGTGAAGGTTGCTTGTTCATAAAAATAGATATAAACGCGACATGTAATTATTTTTTAGTTAATACGGACCAAGCAAGTAATTTTCGCGATATAACTGCATCGTGTGTTTACCAATCGTGTTTGCTGATTGTAATAAAAAAAGGAATTTGATCAATAAGCAAATAAGACTTGTAAAACTAAGAGACATGCATAGTTAGTGGAGGGACCCCTCCCTAACTATAATACATGTAAGATAAGATACACAATATTTGTAAGTTAATGATACATGATTAATAAAAACAGTGTTTCAGTTTAATTTTAAGCAATGTGTTTTGCCGACAAGAAATAGAAACTTTGCAGTGGGAGATGATTTCCATGAAAAAATATTCTTTGTATATATTAAGTGTTATTTAAACAATTTTAATGGCTTCAAGGTTTCTTGGTTGTTTGTACGTCATGTTTCCTCATATGAAATATCGTGAAACGCGACTTTGAGAGCGAACTGAGCTTTAGTTTGGGTCTCCAGGTTGCGCACTAAACAAGGCAAATTCTTGAAGTAGGCAAACTCGTGTCGGCAGAGTTGATAAACTCGTGTTTTTACACGTCAAACTTGCGCCAAATCACCACAAACGCTAATATACAATGGCCGACAGTTGCCGCTTGTGTCTTAGTCTTGTTTTATGTTAATCACCGGAGAAGAAATTGAAAGCTGTGGAGAACTAAAACGCCTTCCAAACTAAAATGTGGCATTCCAATTTGGAAAAATTCCGAAGAGAACTGATATTTGACGCTGACAAAAGAGGTGTTTCCGAAGGTTTTGGCTAATTGGAAGGAGAAAAGGAAGTGTTCAGAGGAGTCCACTAGGGACAATACATTCCATTTCATCAAAAT
>OMLO01000808.1_pt1 | contig 22334 bp, 12 predicted proteins | sample 1674811 | NCBI WGS metagenome assembly OMLO01 (sample SAMN06265003, study PRJEB25207) | coral metagenome | isolation source: Coral host | place: Mexico:La Bocana,Puerto Morelos, Mexico | collected 2008-11-13 | reverse complement strand
CAGCGTGCACTATCGGGATTTGGAGCACGCTTACGTATACTGAATTTGATTGCGCGGCTCTGCTAGCTATGTTATAAGAACATTTAGCAAAAAAATAGAAAGGGACGTAACTCAGTAGATATTTTGCAAGAATATACAGCATTGTAAATAATTATTTCATAATTTTGCACTTGGTGTTAATGGCCACGAATTATTCGATAAATCTTGAAATAGGCGAAGACAGTGATAAAAACAAGTCGCCAAAACGAATGAATGCACTGAAAAATTCTTTTGTACGATACCAGCTGTACATGCGACAGGCCAAAAACGTAAATTAGCAAAACTGCACACGTTGTATGATACTAATGGCTCGGCCCACAGTAAGAAGAGATCTTTGGCTCATATGCAGCCATCTTTGTACAGCCATTATTGTCATAAAGATGATTGTTAGAGAGGAAAAATAACATCCAACGATTTGTGTCATAACACCAACAATGCAAAGCATCTTAATGTTCCGGATAAGTCTCCACGTCTGTTAACAACATACATAGATTGACTTATTAACCCAGTGCAGAAATCCGAGAAGGACAAAACCGCAAGAACAACATAGAACGGAGTTCTGAGGGACGGTTTCTTCCAAATTGCCGCCAAAATAAAAGCATTTCCTGCCACTGTCATCGGTGCTAGAAGCGATCTGACACTGAACACAGGCTGTGAGAGTTGCCTGATAGTAAACTGAGTCACTTTAACTGTTTGAAGCAATAAGAAAGGAGCACCAGCTCTTCTGGTAAACGAGTTGAATTGAAGCCCATCGCTCGCTCTAGAATTTTGAAGAGCTACACGGCAGAGGACGCCCGATGAAATCTGGCTTTTCTACATATGTGCTAAAGTAATCTTTGTTGATTTTCTTAATTCCACCAATTTTATTGTTCCTTATGCCAACTAAATTGCTTATAAAATCACACATACTGCCCAAATATCACAAAACTCCCTAGAACTTCAATTTGACTAGTTACATTGGCCTTGAGACATGACATAATTTGTTTCTTCTTAGTTGTGAAATGTAAGAGTCTACATTTTATTCGGAGATGGTTCTTTGGCCAATTAATTTGTTACAGAGTTTTAAGTCATACAAATGTACCAAATATCAATAACCTCCCGGATGGATTCAATTTTATTCATTAGATCGACCTTGTAGCATAATAATCAGGATCAAATTAAATTGTTCAGAAAGTTTTATCTAGAATACTGTTTAAGTCTCTTGTTGATATTTTGATTTCAAGTAATATGAAATCGGTCTTGAGAAATCCAACTTGTGCTAATTGCAATTTATTCAATAGTGTTTTTTTGTTTCATTCAGCGTTGATTGATTTGTTGTTTTCTGTCCTTTCCGTGAACACAATAATGTTATCTTTTGACATCACATGATATTTGACAGTAAGACATTTCTTTAAAAGAAAAGATTTTTTTGAAATTTTGAAATTTGCCACTACTTTGTGTAGTTAGTAGGCAGGTACGTCAATTGCACTGTTTTAATAGATATAGATATTTGTTAAATAACCAGGCCGAAGAAAAAGATTTTACGACATACATGTAATAAACATAACAAAACACGTTGGGAGGGTTCAATTTTAATCATTAAATGTAACTCATGGCGTAAGGCTTATGTTGTTTTTGTACTTATCATCAAATTGCACTATATGATATGTTCTTTTTGTACTGTATTTTGTTTGCATAACAATAAGTGAAAAGATAACGAGAGTATGGTTAGGTTTTCAAACTGTGGATCTATAATTTTGAGAAATGATAGTTTCTGTTAAAATAAGATATGCTTTATTTAAGAGAAACATATGTTCTAAAAAACCCACTTTAATGAAAAGTCTTTTTATCTTTTTTATTTCCTTCTTGACTGTGTGACTGTGTGACTCCACATATTCTTCTTTTAAGGCGTCACTGTATTGGAAATTAAAATCATTCCAGTTCGTACTGTTTACAGCATAAGTTCCTTAGAATAGCCCTTACACTGTTTCTTATTTCCTTTATCCTCCAATAGTAGAGCAAGGGATTTAACGCCGAGGAAGAAAGTACTATGGTAGTACAAACATTAAATATACCATTCCACGATATACTTCGGAAATCCACAACGCTCACTACTAGAATGCAAACAAGAAAGGGAGCATAACTCAATAAAAATAATGCTAGAATATATAAAATTGTGAATACAGACTTTTTGTATTTTTTAATGTCAATGGCGTTTTGATTTGTTTGAACTTGCCTTTGATGGTGACGTATAATCTGAAAAACTTTAAAATAAGCAAACAAAGTTAAACTAAAGTTAAATGCTGCCCCCAAAAGGAGAAGGATGATAAAGACACTAAAGAACTCATTTGTGTAAGACCAATAGTAGGTATTACCGGCGAAAAAAAGGAGTAACGCAACTAGACAAGTGATAAAAAGAGTAACGACTCGTCGTACTGTAAGAAGAGATCTTCGACTCATATGCAGCCATCGTTCTACAGCAATTATTGTCATCATGGTGCCTGTTAAAGAGGAAAAATAGTATCCGGCGCTTCCAGAGACCATACCACCAATGCAGAACATCTCTATGCTTTCTGTTAATTCCCCCAGTTTGTGCACAACATAAAATGGTTGAGTTACTAACCCAGTCAAGAGGTCTGTGAAGGCCAAACCAGCAAGAAGAACATACGATGGAGTCCTGAGAGACGGGTAATTCCAAATTGCTGCTAAAATGAGAGCATTTGCTACAACTGCCATCGGTGCGAGAAGTGAACTGACAACACAGGTTGTAAGTGTTACCTTGTAGTAAAATGAGGTTATTTCGCTTCCGTTTGGAAAAGCTAGAAAGGAACACCAACTGCCTGATAAATGAGATGAATTGAAGGCCATTGCTTACTGTCAAACGTCGAACAATTAAATTGCAAGAAATGGCCAATGGATAGGACCTTTACACTTTTTCATGTCCATTTCTTGATACTGACTCGATTCTGGTGTATTTTAATTCTTTCCGGGTTCTCTTTTTTCAGTGATTTCGTGATCCTTGCTGAATTCCTTATTCCCACTCTTTCATGTCCATTTCGTGATACTGACTCGATTCTGGTGTATTTTTAATTCTTTTCGGGTCAGCTTGTTAACAGAACTGTTTTAATCAGGCTGAATTAAACATCACAAACCGCCATCAGAAGTACAACTTCTTGGGAGAACTTCCTTTATTTTAATCTGCCCAACATCATCTAATTGTTTCAGTGAGCTAGTTTAATTATTGAGCATTTTTTTGTTGTTGTCAGGAAAAAAAATGTAAATTCAATTTCTTTTATTGACAATGCTGTTTTTCTTTAATTGGAAACAACGACAACAGAAGAAACATCTGTCAGGTTTTAAACTGCAGGACAATGGCTGCTCTTTTTTTGTTTGCTTAGTTTGAAAAGAATTGATTTTTTTTGAAAGCATCGCTTTTATGAAAGAGCACATTAGCAAATTACTCATCTTGGACTCTCGGAGCTAAATAGTTATAATTGGTTTGGTAGCTCAAAAAACAATCTTGAATACACATCGAAGTTTAAAAAAAGTCTTTCGATCTACCACATAAGTGGTTTCCCTCTTGAAGCTGTCTTTTAATTCTTCTCACTTGCTAGAGGTCTCTTGCTTTAATCTGAAGTTTTTCAAAGTCAGTAGAAGCACTTAACCTTTCTATCAGGAAACTCTTACTCTCTGACATCGATGGCAGTATTAGCAAATGCCCTCATTTTTGCAGCAATATGCAAAAAAAAAACGTCGCAATAGCTGTAGAAAGATGGCTGCATATGAACCGAAGATCTCTCACTACAGTCCGTCGACTCGTTATTCTTCATATCATCTTTGCAGCTTTTCTAGTTATTACTGTAGCTGCTCGCATGTACGAGCGGGAAATGAGTCCTACAATATTTACTGTCATGAGAGATGTCCACTTGTTGGTGTGGTTGCCACGCCTTTTTCTTATTTTAGCGTTTTCCAAATCTTACGTAGACATCAGTGTCTAGTACAAACAAACGAAAATGCGAAATACAAAAAGTCTAGTTTGTTTTTTCTTTTTTTGCGATTTTTGTACTTAGTTACCTTCTTTATATGTGTTGTATGCTGGTCTTCTTAGCCATGCAGATGTAAGATCATGGAAACTCGATATCTTCCATTACATCCTTCAGTGCTTGCGCGGCCATTGCGTTTTCTTCGTCGTTTATCCATCCCTTGCTTCACTATTGGAGGATAAACGAAATCAGAGATGTGAGATGTATTGTTAGCAACGGACGCTGTAAGAAAAGCGGAGAGGAATCATGACATTTTCAATAATATAAAGCTTGTCAAAAGTCCACGATGTAACTTCTGCTTAAAATTAGTATCAGAGGAAGTAAGGCAGCTCTGGGAGATTAACACATTGTGTTGTGTTGTCTTCGTCGTTTTTCAAAGTTTTAATCTAAAAGTTTTAATCTAAATGTTGAAAGGACTTAGCTTATAACGGCACTATCGCTCTAAATGCTAACGCCGGGTAAGTTAGGCTCTTTACCTGACGTTATCGGCTAGAAATGTTAAGCTGAAAATCCTTAGTAATACTTTTTCAGGCTATTTTAAGAGAGAGCCGCATATAACCTCCTTTATAACTTGTAAGTTTCAATTACACTAAGGATGGCTAGTTTCATTAAACTTGAATCTTTTGCGGTTAGGATTTTAAAGATACTGTTATTTGCAATTAAATTTCACCTTGAGTGTCCAAATTCTTATGATATTCCGGCAGTTAAAATCGGGTTTTAATGATTTCCAATAATTCGACATCATTCGCCCTTTCCATGGCCTGCGGGCAGAAGTATTCAAATTCGTTTGTATTAAAAGTCTCATCTTACTTTGTACCATGCCCTTCATCCACATATCATTGCTGGTGGAACACATTGTCAAAGAACTCTTCTCTACAGGGATATTGCCATGTTGGGGACACACAATGTCTTTCTACCTTCCAAAGCTATGGCCTGGAAACATGGTTAACCTGTTTTGAGAGATGCGTAACTTGCTTTAGGACATAAATAATTGCATTTTTGGCGATTGAGTCGCTACAAATTAGCCGGAAATTTAACGTCTGCGGAAACAGGCCTTGGGCCTGGGTCCTCCTGCCTAGCTGCATCATGGGTACTGAAAGGCGCGTGAGTATTTAAGTTTGGGAATGCAGGTAGACAATCATTCTAGGCGACCGTAGGCCAACACCACTCAGCAGAATTTTTGATACTTTCGCTCCGTAAGATGGGCTGCAGGAGCTTGGGCCTGGTTCCTACCTACATTTCCTGTCATTTTTCTCGGTTTTTTTGGGCAGGTTTTTTTCTGGCCCGCGTCTAACCACAGTGTTTTATTAATGGTTACCCGGCTCTCATTATTAATCTAGCTTTATTATCGTATGATTATGATTATAGGAGGAATTTAGAAGATAGTGTTTTGCCTTGCATGGCTTTCATGTATTGGATTCCTCATTTTCTGTACTCTGGTGCTCGGCCAAGACATGCAAACTAAACCTAATGGATCAATGTTGTGTTCTGTTTGTTGCGAGGTGAAGCGTTTTGCCCACGTGTATTACGTAATAAGGACATTTGTTCTAATCGATTCAAGTGAGGTGATATCTTCATCAAATTTCCCAATTTCACAATCGCTGTCAACGTGACAGGAAGTGTAAACTTGTATGGGACAACAGAGTTCTTTTTTCTAAGCATAACTCTTACTTTTCATTGGTAATCAGTTTTAATTAACAGGAAGCAAAATTTCAGTACGCACCGGTCCTTTCCCGTGAATCAGCTCGAGATTGCGATTTTTGCCTGACTCCGAGTAGGCAATGGCCTCCAATTCCTCTCGCTTGTCAGACGACTGGTGCTCCTTTCTAATTCTTTCAAACAGCAGTAAAAGCACCTCAGTTTACTATCAGGTGACTCTTACATCCTGTGTTGTCACCTCGCTTATGGTACCGATGACAGTGGCAGGAAATGCTATAATTTTGGCGGCAGTTTGGAAGAACCCGTCTCTCAGGACGCCGTCCTATGTTCTTCTTGCTGGTTTGTCCTTGACTGACTTTTGTAGTGGGTTACTAAGTCAACCATTTTACGTTGTGTACAAATTGGCGGAACTAGCAGGAGACAGGAAAGTGATCTGCATTTCTGGTGTTATCACACAAAGCGTTGGATACTATTTTTCCGCCTTAACAGTCATCGTCATGACAATAATAGCTGTAGAAAGATGGCTGCATATGAGCCAAAGATCTCTTCTCACAGTGCGTCGAGTCGTTATGCTTTATATCACATCTGCAGTTTTGCTTATTGTGCTTGATGCTATACACATGTACGGTTGGTATCATACGAACAGAAACTTCAAAACAGTGATAGTCATCTTCGTGTTGTGCACAACATTTTGTTTTGTTCTTACAGCGTTCGCCTATTACAAGGTTTATCGAATCATACGTCATCATCAAAGTCAAATACAAGCTAACGAAAACGCCATTGACATGGAAAAATACAAGAAGTCTGTTTTCACAATTTTGTATATTCTTGCGTTATTTTTACTGAGTTACGTTCCCTACGTGGGCTGCCTTTTAGTAGTTAACATTCTGGACATTTTTGGAACTAAATCATCGTCAGCAGCCTTCAATGTTTGCGGTGCTATAGTGTTTGTCTCGTCGTTTGTCAATCCCTTGCTTTACTATTGGAGGATAAACGATATAAGACATAGTGTAGTAAGCATTGCAAGCAAAGTACGTTGTAAAAAATGTTGAGACGAATCGTAATCATTTGAAATTGTAGTACTTGTTATACAGTGATTATAAACAAACAGAAGAACAATAAGCTGTGAACCCAGCCGCGTCATCTCCTAATTGTATTCAGTAGCGCCGCTAGTCCTAAACGAATCGACATCAACTAAAAAGAAAAAAACAGCTAGAGAACTAATCTTGGATGTAGTAAGCATAGCAAGCACGAATCGTAATCATTTGAAATTGTAATACTTGTTAAAGAATAATTATACACAACCGTCGAAGACCAGTAAGCATCATATTTCTTCTCTAAATATCAGTACAGTCCAGTACAACATGAACCACACAGTCATGACAATTTAAATATTCCGAAATTACGCTTAGAAAACCAATTTTTAAATCAAAAAAAGTAAAGTCAGGGATTTGGCTGGCGTGGCACGAAAAACAATTATTCCGTAAATTTTATTTTAGTCCTGTTTGTAATTTTATTCCAGTGCAAGACAAATAAAAATCTTCGGATTTGTAGTGAAATTTGTTCGCTGCTTAATTTTGGTTATTAATTTTACTTTGCTAATCACACACTACATTGCAAATATCCTAATAGATTGATATCTTTATTTTAAGGATTTTTTTTAATTTCCGCCATGAGTAAAACTCAAAACAAGGTTAACGTTCTGCACTCAGATTAACTTTATGCTCACACAGATTAACTTTATGCATTTATAAGGAATTTTCATAACATAGATCTTTTAATTAAAATAACAGCAGATGTATGAAAAGTTCAGTGCAGTTCTGTACCTATTTGTTCAAGGATAAGGAAACAAAAAATATCCTACAAGCATTGCAGTTTCAAACTTGACAGCTGTTTCTTTGACTGCAATTGTTTCTACATGTAATGTGTAATGGAAAGGAGCGAACTGCGACGCACATTTATCATCGCGCACGGGAGAGGACGAACGACTTTTAAAGCAGCGTACATGAATACCGGAAGTTGTTTAATGAAGTATGTAGATCCCAGTTTCCCAGGGGACCCCGAAATGTAGCTTGAAACTGCTGAAAACTGCAAAATGAAAGTTCGAAAAATCTGAATTGTTTCTGTTTGATCGAGTCATGGGGACTTTGCAGGTCTCTGATATATTCCGAAGTTGTCAGTTTGCAGTCGATTTTGCTGCTTCCTCGCTGCTGTCATTCAAGAGGAAGAAAGAAATCCGACGAGATATTGTTGACAATGGAGGCATATTGTCATACGTTTTGACCAAACAGGTAAGCAGAGATCACTGAGCTGCTAATCATACGCTAATGTTAAAATTCAGGATACCTATGTCGCACCAAAATCCTTAGGGATTTTCTTCTCTTATCTCATAACATGCTTTTCATAAAATCAATCGTCCAAGTGTTCATCTGGTGATACTGTGATGTGACCTGAAATATATTTTCCGCATACAAGTCGTGGGTGCGGAAGACGGTGGAAAGTTAGTATTTAAGCTTAAGCTTCTGAAAAAAAAAAATCTGGTTGATAGTCTTAAATATACTCAGTTTAACAATGTGTTCATGACCATTGTCACTGAAAAGGAGTTTGATGATGATGGTAATTCATCTGGGAGAAGTGGATCACAACAAGAGATCTGTCATCCCTTCAGGAAAAAGTGTATTTATAGAGATGTATACTCAGAAAAATTATTGCATACAGTACATGATCCATACATGATGATAAGGAATAAGGGACACTGGACTGAACACAGTAACTGGGTCTCTTAGGAGGGTAGCAAAGCAGGGTGGAGGGGTGGGCGGGGAGCAATGCGGTGGTTGATATCCTGTTTCACAAACAAATCTCAATCAAATTCACATGTCCTGCGTACTTCTAGCTACTTTTTTTCATAAATTCACACATCACATACATGACTTTTAGTTGCTTTTGATGTGTCTCACACTAATTTTTTCCCTCTTTACATGTTATATATATAATATATTATTGTACATTGAACTCTATATCTCTTTTCTGATTGGCCAAAAGTGTACAGTTAATTTTCAAAATCAGTGCCTGTGATGTCATCTAGCTGCAGATTATACAATAATCATGTCGCGGACACACAGAGTCACGTCATGTATGACTGTGGTGCATCGTTATTAAGTTTGCAGCATTCTTTATGTTGCTTGCCATCAGTGAAGAAGCAGAAACATGACTTCCATTTTTTATTCTGTTCAATGTATAATAAAACAATTGTTAGATTTGGTTTTTGTCATTTCCAAAATAATCAATTTGTTGGTAACCCTCTACCTCGACCTTGATTATCCTAGATATCTCAAAAACCTCATCCAATAATTGTTTATAATCTGACTTACCACCCTGTACTAGGATTTAACTCCTCCGCTCCCATTCGATCTAGGGAAGATCCCTTGGAGGTACTCTGTAAATCATTGGGTAGGGGTGTGCCGCTGGAACACTGCAACCCTTAACCGGTACTAGCCCATGATCAGCTTGAACCTGCAACCCTATTCTAGACTAGGCACCACTTATCCTAGACTACTCATTGTCCTTGCAGAAGCTTTATCATTCTGAATTGTTGTCCAACATATTCTAGAATAAAAAAGATTTTTTTTTATTTTTTTTAATTTTCTAGTAAATTATACCTTATTTTGGACTAAGACTGTCTAATTTCTATACCCTATCTCAAACTAAACTATCTGAAAACCTTACCCTTCACAGCAGAACATACCCATATGGCTTATATATGGGAACTCTTCCCCCTGGGGGTAGGGGGGGGGCAAATCTTTTGGCAGGTCACATTTTTTCTTGATACTTTGTGATAAAAAAAAAACCTGGGTAAGGATGCACAGACCTGTTCACCTTAATTTGGATAATTCATTTTCTGTCAGGGGTGGTTACAGAAAATTTGGAAAGAGAGAGCCAAAATAATCTTGAAGAGAATGCACCTTCATCCCATACCACACAACAATAATGAAGAGTTTTTGTGGGCTGGCTTCGGTTACAAAAAAAAATGATTAAAGTGGATCATAGCCCTCTTAGCTTAGCACCTCCTAAATCTACTGATATTACTCCTGTAACTATAAATTTACCAGTAATCTCTGCATTACTTTGTTTCATCCCTTAGACAAGCTTTCTGGTCACTGGTAATGCTGAAAAGACTTTGTCGTCCTACAAAGGAAAAACTGCTGTTAAGTATGGAATTCCTGTGGTTTCGTTTGATTTCATCACTGAGTGCATCAAATCTGGCCAGCTTCTTGATCCACAGCCTTTTCTTCTGGCAGAAACACTTGAGTCACAGAACTTTGCCTCTGGGAAAATAGTCAGTAAGTTGTAAGACTGATAAGAGAAGCTGACAGAGTCACTTTTATGGCGTTATTACACTAAACCCATCAATAATCATTTTTATATTATCAGCTAAGAAGCAAAGATGTCAAAAGCCAACCAAAGTATTAAAGAAACTGCAGCTGCCTGATCTCAATAAAATAAGGTAGGATACCAAAAATTCCATTAGTTATTAGTCATTAAGCCACTGCGCCTCCATAAATGGTTCAATTAATATCAGTAGAGAAAATATGTACTCTCAATGTGGAGCTTATCAGTAACAATATTCCTTAAGTTGCTCTATATGAATTCAAACCAGTGTTAATTGAAACAAAATTACCTTGAAGTGAAAGTGAATGATTCATTCAAAGCATAGCTCTATTGTTTCCTTTATTTCACAGAGTTTGGCTTTACAAGGCTTCAGATAGTCCAGAATTTGATGAACAAAAATGTGAAATTAGTAAAGATGTTCTTTTACAAGTAAGTAACAGTCAAAAATATTAGACAATGTTTGTTGGATGCGGTTGAGTAATTTTATAAGTGAATGTTTGTGTTATCTGTCAAAGTCAGAGCTTTCTCATTGTTAAAATGTCCAGATAAAAGCAGCCGAGAGCATGCAGTTGCAGTAGTCAAGTTAAAATGCCACAGGTGGTTATTTATCTTAAGGTGATATTAACCTCCCCCCCCCCAGAGGGTACTTCCTTTTATGGGCTATATAGGTATGTAAGACCCCAAAAGGATGGGTTTTTGAGCTGTTTTAGTTCTAAATAGGTTATGGTTTTGCACTCTAGTCTTAAATTAATCTCATTTTTTGTAGAAGAAGCTACTTTTTTCATAATTATCAATAAGACCATCAAGGAAAGCCCATCTGCTTCACAATGTCTGTAGCATCTGTCTGAACTTGGTTGCTTATGAAACAGGTCTGAAACAGGGTGTTGATTTAAAGGTCAGGTCTTTATAATAGGAAATCAAATTTTGGATCAAATCATAAATAAATAGGGTAGGGAAAATCACAGATTTTGTTCTTAAATTGGGACAGGGTTTTGGAAAGTGGCCCACACACCCATACCCGATTTTTCTGTGAGAAGCGCTGGTACATAAACATCTTAACTGCAGACTGTGTGTCAACTTAAGTGTGTATTATTGATGTTTAATTCTAGGAAACAGATTGTTTTTTATCTTTGTGTAATTTAGATCTTATCATTCTCTTACAGGGTTTAGATTCCACTGTCAGTACTATGTTGTTTTACTCCCTGGAGCTTCAAGTTATTCCTCCACATGTTCCCTGCACTGGCTCAAGATATCGCATATTTGCACACCATGGGGAACTATCTGGACTCTGGGTATGAGATGAATAAGTTTAGATATCAAGGCAACATAAAACCAAGCAATTAGTCTATTCGCATCTTCTTTTAACACAAGATATCTACAGTACTCTTGTTGAATTTCAAACATACAATATGTAGCATAAGCTCAGAGGGGCTGTGTATGGTATCTTTTGAAGATATTCTAAATATATTAAGTTATCAAAACAATTATACCTCAAACCTGACACTGATTTAAAGGAGTTGCCTTTCTTCTAAGACCAAAACCTAGTTACTGTCTAGTTTCAAGATAAAACACAATATCTACAAATCAAAGGTGTGAATGACATTAAATGTAAAATAAGGGTCCCTATTACCCCTTTAGCCCCCAAAGGGTCTCCCTTTGACGAGTAAAATTGTCTCGTGTTAGACAAGGTAAAATTGTCTGGCATTAGAAAGAGTAAAATCTCTAAGTTACTCTTGGGGAGTAAAGGTTTAAAGGAGAAACTAGAGATAAGCACCAGCCTGATTGGCCACTTGACTTGAATGTAGACTTTCCTGTTACCTATTAAATACTATAAGTTCACTGAATTTTGCATATTTTACTCTTGTTTTAAACACAATGATGTATTGATTTTTCATAGAATAGTGACCAAGGAACCAAGGAATGCAGATACTTTGAAACTGCCGCAGAGGCACTAGGAGCTTATGTCGCTCTGTATGATCAGCAGACACAGCCACCTTACGGCATGACAAGAGCGGAGACTACTCTGTCACATAAGATTGGTTCTGATAAAATGAAGCAGGTGGGGCAGTTAACATGTGTGCTCAAGTTAAATGCAACCCTTGTCTTTTATTCTGACTGTCACTCAGTGCATGTACATTATACATACATGTACATGTAGGAATGCAACAGGTTTCTGCAATAATGGCTGCCTCTACTTAAGTTGAGACAACATACATTACTACATACTGATACATGTACAGGCACAACCATCTTGTGTTGGTGGCCTATAAGCCCTTTTCATAAACTAATGGACTGATATTTGCCTCACTAACCTCATTTTTTGGGCAATAATTCAAAAGAACTCTTGCTCTCAAACAAAGTTAATGAGGCCAATTTCAATGTATTTAAAGAAATTTTTAATTGACACTTGTTTATGAAAAGGGTCTGTGCAAGACAGTATTAGTTAGAAAGTTGCAAAAGAGAATTTAAATTTATGCATGCATAGGCTGCACCGTTTTCTTAGGCAATAAAATTTACAGCTCTTTTCAACTGCAACTTCCTGCTTTAGTTCCAAACAGACTCCAAGAAATATTTTCCCAATCAAAATAGCACTATAAAATGTTAAAATGTGTCCAAATTTTACATTAAGAATTTTGGACATTTGGTGTGCATCATGGAAAATCCACAGAAAATCCTTAGTGAAGAAATTATTCTATGCTAACGCAAGCATACTATAGCTCAGCTTATCTTTTTAAAAATGGTTCTTTTAGAAAATGGAAACGTTATCAATATAAGCTAATAACTTTTAGTATTCCATGACTCCTTTTCTTTTTTTCAGATGACAATAAGTGACCACTGTTCGGAGGAAGACTCTGTCATGTCTCCTGAAGTTGCAAACCTCATTGATTTCATTTGGAATGAAGCAACAGGCAGTCTCACTGACATTCTTGCCATCCCTGTTGACTCCATTAAACTTGAGGATGTAGAGAAAGCTGAAGCAATTTTGCTTTTACTGAGAAAATCATTAGATGCCAATGAAGGTGCCAGCACAATTCAAGAACTCTCTAATGAATTCTTTTCAGTTATTCCACACAAAGACAAAGGAACAGGAATAACATCAAGGCACCTTATTGCACAAAAACAAGACTTGTGTCAGGTAAAGTGAAAAACTACTTAACTTGATTACTAGTTATTGCTGTTGCTCTGACTAGTTAAATTGCTGTGATGTCTCTAGTCAGGTACAAAATATTGAAGATTAGGCAATACCTACTGAAATACTATGATCTCATATTTGGTAGTCAATAATCTTGTGACTTGCAAGCTACAAAATTGCATAATTAAGGACTAGACTCTGGCCCTGCATGGCTCCAAGTAGGTCTACAGAGCAGCTCTATAATTAATGTCTAAATAAGTATCATTTAATGTAATTAATATTCACTCTAAGTCTTTGTCATCAGATTTAACCCTGCAATACTTAAATTTCATTAAGTAAGGAGATGTTCATTCTGTGCACTAAATGTAAAAGAAAAGTATGCTAGTCTATTTTTGAGCACGATATAGGATCTGTAACTTGCAAGGACGAAGAGACATGGTGGCCTCATGGTTAGTGAGCTTGACTCCGGATCAAGCGGTCTGGGTTCGAGCCCTGGCCAGGGACATTGTGTTGTGTTCTTGGGCAAGACACTTAACTCTCACAGTGCCTCTCTGTCTCCACCCGGGTGTATAAATGGGTACCGGCAAATTTAATGCTGGGGGTAACCCTGCAATGGACTAGCAGCACATCCAAAGGGGAATGGCAATATTCCTAGTCAGTTAATACTACAGAAACCGGGATAAGCTCCAGCCTGATAGGCCACTTAGGCTCATATGCAGACTTAACCTTTACCTTTACTTTAACTTGCAAGGACACCATATTTTGAATGCACAACCAGGGAGTTACAAATTAAGATTTCAGGTTAGGTCGAAATCAGAAGCTGCATTAGATGTGGCTTTTGGAAAGGTATCCACATTAATCTAATGGAAGCATCAGTTCAGTAGTATTGCATAGTGCCGTAAGAAATGGTTTGACCATGGGGGAAATGAAAAACTGAAGTAGGACTTTCAAAACTATCTGTGTTAATATTATTTGTCGCCACAGCTCATGAAAGACATGGTTAGTATTGGTGAGTCTACAAACTGGTTAACAAGGAAAAGTGTGTATGCCAAGTACAGGGCACTGAAGTCTCACCTTGAATGTTTGAAACATGACAGCGATGAGTTTGAAAAGATCCGAGAACTTGTGAATGCAAGTGAAATAGGGTAAGTATGTACTCATAGACTAGATGCCATCTATGAATGATAAAGATTGTAACTTGTGCCTAAATGCATTACAAAAGTTTCTCTTCCATTGTAAAATGACAATACAAAATCTGACACTTGAATTTTCTTAACTCATGAGACATTATGAAACTAAGAAAACTAGACAAAAAAAGTCTTGACAAACTGTGAGTTTTATCCAATAAGACAGAGAGCTACAAGTGAATTTTGGCACGAATTAAAACATGAATCAAGTTTATCTTTGGCACTTTTGACAGATCACTTTAGGTGATTTCTTTTGAGTGGTCCTGAATTCAACTCCTCCGTGCCTTGTTAATTAGCAACTGATCCGTGTTGTGTAATGTTTGGTTTATATGTGTTTTATAATCAGACCGCAAACTTAGCCGATAAAAAAAAAGTTGCTTAAATTTGATTACCGTTTTGTTGTACAATTTATGTACCTTACATCAAATGTACACCACAATGCGTTCCACTTGGTCGAGTTTCAGCAAGGGCATACATGTATAACAAGACATCTTACAAGTGAAAGTAACTACCAACATGGAAATAATGTCCATTTAAAAAGTTTTTAGAACGCTTAGGACAATCTTTGAGTTGAAGTTATTTTCTGTCTGTGAAAAGACTACTCTTCTCATGGATTTTTGTTTTCTCTTTGTCATAGTGATTCTAAGATCAGTGTACTCAATGTTTTCTCCATTCATCGGCCAGTAGAAGAAAGTGCTTTTTCTCATAACACTGGTAATAAAAGGCTTCTTTTCCACTCATCAAAGGTGAGAATATTAAACTACCCGCATTGGTGGCTGTGTTGTCATGCTACACCTTGAAAGCAATTCCGTTACAAAAACAAACTGATCTTAGAATGGAATAAAACACGACTGTTCAGAAAGGGGCACTAGCGTGTCCTCATGACGTGTTCTTGGGCAAGACATCATACCCTCAGAATGTCTCTCTTTTGTCATTAGTATTGATTGTAGCCATTGGTAGGGGTATAAAGTGAACCAATTTGATAAAAAGCTGGATGTACCCTGCATGGGACTAGGATACCATCCACGAGGGGGAGGGGGTAGGAACAATAGTCTAGGTAACTTTATGCTTTAGAAACGGGGATAACCTTCAGCACTGTTGGTTGTTTTGGCCCAAGAACAGCCACATAAATTAGCAGTAAGTTATGTACTAATGTGCGTCACATCTCATTGCAGGTGACAAACTTTGTTGGTATACTTTCAAGGTCAGTACACATGGCATACTTACAAAAATCGTCAGTTAAAGCAGTGCTATACTGCCATAAAACATTTGTTTTGTATAACTAATGTGAGCGCGCATGCATACACATGTAGTATACATATATATACTGTACGATAATATGGGATAAAATCTAGAGGCAGCATTAATAACTTTTGGCCGTTGCAGCTGTGTGTAGACAGGTCGTTGTTTTGCCAACAGTCAGTTGGTAAACGGCCAGCAGACGGCCGTCTCTTTGAGTCTTTCTTCAATACGTACACGTTGACAAAATGTTTGTTTAAAGTTTAATATTGCGTTCATTTTAAAACGACATGAAGCATTCCTATGAAGTAATAATTGATCAACGTAGTTATACACACAACTTAAGCATTTGTCGATTTGTGAATTAAAGCCTGAAACAAATTCAGGCCTGAACGAGTTGTGTGTATAACAGCGATGATCAAACATGTCTTCGTATCTTTCTCTGCAGTTCAAATGTATATCTTTCAAATATTCATTTACATAAACCGTTCCTATAAACAAGTACATGATTTAAAACATGTATTTTCACCTTTGCAGAGGACTTCTGATGCCTAAAATTGTTGTTGACGATTTTGGTGGAAAACGGTCCGATCCTGGAATGCTAGGAAGCGGAATTTACTTTTCCAGTTCTGCGAGGTATGGGCTGAAAGACAGCTATACAGCTTGTATAGTACGGCTCTATTGCTATAGCTTTATTAATGATTCCTTCAAATTGAAAAGTGACACTGAAGCAGGACTCTTTTCCTCAGATATCACATGCAAGCAAGCATTTATCAATGATACAAATCAAAGCTATCAAATTCTTATTATAAGATACTGATGCTTGTTGCTCAAGAACATACTAGTGACAAGAGGTCTGACAAGTGACTTGTTTGTTTTAGCACTAGTGCCAAATATTCTGCTCCTGGAAGCAAGGGAACGAGGCTGATGCTTGTTAACGAGGTTGCGTTAGGAAATGTCAAGGTATGAACAAACATTATGCATGTACGATTACTAAAGTAATAATTCGTTGGGACAATCGTATTTCCTGACGACGTTTTGGTGTGTTTAAGCTGGCTTCCCGTTTTACTCACCCAATAAATCAAAGAGCAAGCACATGTTCGTACAATTTATAGTCACGTGACGACATTGATTTCTCCTCATCAAATAGTAATTTTTTTGGATTGGCTGCACTAGGCCAGTTCAACCATAAGCAGTGCCTCTGACTTGTTCTTTAATGCTTAATTATGAATTTCTGCACCGACAAATAACAGCCAATCAGAGAAAACGAAACTGGCTAAACGAAATGTGAACCCGGCCTGTGTTAGATGGCGAAACAGACTCGCTATCTACTCGCAAGTCCACCGAAATTTTAAATCAAAAACGTTTCATTTCTACCCTGTTGTATGCTGCAATCCATACTAGAAGCACACATCAATCTGAAAACTTCCCTCGACTAGCACTGGGTGATCAAACGGTAAAAAACTTGCGTCAACTTCCACGCGCGTTAATTTAATTTAATTTCGATCAAAATGTACGCCAAGTAATCGTTATTGTTGTCCAGTCGTCGTCGAACAAAGATCCAACTCGACAATGGCTAGGAATTTTCCCATTTTCGCAGGGAATAGCGCTTTTATTTTATATTTTAAAGGATTTCAAGAAGTTTTCGTTGGATTTGACGTCACCTCCGTCTGGATACGACAGTTGTCATGGATTGATGACCACAGAGGATGAGCCCTCAGATTTCAAGGTCAGCTGTTAAGTAGTGTACTTGACCCCTAGCTAAGCTAGCTCCCATATTGACAATTTTAAATTATAGATTTTAAGAATAGTGTTGTTTTTAAATGCAAATTGAGTCGTAAATCACTCATAAGTTCTGTTGTATTATTGAAAAAAGGTAATTTTTTGATGCCAAATATAATCAAGCTTTGTTTTCCCCTTACTAGGACGATGAATTTACAATCTACAACAGCAACCAACAGAAAATAAGGTAATCGAAAGAATGTTTAGAGTGATTCTTAATTGAGTAATCAGGCAATTCTTTAAGATTGGCTGAGTAGTCTAATTGCTAAGTAATTGGTTTGGTTTTAATGTTGCAACACTCAGTTGAAAACCTCTCTCTATATATTTATATCTACAGTTTATAGATTTGCTAACAAATGTTGTCTTTAGCTGCCTGACTTGTATAATTTACGTTTCTTTGTAGATATCTAGTCGAGTTTGTTTTGCCTGGTGACACAGTTTTTACTAGAGATGACGTTTCTCTTGATAGTGGTTTTTCAGATGATGAAAGGGAAGCTGTTTCAGAAGGTATTCACAGCATAAATTAAAAGTTAATCTATAGGGTTGGGGAAGGAGGTTATAGTCAAACCTCCATTTAAGGCAGCCTTTTCACTACACCCTCTGTCTTCAACAACCACTTTTTTTTCGTCCCGACGGGCAGTCCATATATTCACTCTTATTTTAAACTCCCTACAAAGGCCACCTCCTCACAACGTGGAGCGTGTCACAGCTGCCAAAATAACCTCTCGACAACGGCCAGTTAATTAACGAACGATAAGCAGGGTTTGTAAAAGCCCCTTTTTATTAGAAAAGGTCGCGAGAGTTAATCGGTACTGTGTATCATTGGTCTCTGTTTCTCATGATTGCGTTACCTATTTATAAATTATGCTGCAATTAGAATTCTTTCTAAGCTAAAAATGCTGCACCCCCGAAAAAAACAGATGTCATGACACCCCTACCTTCCCATAGTGGTCACCTCTCTACAACGGCACTTTCCTCTGTTCCGGGGGGGGGGGGGGGGGGGGGCGATGTAGAGAGGTTCGACTGTGGTTGTTTTCCTTGGAAGGACTATCTAAGAGGCGGGAGAAGAGTGGCGCCTATTTTTGGGGAAGTGATTTCTTAGCACTATCCGACGATATTTATTGGACCGTATTAATTTGACTTTTTTATGCGCGACAGAAATGAAGTCTGCCTAAAACAATATGTTGCTACATTTTTGACCATCCTTACTTCTATTTTCTTGTTTTAACTTGTTTTGTGACGATTAGAGCTAAGCATCACAATTCTAGCTACTGAAACACGAACCAAATGTATATAATGGACGCCAAGCCCGGAAAGTCGCGCGAGAACTAATCGTGATTCGTTTCGCATCTAATTGGTCGAACAAATATGGCGAGTATCCGTTTCTTTTGACATTCGATTGAGTATTGCTCTCTTTTGCGGTTTGATCAGTCTGCGCAATTCAGTGGACCCCCCTCAGTTGATATTGACATTATTAGTCATGTCATCACGTGGTGTAGTGGTACTCGCATCGTGTAGCCTGATAGTGTATTTTTCGTTGCGTTCATATGAAACACCATATACTTGAACTGCGGAGAAATATATGTGGAAATGATTGATGATCGCAGTTATACACATTAAGCAGTTGTGAAAATAAAAAGGCTGATTCGAACCCACGACTTATGCAATACCAGTGCAGTGCTCTACCAACTGAGCTGTCAAGCCAACTGGGAGCTGATCACATTGTGAGTTCGTAATTCACCCGTAGAAGGTGAAGAATGCGAGTGAATATATGTTTATTACGATCTTAACTTTTGATGTTTGGCTAATTAGGTCTCCTGTGAGAACCAACGTTCAATCAAACAGGATCTTCGCTCGCGTTTATTTAGTTTATTTAGTTTGCTTTAATTATCTCTGTCTAAATGCGTTGTTATTATTAGGCCGAACCAACCAGGAAATTACGGTGTAAGAAGTCACATCCCATGTATTCTTTCGCAGACTCCAGTGTGGACCTAACAGATGTGATGTCAGTCGTGGATCCTCTGACAAAAGTCGAGGCAGGACTTAAGGGGACTGGGGACAAGGCCATCCCGCTACAATCAGTTCACATCAAAGCCAGGTTGTTGGATCTTGCCGCACAGGTACAGAAATGCTGATGTACTTGTATAATATTTATAAATAAGAGAGGGCAAAATGCCGCGTTTGAAAATGTATTGAAACGGCTGTCCCCCGTTCTACAAGATTAAGTTGAAGTAAGTCCTTATTTTTGCCAACCCCGGTTGACCCATTCACTCTCCCTCGGGTCAAGTTTGAACTTTAAAGGTAAATTCATTTTTGGGAAACTAGAAAACAATTATTGGAAGTGCTGCTTAATAGCTGCCATTCACTAACGTTTCTGTGGTGTACTGGTCTATGCTTTACTCCTACATGTAGGTCCTGACAACATCGTTTACTTGAATGGTAGCATCACTAGGGTTTCATTTCATGGACGTGGCCTCTACAGCATAAACAGTACCACATGGAGAGTCCTTCTCGTCACTTTTCATTTACATGATATAATACTAAGGTTTTACTTCTGAAGACCACTATTTTGTTTTACGAGAATTCTATTTTGAGCTGCTTAGCCAGGAACCAAGAAAAACGTATTGCTGTAAACGAATAGATTGTGACCCTATACATTCTTTCTAGTAGGATAACGACAACAGATGCAAACAGAAGCTCATAACAAAGTGATCTTAATCCTCAGGTGATAGTCTTCCAAGAGTACAAAAACAACAGTACCACACCCATAGAAGCCAAGTACGTTTTTCCTTTGGACGATATGGCCGCAGGTGTGTGCCTAGCCAAACTGTTTTTGTTTTCTTTTCAATTTTTTTGCCATCTTGAAAGTCTAAACACCTCTCTCTCCTCCGCAGAGGCTCCCAAAGGGAGGGGAAGTTGAAAGGAGAGTAGGAGGGCACAATGAAACGACGGAAAAACGAAAATTCGGGAGCTTCTTCCCCCAACCAGTGTTACCCGCGCTCTTTCTTTGTTCCTTCTCGTCAGCCTCCGACCTACCAGTCTTCACGGTCGAGGCAGCACGAAAGAGATATGAAGCGTTTGAGAGGCACAATGGAGTAATCGACAGTGTATTATTGTTTATAGCCTCTCGAATATCCTGATGTTGTATTGTTCAGCAAAATACTGTTCTTCTTCTGTCTCTGGTATCCTTTCCACCTAGGAGTGTAAATCCCGGGTCGATTCATGTTACGGAAGCGTTGTATTTCCAATGTTGATGAAATTGTGGTTCTTTCTATTCCTGAGACTTGAAAAGACTAAAATCTTAGAAAATTTTAGAAAAGTGGAGATAGGTGCTGACTATTTTCCTTCTTGTTATAGTTTGTGGTTTCGAGGCTTTCATCAACGGTAAACATATCGTGGGTGAAGTGAAGGAGAAAGAACAAGCCCACAAAGAGTATCGGGAAGCCATCAGTCAGGGGCATGGGGCTTACCTCATGGACGAAGAAACTCCGGTATGTCACGTGCCACTGTGCCTGTCCCATGAATCTTTTTGTGCTATAAGCAGAGAGCCTGGTGGATTTCATTAATATTCCATGACATCAGAAAAACACCAAAACTGACTCAAACGTAATTAAAATCAACAACAAGACGCTAGAATTAGAATATCGTTATCACTAAAAGTGAGCATCTTTATTTGCCTCGCTTCACTTTGCTATTTTTTCTTGTCTTTCCTTAGGATGTGTTCACCGTCAGCGTAGGAAACCTCCCTCCCGGTGCATTGGTCTTAATCAAGATAACTTACGTCACTGAGCTCACAGTGGACAGAGAACACATTTGTTTCTCACTCCCAGGCTCCGTGGCACCGTGGACACGTGACAAGGCATTGGACGAAGTTACGCAGGTTTACTATCACTTTGTATTTAAATGTTTATTAGACAGTAATGACAAGGAAGTATAAGTATAATTTTGTAGAAGTCCTAAACAAATTTAACCATATAATTTACCTGAATCTTACAATAACAAATGGAAGCCTTAAAATAAAAAAGAAGTTGTTCAACAACGCTATCTAAGAGTAATGTTGTAGCCGGCCTTGTACTAAACTCCGATCTATATTTGACGTGCCGGTTAAGTCTGTGTTAAATTATTGGACTTTTTTTTCCCCGGGAGAAAGGACGTGTGTTTTTGAACTATAATAAAGATAGTGATCATTAAAACATTCTACCGGTATCATTAGCAAGGTGTAAGTTGATCTACGTAATGCAATGTAGATGAAATAATGTAAGTAGTGTAAGTAGTGGAATCTCAAGTAAGTCTAGGTTATGTAAGCGATTCATAAAAAGTAGCAGGTCTTACTCAGGTAACAAGACTATTTCAATTTTGCTTTTGTCATGCATCGTACTGTTATATTCAAACAGTTCTTTCTAATCGATCAAATGTTTTTTTTTCAGACTGATGTCAAGACAGTAAAGATGAAGGACGAAAGCCTGGGGTGAGTTCTGGGTTTGCAATGGCACTGACTAGTACCCAATCGTCTGTTCCTCTCTCGCCCGTTTATTGAAGACATCCTGGAGTAGTTTGGGTTCGATAGATACGTATGAGTCACTATTACTGCAAATAAAGTCTCTGTCTTGTAACTTTTTGTGTTTCCTTTGCAGAGATCTGTATGAACTATCCGTGGAAATGTCTGTGGAGATGCCGTTTGAGATTCGTACACTCGAGTCTCCAACTCATGTTATTACAACCAAGGTAGTATCAATAACCCGTAAAAAGCTAAATAGCAATATAATTTGATTCCTTTATTTTGAGCTTGCGGAGATCAAAATTGGGGAAAAATTGGGGAAAGCAGAGAGTGTGTTATCACTCTCTGAAAGACTGGAACAACCTAGACAGAGACACCAGAAATGC
>OMLO01000807.1_pt1:12500-22362 | contig 22362 bp, 14 predicted proteins | sample 1674811 | NCBI WGS metagenome assembly OMLO01 (sample SAMN06265003, study PRJEB25207) | coral metagenome | isolation source: Coral host | place: Mexico:La Bocana,Puerto Morelos, Mexico | collected 2008-11-13 | reverse complement strand
TCCAAAAGAACGCGATCACCGTCTATTCCGAGTATTCCTATTCCGGAATAGTCCCAAAAGAACGCGCCCTAAGTATCCCGTCAGTCTCAAAAAGGTATTTTAGTATAGTGGTGCCAAAACTTGATAGGGGAGTTTTTCCAACTTTTGTGCAAATTGTCAGCACATGTACATGTAGAAAAGACAGAAAGTGCTTCAAAATATCCAAACAAATGGTCTTTTTGTGCTTGGATGTAGTACTCAGCTTAAGTATATAAATTCCATGATTATTATTGATAATAGTCGTCCAACAGTAGCAATAGCATGACTAGATGTAGGCGTGATGATTGGTGCAATAGACCTCAGACCGGTTATCTTAGTTGGTAGAGCATTGGACTACCGTGTTGGGTTAAAGCCCCAGACCGGACCAACACTCAGGGTCTTAAAATAACTGAGGAGAATATTCTGCCTTTGCAATGACATCTGCAAATGGTTAGATATTCTAGTCTTCTCGGGCAAGGACGATAAACCGTAGGCCCCATCTCCTGCCTCTTCACTGTTACGGTTAGCAGGGGACGTTAAAGAACCCACACACTCATGGTAAAGAGTAGGGCACATAGTTCCCGGTGTTGTGGTCTGGTCTTTGCCCAATCTCCATTGTGCTGTTGTGTTGTTTAAATGCTCTGAGACATTAGCTGTTACTCTAAAATCTGAGGGTAAATAAAGTATGATGATGACGACGACGACGACGACGACGACGACGACGACGACGACGACGATAATACTACCATAATACTACTGGAAAAATGGCCTGAATAAATAAAAATTTTCAGGCTTTGAACGGCATTGAAAACCATGATCTTTGCATTACCCATGCAATGCTCTCCCAACTGAGCATTTAATTGCAGGTGTTGGAAATCTATTTCAATGGAATATACACTTGAGCCGAGTATGATGTCCACTGAACATAAAGGGCCAACCCACACACAACCACTCTCATGTGGCTTTGATAGCTCAGTTAAGAGAGCATTGCACCAGTAACTAAACACTGTGGGTTTGAATTCTGTACAAAGCCTGAAAATTCTTTCAGGTAATTTTCCCAGTGTTAACGTTTTTGAAACACTACGGTGGCTCTAAAACCACTCCTGACAATATATTAATTTTTTTTTCTTTGATTATTCTCAAAGAAGCATAAGAGTTTTCAGTGGAATTTAAGTTGTAGTGGACAACAAAGCCTTGATTTAGTTTGATTTGTCCCATTTAATTACATAATTATAGCTCCTTCCTACTGCGCAAAGACTGCTAGATGAGTTACTATCATCACAAGAATCTGCTATCAACTCTGTATCAGGAGCTCCAGGTAAGAGTTTGTTATGGTAACAGTTGCATGGTCCTTCAGTTTTAGAGCCAGTTTATTTACAGACTGACTTTATTTTAAACAATGTCTTTAGAAGCATTGTCACTGAATGTACAATATTTGCGGTGTTTTACTAGATCCAACTGCAGGACCATCAGCTGCTGACCACTCAAAATGGTGCTTGGATGAAACTTTGCTCCACGAAAACGTCAAGAAGATGCTAGTTAGATTTTGTGGTCCAAGTCCTTTAGTGTTCAGTGATGTGAATGCTCTGTATTTAGCAAACACTGCTCCTCCAACAGCTGCAGAATGGTAAGAATTTTAAACACATGTATTTGCCAAATGAACGTAATTCACTAATTTCAAAGAAAGTACATGTACAAGGTCTGTATATAACGACTAGGCGGTTTGACCAGTCTCCTACTTCTTGTACAGACTTGGCTTTCACACCCTGTAGGTGACACTTGTTGTGTCAAGGGCTGAGATTTGATGGCTCGATCTTGGTGTACGGAATGATTTCAATCATTCATGGAAGGCCTTCAAACTCAACATATTACAGGAATGTTAAAATCAATGCAGTGTTTCATACTAAGTAATTTAAGACAAACAAAACTTTAGACAGAAAAGGTTATTTGCAATGATCTACATCTTTCTCTGCAGTTCAAATATATGACATTTTATACATGTGTATTCAGTTTCATTCTTCACCACCAATGGGTATATTACAAACTAACAATGTGACCAGCTCCCAGCTGGCTTCATAGCTCAATTGGTAGGGACAATCATCAACACCAGAAAAGCGGTAAGATCAAAGGTAGCTGCCAGCCCCCCCTGCTTTTAATATAAAAGTTGCTGTTGCCTTCTTTTTGAACTTTCATCTGAGAATTTTGGTTTATGTAATTATCCATGTAATATCTACAAGTAGATGAACTAGTCTTTATATTCTCTTAAATGTACCAGTTTTTTAACTTTTGATCCTCATCGTATTGTATGCAGGTCAAATCTTCTCAGGCCCTTACGAGGTCGGGAACCGGAAGGAATGTGGAACCTGCTGTCCATAGTCCGTGAACTGTTCCGTAGAGGTGATATGAATGCTGTGAACCTTCTGACCATTATCACTGAAGAATGTCTGGCCAACGATCAGGTGCTGATTTGGTGGTTTGACAGTCGCAGTCAAGTTGCCAGTAATTCGTCATCTCATAGCCATGGCAATAGCTACAGGGGGAACACTAATGCTGCAAGTACAGAAGCCACTAAGCATGCTTGTGCTGGATTCTGTGATGAGCTTGTGACCTTGTGGAGACTGGCAGCACTCAATCCTAAACTGACAGATGAGGAGAGAGAGGAGATTAAGAGTCAGTTGCAAGAGTGGCATCAAAAAGCTGTCGACAAAGGCAGGACAGGTGTGACTATCTACTGACCATTTCAGAATGATTTAACAAAAATAAGTTGCTTTATGCATTGTGGACTGATTCAACAGCTACTGGGCAGGTAGCCACATGAATCAACCAGCCTACTTTTAACACTCAAATATCAGGTGTAGGTATCTCCAATCCTGACTGCACTAGGAGTAAACTTTAGCAATGGTGACACTTTAATTGTATATAAGTTATAACTGAGTTGCCTTTTGTCTAAAAATGAGTTGTTGTGTAAAACCATTTGAATGAAAATGTGTTCCACCAAGAGGTTCATTTTAATGTATGTAAATCAAACTCATCAAGATCTTCACATGAAAGGTTTTGCACAGGGACCCATTTGAAACAGAGGCCCAGGATAACTCAGATAGAGCCTATCTGCCAGGTTACAGGGCATTAATTCCTAATTATGCACTATCCTGAGTGTGATACTTTTCACATTAGGTCTGGAAACCAATGTGGAATCTTAAATTATTTACCTTTAATCCATTCACTGATTCATTGACTGATTTCTTCATTCATTTTAGTATATTTGCTGATCAATATATTGTCCATCTGCTCTTTCATCTGCTCTTCCATCTGATTCTGTGTGTCCATCCACTTCTGCATTTCATTCAATGCTACTCCTTCTGGAAATGTCTTCCATTTTTTTAGGGAGAGGCACTAGTCATGTGATTCCATCAACAGCAATGTCATGCTTCCCTGGTTTCTGCCCTGCAATAGAGGCTTGCTCACTACACTGGAAAAATCTACAACCAGGGATAGTTCCAGAAGATAATGTTTCAAGCTTAGACTATCCAGAGTCATCCAAAGGTGCTAAGACTGTGCTTGTTGAAAACAGCATGGGACCTCTTGAAAGGTTTGTGTAGCTTCATCATCTTTTCATTGTTTTGTTTACTACATGTACATTCATATGACTTTCAGCAGGGATTTTATAAGTGTTTTCAGCATGTGGGCAACTGGTTTTTACAGGTAGGGAAAACTTTTTTAAATCTAACTTCTTGCTAAGAAAAACATCCTTCTAGATGTTGAAACCAGGTGTACATGTAAGTGATAATTATGGAATTTACACTTCTACCTGCAATATTTGAAATTCTTTCCACTGAATGCTGGTTACAATTTTGGTAGAATTTTGAAATTGCACATGTAGTGTTAACCTGTAATTGGACTGGCATTCATTTGATAACTTTCATGTATCCTAATCACATTTGAATATTATTGATTGGTAAATTGTTTATGTAATAGATCGCAAGACCTAATAGCATTGGATTTATAGATTCAAGTGAAAGGGGAGAATAGCCATCAATGAATTCTCAGTTCAGTGTTGTGCAAAATTCAAAATAAATACAAAATTCTAATAAATGACTGTGAATTCCGTAATACATACAGTTGCATGTTTTAATGCTGCACGACCTTGAGATGCTATGGTGTAAAGAGCAGTTGGATTGTGATGTAAGGTGTTCCAGCCAATACTGTCCAGTATTCCGACAAATTTATGCATGGCATTGTATTATATTCTATTGTGTTGCTTCGTTCTCTATTGTATTGTATTGTTAATCTGTTGTTAGGTGGATATAACACAACACAGTACCATGAATAAATTTGTCGGAGTATTGGGCAACCCTTATTTCAGCCAGTATAAAATAGATTAAAGTTCTTTTCTTTGTTCTCTAGTGTGAGAGGCAGCCAAGGTGTGAATGGAGAAAACACTAGCAACACTTTAGAATCCTCTCCCATCCCTGTGCAAGATGTCAATGAAGATCTGGAGGTGCTCTGTGCTCGAACTGAGGCTCTGCATGTTCATGGGTACCACACCATTGCTGGCAAACTAGCCATGAAACTCGCAGGCAACATTCTAAGTGATGAGAGTAACTTGAACATTCCATTGCATCCTGGAGGTGCAAGAAACAGTAACAGAGGCCCAGACTCAAGTACCATTTTGATAAAAGCTGCCTTTCTCTGTAACGTGCTCGCAGAGGACCTGCAGTGCCACCACTTGGCTTTTAGAGTTGGTATGCTGGGTCTGGAGATGCCAAGACAGCCTGCCAGGAGTAAAGCGTTAGAGGTAATGATTGGAATGGGAAACAGGACTGGGCACCTGCCAAATTGAAAGCTGTGAGGATGATCAGTTTTACCTGCCTCGTTTGCCCATCTACAGAAAAGTATTTCTTTTTGTGTAAAAAGTTCAGATCGAAACGTTTTGCCACCTGTGAAAACCAGTTGTTCTCCTGTTAAAAACGTTAATGAAACCCCTGATGGGAAGGCTTGTTCTTGTGACATTGGAAGTTTGTGATGGTCTTTATTCATCCACTTGCTCTCCTCACTGTAAGGAAAAATCTGGCAGGGAGAGCAGGTGGCTTTACACTCTACAGTACATGTACCTTGTCAACAACAGATCTGTTCAAGTACGTACCGGTATATGGCAAAACCTAGATGTAAGTTATATTGGAGTAAAAGAGGCTAGGTCCAATTTATGGGCAGAGTTATTGTGTTGTGTTTTTGGGCGGGGTACTTTGCTCTCTCGGCACCTCCCTCCACCTAGTAAGGAGTGTAAATGACTGCCAGTATCTGACAAGGCCACCTTGTTGGAGGAGTAATACTCCAAGCTGTCTTGTGCCATGCAGACACTGATACGCTCAACCCATGTAGCTCATTTTGGGTCAATGTGGACTAAGGATGCTGACACAGTGACAGTGGCACTGTGAGCTTGCAAATCTCTGTTGGCCGACGTTATGTTAATAAGCATGTGTGGATTAAAAGGCCACCATTAGTGTAAATAAAATAGTTATTCACTCATTTACATTCACTCTTACTAGTGTCACATCTATTGTGGCAGGTACAACTTACAAATCAAGAATCTGACCTGGTCAGCTTGCTTAAGAGACTTCCTCTTGGCCCAGCCGAAGTAGCAGTTGTTAGGGAGAAAGCGGAGCTCTTGCATCGTGGGCAGCTGACGCGGGGTGAAGCTGTACTGCCTATTATGCTAGCCACATTCATCTTTGATGTTCTGTGCCCGAGTAATGGTGGAACACAAGCCAAGCGACCGGTTACAGGAAAACTTTGCACCTCAACTAAAGAAGACGAGGAGCTCGGATTCCAAGCTGCGCTCCATGCTATAGGTACAGTATAATTATAAATAAAAAATGATTAATTAGTGCTGTTTGTGGTTTGTTTTGAAAATTTGTGAGTTTGCCTTCATACAGGTAGCACTGTGCATAGTAATAAAAAGCAATACTATAGGAGATATTAGCTTGGTAGGGGCGTTTGGGTTGCATAACTGAATAGCCTGTCATCAGCAGGACCAACCAGTCCCACGACCTGCATCTGCTTTCAGATGTCAGGTCTGCAGCAGAGACTGCAGAACTATTATTTTTCTGCAAACCTAGATTTGGCCTCTACAGCCACACTAGACCATGTTACCCGACAGCCCTCGTGGTGCTATTTCATAGTCGAAACCTACTGACGGATGCCAAACCAATAAAGCGATATCGTGTTCAAATCGCGCTGATATTACAGTTGGTTTCAGCACCAGTGAGTTGCGGGTGCAAAAATCACGGATGGAAATTATGACAAAAATCGCACAAAAATCGCCGGCGTAAATGGCCGAGTGAAAACCCAGCAGTCGCACGGCAATACACGGATCTATGTAAAGGTACATCACTCAAAGAGAAGGCATCACCTTTTTTGGAAAAAAAAATGTTCAGACGACCTTTTAGACTCGTTGGATTTAATCATTACAAGACTTGCAGTAATGTGCTAATGTTCTCTTTGGATTAAGTCAAGTCAACTTTATTTAGGCAGGGTGGCCCTATCAGCCGTTGCTGGTATCAACAGGGGCCCTGGGTAAGTTATGACTACTAACTAAAAATTTTAAAAGCGGATAAAATTTTAAGATTTAGACGAAATGGGAACTAAGTTACCTAAGTATATAAATAAGAAAAACTAATGGCTTAAAGTCTAAGAAGGTACTAAAAAATGGAAAGCGATTTAGCTTCTTTTATTGTCAGTAGATTATTAAGCAATCGTTTTCCTTTACCAGGGATGAAAGGAAATGTTTTAGAGAACCAGTACCCCATGTTGTGTGAAGGTACAAGGAGACAGAGAGGAGACTTGGCACTAACACTTCTCCTTCACTGCCGAGAGGATACCTCCAGGATCCGCCAAGTCATGGATGTTCTGTTGGACAAGACCCGATATGACTTACCAAACGTTACTGGAGTGACTCAAGGCAAGAAGAAATTCGAAAGGTCTGATTCACAGGACAATAAGAGTGAGGAAAGCGAGGCATCAAGCAACGGCGGTATTGTCAAGACCAGGACTAGTCTAGGGCTACCCAGCCGCAGAGCGAGGTAAACGTGTTGTTCGTGTCCGTTTGCTTGGTGACATTTTCGGTGTATCTGAGAAGATTCGAAAGCGAAATACAGAGCTTTAAATTGATAGCATTTCGTTTTGTCTTACTGCCGGCTGGTTCTTGTTGTAAATACAACTTGACTATACAGCAAATGAAAGAATTAAGAAAAAGATTAAAAAATGGTTGGTAGAACATCTTTGTTGGTCGTGCTAGAAACGTGTTTCACTTTTCACTGTTTACACTTTGATGTCTCTTTGCTTTGTTTGTTGTTGTTTTTTTTTTTGATTGCTTCGACAATCACAAGTTTGCTTATCTTAAAGCTTTCTGAGAAGCCTTGCGAGCCAATCCAAGTAACAGCTAGCTATGATATTGCTTAAAGTACATGTACTGTGTTAATTGTGTTTGGCATTTTCTCAAGTGCTTTGTTTTCTTCTTGGTATATTTCTCCAGCAATGGCCAAAATTCCTCCAGTACTAGTGACAGTGGCACAGACAGCAGCAGTAAAGACAGTTCAGGGGTAGACAAATGTAAAGCACGCGGAGGGAATGCCAGACCTACAGCTCAAAGACTGGCTGCAGGTGTTGTATCGATAGATGACGAGAGCGGAAGTTCTAGCGGAGTTGACACAGATTCAGTACCAATTCCCGTCCGGGTGGTGGATGGCCATCAAACCGATCTGTGCAGTGCTGTTCCGTACGTTGACGCTCTTCATCTAAACGATCGTGCTGAAAATGAAAATGCTGTTTCTGACTCGAGGCAGGATTTGCCTTATCTGAATGTCCCCAACGACGTATTTATGTATCTCCCAAAACAAGATGCTTCCAATGCCAGTGGTGCAGAACCTGTCCAAGGTGACGTTGGTGTGAGGGACTCCACTCGCGATAACCAAACCACCGTGTTAGATAAGGAACCACACATTACTACTTCTGGTACAGTCGAAAGCGTACATGCAGGTGATCCAGTTGAAAATGTTTCCCAATGCTGTGGTTCCGCTGGAGATGTCCCTCTCGTTTATGATGATGATCCACCGTTAGTCCCGGCAGAAGGCGTCCATCCAAATCTCCAACCTCCGGCTTCGGCTGGATTAAAAGCGAACACACAAAATTTGAAGGAAAATGCAGATTATAGCAACACGATGGCAAGTAATGCGTTACCAGGTACCTCGGAGAGCATTTCTGGCGACAGGTCAGCTCTCATCACTCGCAAAACCCCTACCAGTCAGGATCTGTCATCTGAAGGAGATGTCTCGGATATTGAAGCTGACTTCGAGGATTCCCAACATGAGATGGCTACTTCTTCAGGGGCAACAAATACTTTTGTGAATACGGGCGAAAAGATCGGTGTTCATATTCCACCTTCAGTTGCTACTGTTGAAGAAGGCATTTCAGGCTCCCCGAATGTGGTCGTTCAAAGAAGCAGTTCAGCATCTATCTGTCCTGGCCATAATGATCAACGTCACCATGAAGGAGAAGCGGCTGATGCTGCACCGGTCCCATTAGAGGCTATAGAAGAACTATCCAGTGAATCAGGAGCCAGGGGAAGCACCAGTGCTAGTGCTGAGGATACTGACAGAAGCCGCCGGCGTAGCAGGACACGTGGACGAAGGAGGAGGAGAGGTGGCAAATCTGCTCTTTATCAAGCTACCGAGGCTGAAGCGCATTTCATGTTCGAGCTTGCCAAGACTGTTCTGAGTAAAGCTGGGGGAAGCAACAGCACGTCCGTGTTCACCCAGACAACAAGCAATGACACTCAAGCTGGCCCTCATAGACTACTGCACTTGTGTGCTTTTGAAATTGGTCTCTTTGCCCTGGGACTCCACAATCGAACATCGTCCAACTGGCTGTCACGAACGTACTCATCACATGTTTCATGGATCTCAGGTCAAGCCATGGAGATTGGTCATCAGGCAATAGCCCTTCTTCTGGAACATTGGGAAGGGAACCTAACGCCTTCTGAAGTGGCGTCTATTGCTGATCGAGCATCCAGGTCAAATGACCGTGCCATGGTGCGCGCTGCAGCTGAACTTGGCCTGTCGTGTCTTCACATGGCTACCACGTTAAACCCGGGTGAGATTCAGCGTGTTCTGTCTCAGTGTCGTGAGGAGGATCCGCAGTTGTTAGACCAAGCTTGCCAAGCAGTTGAAAGCGCCGCTCGAGGTGGCGGTGTGTACCCCGAAGTTCTCTTCGATGTTGCCAAACATTGGTTCCACCTTCACGAACGAAACCAGACCAACAGTGGCACAGCGGCAAGGCCAGCTAAAAGCGAATCAAGAAACAGAAGTTTGTTGAGTAGATCATCTCAACCCTCATCCTCTTCGAGCCAGTCTCCTCCACTCAGCCCTTTCCTGCCTCAGATACCACAGTTCACCATACCTTGCAGTTACACATCAATACCTCCCCCCCTGTACACCACACCCGAACAATACGTACAGCAGCAGATGCACCAGCAAGTCCATCAGATGATGGGACACTATCCGGCTTATTTATCCGGGGGGTCCTCAAGCTATCGGTCCGGTTCACAGTCGCATTATTCATACCCTTTCTCGCGATCTTTGCCAGGGGCTCAGTTTTCATTATCGGGAGCGTATGCGGGCCTCACTCCACCCCCATATCAAACCACAAGTGTGAGTTCAAATTGTAATCATCATTTAAATCGCATCACACCCTCGCAGCAAGGAACACAGGTCTCGTATTATCTTAACAGTGCATACAGAGTAGGCATGTTGGCGCTGGAGTTCTTATCAAGGCGTACGTCAGATGACCG
>OMLO01000807.1_pt1:0-7500 | contig 22362 bp, 14 predicted proteins | sample 1674811 | NCBI WGS metagenome assembly OMLO01 (sample SAMN06265003, study PRJEB25207) | coral metagenome | isolation source: Coral host | place: Mexico:La Bocana,Puerto Morelos, Mexico | collected 2008-11-13 | reverse complement strand
CCAAGGAAAGTTACCTGCCGTTCCCCAGAAAATTTTTATTGTGAGGTGCTTAGAAATGCTGTTTTGCAAATCAAAAAAGTGGTAAACTGACATTGCAATGAGCATTTGGCAACTTGGTATGTTGTTTATACAATGTAGGTCACATTTTTGTATCCTCAGTGCATTTGATAGTAATCATCTGATTCAATTTTTTAGAATTCTTATGCCAATTAAAATATGCAAGTATCTATTTTTTGTGGATACCTTTGTGGAGAAATATGCATACTACATGTATGCCCCTGTTTGCATAGTTTGTATTATCACTGAAAAGCATCTCGGGAGTGTTCAATAGAGTTTCATGATCTTTAATATACCACACACAATATTAACACACAACAGGCATTAGGACGTGTTTGTATGGTGGCCCACAGGGGACATGCTGCAATTTTAAAAGTTGCTGCATTTTCAAATAACATCTGCTGCAATTTTAAAAGTTGTTGCATTTTTAAATAAATTCTGCTGCAATTTTAAAAGTTTCCTGCATTTTTAAATAACACCTGCTGCAATTTTAAATAACGTCTGCTGCAAAGTTAAAAGTTGCTGCGATTTTAAATTGTTTCATGTAACATATAAGAAAAAGTTGCTGTAAAGAAAATAAAACAATGTTGCTGCAAAAATGAAAGGTTGCTGCAAATAAAAAGAAGTTGCTGCAAAAATAAAATAAAGTATTATGCGCACACATAGTGGCTGGGAAGGTCTGGGCCAAATCACGACGTGAGGGAGGCCACGTTTTTCCCTTTCTGTTTTTCTTTATCTGGCAAAGACATTAATTTGGCTGGTTTTTCTTTTCTTGTTAGAGTGTGAGTGGTACCAATGTAATTGGAATACTAAAGGGTCAGTTCTTTAACACCGCAAATGATGAAGTTGTTATCCTTGGAGCACACCTTGATACAAGAGGAATTTTACATGAAGGAGTAAATAATGATGGGTCTGGTCTAGCCGCATTGATATCCTTAGCTGAGGATCTCAATGGTAAGTATTACATGTATAGGGTAAATGTGCCAAAATATAATGATAAAAATGTAATTAAAAGGCCTGCATCAGGTCGGAGGCCCATATCAGCAGAGTCCTCCTCAAATCTGTTGCAAGAAGTGACTTTTTCCCATTAATGGAATGCTGCTAGTCCATGGCAGGGTTATTAGTGAGCATATTTGCCAATTGTCACTTGTACACAGGGATGTAGATAAAAGCCGGGAGCCGGGAAAAATACCCGGCTGTTAGCTTGACTTTCCCGGCTGATAAACCACGAACGGCCTGTAAAATGGCTACCTCTTTCTCCTAAATGCTACCAGACTAAATTTCTTTTCAATTTCTTGTTCGTTAATTGCCCTATTTGAAGTAACATGATTGTAAATAATCCATTTCGTAGAGTTCGAACGATCATGGGTTTCTTTGCTAAAAAGCTCATTGACCAGCGGCATTTCCCTACTTCATGTATGGGAAACTGAAGACATGGACATTTGAACTTTGGCTCCGTTGCAAATCGAAATGACTTGCACAATTTGGTCAGTGTGTAATAACCCATGTTTGAAGTTCATGTAGTCGGAAGTTTGTCACGAGTCACACTTTCATCACTTTTCCTTGGTATCTTTTGCAAAGATTGAAGAGAACGTAATGTTTTACTACATTTTTGTGTCAAGGACGTGTTGAGATGCATTATGATTTACTGTTGTAATATTGCTTTAAGTTGTTATGAAGATTAAACAGTGACAGCGTGAAAACTGAAAAAACAAAACAAAAAAGACAACAGCGAACAAAGTTTTTCAGAGCTTTATTAAAGGAAAACTATGGATTCTTGTTACCCTAGAACAGGCCAGAATAACCTTCCATTTTTTCCCCCCCAAATCAAGGAAAATGCATTTCTGGGAGTCTAGATTTCAAAATTTTCCGGGGGAGCATGCCCCCGAAACCTCCTAGAGGGTTGGTGCCTTCCGCAACATCTTCTGGGACTTCAGCCCAGATACCCACCTATCAGGTCAACAATATACCGGCTGTAAAAATTATTAACTACATCCCTGTGTACAATGTACGTACACTGTATGGGCAGGTGGAGCGAGGCACTGTGAGAATAAATAGTCTTACATCCAAACCCGGGACTCTAACCAGGGAGCTTGTACATGTAAATTGGCATCTTGACAACTACTTGTATTTAAACAACATAATTTGAAAGTGGTTATTAATTAATGGATTTAAACTAAGCAAATAAATTATTGATCTCAACTGAGCTAAACTTCCATGTTTATTGGTCAGCTGGCCACTAAAACCCTGTGAATAAAACTTATATTGTATTGTATTGAACATGATGTATTTTCACTACTAATGGTATTTACAGTGTATGATGATCATGTGTCTGCAATGCACTGTCCGGAATAATTCTGACTTAATTATTTATCAATGGCAGGAAAGGACAAATGTGTACAGAACCACAGCATTCTGTTTGTTGCATTTGATCGCTCAGAAACCTTTGATGTGCAGCAAGGGCATGCAGTATGTAACAAGAGCTGTGGAAGCACAGCTTTTGTCAGCAATATAAACACTGTCATTCCACATGGATCAGTCAAGATTGCTGTTATTATGGATTGTATTTCAAACTTTAACCTTGATGCCGATTCCCAAAGAATATACGAGCAACCAATCAAGGACTATTTCAGTGACTTTTTTCTTGATCAAGGGGACTTCTACTTTAATAAAGGAAGCTATCTTGCAGCTGTTGGCAGAGAAGATGAAAAGAACATTTTGACCAAATATGCTAATCTTTTTGATGAAGTAAGTGACACAACATATGATCAATACCGGGTTGTTGATTTCATGTGGAACTTCAAGGGCAAACCAACTGGCACAAATCTGACAAATGTAGAAACTGCATTTGAAAAGTCTGATACATTGAGGTTAGTGTCACTAACAAGGTGAATGACAGCTGATACATGAATTGTTTAAGATTGAAATCACTTACGACTTGTAGATTTTACAGTAAATATGGTCATACATAATCCACATATGTGTGTACCTGTAGGTACATAGTTATTAGAGTATGATCTCAGACTTTCACACTTGAGACATAGATCATCCCTGCTAAGAAAAGTGTTGACATATTTGTAGTCATCATCTTTATATTGCTCGGGACACCTGTTGCCAGGTCTGAGAACATGCAGGGTAAAAAAAAAATGACTTCTCAGCTTCTCTTCAGGCAATCAGCTCTCAAAATGTACATGTAATTACCCTGGACAACTTTTATTTTTAAATTTGATTGGCAGACAACTTGCCTGGACCCTCTTCTATTAGGTAAGTTAAAGAACAAAAAGTTACTGGCATGCCAGGAATATCTACACATAGTTGTTCATTTCCACACATTTTTAAGCCCCGTCATATTCATTTTTGATAGATTAAAACTCTTTGTTGCTGATCAGGTTTCTCATGTATCAACATTGAACTCTAAGGGAGGTGGAAACTGTACTGTTCAGCTTTACTATTTTGATGTGGATCAATTGGCAACAACTTTTCCCCTTCTTACTTTTGTAGTGTTATCGTGGGCCTGTTAAATATTTTTGTAATGAGTTTTTGTGAATTGAAAATCCTGTTTGTTCAATTTTGTGGGTTTACAGTTGATATAATTTATTTGATTGAATTCACGGGGAGCAGGGATGGCACAGTGGTGATCGCGCTCGCCTCCCACCAATGTGGCCCGGGTTCAGTTCCTGTACCCGGTGCCATAAGTGGGTTGAGTTTGTTGTTGGTTCTCGTCCTTGCTCCGAGGGTTTTTCTCCGGGTTCTCCGGTTTTCCTCCACAAAAATCAACATTTCTAAATTCCAATTCGATCGGGAATTCGAGAGCCACAGGTTTGTCAGTTTGACTGTTATGTGTAACCCTCGTAAGAACAAAGTTGAAATTAGTTATTTATTAAACATTTCTTTCAACAGTTTTTGGGATGCAAACATCAAGTCTATACTACTGACAGATACCTGCTATCAACGTGACCCTCTATTTGGCTGCCAATCTAGTTTTAATTGTGATAACTATTGGAAAGCTTCATCAGATGATAATCTTGGCTTCATGTACACTACTGTGACTGCAGCAAAAAACCTTACCAAGTTTTTAGTTTGCTCTGACACAGGTAATGAACTATGTGTTATTATTGTATAATTATAATGCAAAAAAAACAGCTAAATAGAATGGAAATTTAATTATTACAAGCTCTCTGCTTTTAGTCAAAACATGTACAAATAATTATGCCTGCATGTTAAAAGAAAATACTTCATGTAGGTACACTGTATATCAACTGCCTTGAATGACCACTAGTAGTTCACTTTGTAAGGATGCAAAGTTCAAAACTGAATAACTGATTAAAATAGTAAACAATCTGCTACAGTAAACAAATCAATTTACAGTGAGAAGATCCAAAGATGTCCAAGAAAATTATGGACAAGAGTGGAAGAAGGATAAATACTGTGTGGGACCAGAAGATAATCATGTGGGGTGCAAGACACTTAGGTTTTCAGTTTACTGCATGATATTTGCTTACACATCTATAATTACAATGAGTTGTTTTTTTTTTGTACATGTAGATGTCAATGAATGTACACAAGGAACTGCCAACTGCTCAAAATATGCAACTTGTACAAATACATTTGGTTCATACAAGTGCAGCTGTAACAATGGTTACCATGGAGATGGCTTCACTTGTGATGGTTAGCAATTATTTTGTCCCAACCTTTTTCTACTTAGCACTTAATTTGATTTCTGACGATTTCATCTGTTGAGTATTCACTGGAAGCAGTGTTTCATACTCTTCCTTAATAGCTTTTAGTTAATGAAGTGCCATAGACATGCCAGATACAGGCGTTTCTGGAGACAGACTGCAAGGCACAAGATGTAAATCAAGCCTGTAGAAAAGATGTAACCACTGACCATCACTTGGGAAAAGACCGTAGGTTGCTGAGCAACAGCAAAAGTGTTGTGGATAGTGAAAAACACAACTATCTCTCACTGTAACTGCTTGGAGAGAAACAATAATAATCCTAACTCCCTTTTCATTACCAATGCTTGCTTCCCATACTCAACTTTTAAGTTCCATTTTACAGTAACTGAATAATTAATATGGTTTTGGACTTGTACGGAGAGGGTTCAAAGACATAATTGTTTTCTGTCTTTTTAAAATTAAGATATCGACGAATGTGCACAACGAGATGCCCAGTGTTCTAAGGAAGCATATTGTGTAAATAAACCAGCTTCCTACAGTTGCAACTGCAAGGAAGGCTTTAGTGGAGATGGCTTCAACTGTGCTGGTTAGTTCCTTTTTTTTTGGCTATTGTTGTTTAGGAAATGTAGTTTGGTTTACTATTATTAATATTAACTGAGAATGCCAGTACCAAAATAATTGTCAAAGGGTCCAATATTAATATTAATCAAAATTGATGCTTATTTTCATTTTGTATTTTACATTGTTCACAGCATCTGGGACTACAACTGTTGCTGCCATATTCTGTCATGTTGTGATGCTTGTAGCTGTTGGTTTACTGGAATTCACAATGTAGCTGTCATGTTGTTTGAGGCAAATCTTGTGCAGCATTTTGATTGAGTTCATAAGTTAAATGGCAGCAGAACTTGTCATCCAGCAACCTACATTATCTATCTGCAAAAAATTTATTACCAGGAATTTCTATTACATTGATTTTTTTGTCCCAGGATTTCATCCTAGTCAATGATTTTTAGCTTTTCTGGAAATTTTTAGGGGAAATTTGAAAAAGGAAAGGAAAGTGCCTGTTGTTTACCATCAACGTATTACTGAATAGAAGGATGTGAATGTTCTTGTACATGTAAAGATGTTATTTTACTGAATGGCACACCTGTATGCCTTGGTAAATCAAGAAAAAGTATATATGCAAATGAATTAGAACCTGACAAGCTACACCTTAGTTGTTTTTCATGCAGAGTATCAATAAGAATCACATAGCTCAGAGAATTCTCGCACCCTGATTGGTTACCTAAGCAAGGTATTCAGTATGGATTGCAACTCTCGAAAGTGAGGCTTTGCACAATATTGCACAGGAGCAACAACAAAACAACAACTCACGTAGATGTAAATGAAAATAGGTTTTCTTGCATTTAAAAGGTAGGCTTTGCAATTCACAGAAATTTCTTAACCTGACTTGTGAATTCCATGTTAAGTTTTCCTATAGAATTCTTACTTGCCATAATGTTTTTTATTGTACAATTTTCACAACTAATAATATTAGTATATATTTTTAGAATTATATGGCTCACAATGACAAATAGGAAAATTTTAAGGCTGTATTAAAACCATTCTTAGTTGAAATATTAGTTAGAACTAGCAATCTGGCATCTTAATCAAATGATTTTTATTTTCAATTTTATGTCTTAGGTGATTAGTATATGGTTACTTTCCATGATTAAGTAACGTTGATTTGAATAAACTGAGGTCCGCATGGTTCTTAATAGGTACCCTGATCAGTGCCTTCGAAAGTTATCTTCAAATTTGTCCAATGCACACACACATCACATTTTGTACAATTTTTTTGTGGTTTAGAAGCAAACAGTAAGACACATAATAGTAATTATAGTGTTACAATTCACAATTTCTCAGACAATTGCAAGGATGAATAATAAGCATAAGGTATTACAAGATAGGTTTTACAAGATTGTATCAAATAGCATTGTCTTTGTGTATTTATCATTGATAATAATTTATTATGCATGACCTGCATCAACCTTCGCACAAATAAATTATTGATAGATTAACTGGTTGAGTTAAGTGTTTATTGACTGACTCACTGACTGATTTACTGACCAACTTATTAATTGATCACTCAATTGATTGACAATCAATCAATCCTTAATTGTTTAGGGGAATCATTAATTAAACATGTATCACTCTTGTTATGGGTGAAGGGATGTCTGCATTCATTGGTAATGTGTGGATCAATTCCACCTTTTACCACCCCCATAAGCCGGGATTTTGACACTTAAATGTGCGTAAATGTAATAAATGTAGTATCTTGTGTCGACAAAGGCAAGGAGCCTGCAGATTAGATGATATGCAATTGACACTGCTCGTTCGCACCACCTACCTCGTTTGTGATGCGAAAAGCAAGTGATTGTGTGCTCAGTTGCCTTTGAAAGACAAAAGTTTGTGTAAGCCAATAATTAACAGATGATTGTGATAGGACAAACAGAAATGATATACTGTGTAACTTGATTGATGTCCCGGTCAATTATTTCAGTATCTCTCCTTGCCTTTCTTCACATTTTATTAACTGTCTAAGACTTTGTATTGATTCTCTCTCTTCTGTGATGTGAAGTTTATATGAAATAATTCATATATGAACTGCGGTTGTAGATGAAAGTGAAGAATGATCATCGCAGTTTATTTTCCAATTTAAGCAATTGGAAAGAAGAAGCCTGAAAAAATCAGGGCTTCAACGGGATTCGAACCCGTGACCTCC
>OMLO01000806.1_pt1 | contig 22371 bp, 6 predicted proteins | sample 1674811 | NCBI WGS metagenome assembly OMLO01 (sample SAMN06265003, study PRJEB25207) | coral metagenome | isolation source: Coral host | place: Mexico:La Bocana,Puerto Morelos, Mexico | collected 2008-11-13 | reverse complement strand
GCATTTTGTCAAAATTCTAATAATTTCCCTCGCCTAAAGGCTCGGGAAATTATTAGAATTTTGACAAAACGCGCGTGGTTTCACTCGTCACCATTTGGTTACCCATACTAATTGTGAGAAAAATATGTAAAATAAATTTTCAAAGACTGAAAAGACCACCAATTCGGAAGCGGCAATGCTGAAACTGCATAAATTGTATCATTTTATGATCTTGTTATAAAATGCCATTAAAATATTCGCTGTGACTAACCTCCGGCAGCCGTTCGAGGTTTTTAAATCACTAAATGACCGGCAGTCCCATATTTTGCTCAAATTTAAGGAACCGAAGGAACCCATCAAATTCGAACTATCATATGTCGATTAACAAATGCCAAGCGATCCAGAAGAGCTGTATAGATCGCAAGTCTAACACTTAGTTTACGCTCGGCTCAGACAGCAATACTTGGTTTCTTTAGGGCGGTCACAGTTTTCAAATTACTAAATGGCCGGCAGTCCGAGTTTAGGGAATCGAGCAAACGAATGATCTACGTAATATGAACTAATCAAGTTAATAATGCAGTTTTCTTTTGCCATGCTTTATTGAGATTACACAACTACAGGAGCGTTATTCGCGTGCTCGGTGATAGGATGCCTCAACCTAACAGAAAAAAAGAATAATAATGGTTTTTTTACATACACACTTCAAGAGCAAAACTTGTTTGAAACCAATTTCTCTACAGATGTACAGTCCTGTGTGTGTTTCAGCGGTCCTCATTGCACCATGGGACGTATAAGGCTGCCAAATATGGCCACTTCGCGTGAGATCATTTTATTCGAGACTTGATGTTTCCATGACAACCATAATTTAGAGGTATTGTATTTAAGCTTAGCTTTTATCAATCATTAACAAGTGTTCAGCACAAGCTATTCTTCCAAAAAATTTAATTTACTTTTTGTTACAGATTTGATTTGAATTCAGAGAGTCTACTTCCTCCAAATCTATACAAGTACCTTCTCCACTTCAAAAGGATTTCACGTTATGACTTCAAAGAACTTTATTTTTGATCTACAGTTTTATATAAATGTTACCTACGGTTAATGAAACCACAATAAACACACTGCACCTCAAACATCAATTTGTCGCTGAACAACAACATACATTCATTCTACCACGATTTGGAACGTTTTCCTCCTCGGGTAAAAGACCCTAACATAAACAATGGAATGCTAAAGCCAAGGGCCGCAATGCTTCGCACGTAAAATGCAATAGCCTGCGTAGCAGTCTTTTCCGTTTCCTCTCAGCGGGAGAAAGCGAGAGCCGAGGGGAAGTCGCGCGAACGCATGGGGCGACAGCTAATTTTTTATCACCTCTGTCTCCGAGCCCTAGCGCGACTCCCGCTTGCTTGAAAGGAAACGGAAAAGACTGCTACGCAGGCTAAAAATGCAATGGATATAATACTTACAAATACCACATGTTTTGAGGCAATTATCCCTCACAAATTTGTGGGAAATGCAGTAACTCTTCCAGCCCTGACAGCGTGAGTCTTTGTCCTCGCAGCCTTTAAAACAATCGAAAATACAACTTTTAACTTTGAAAGCCGTATGTAATGATAAAACACATCGATCAGTAGCGGAAAACTTCTTCTCTTGGTCGCACTGGTTATAACCTTTTATACCTGCTCAATATTTAAGACTGCACTCTCCCTATCCACCGCGTGAGTTGGGCGGCACAAGGTTGGAAAAATAGACCCCTTGAAATTTCGTCCAGGGATAGTCCATGGTATGCTAAGAATCGTGATATAAGTTTTAGGATCTAGAGTTTTTACATTTATGAGAAAATTGTAAAGCCGAAAATCCCAGAAATGAGGTCATATTTCATGATCAGATAATCGAACTCGCGTGAAGGCGCATAGCAAATTATGTTTTTTCTTAGTTTGCAATTTTATTTAGGAGGCGTTGCTAAGCTGCTTTCTTAGTATTTTGAACTTATAATTGTAGTTCTGAATTTTTGAAGAGCAAGCGAAAAGAACCGAGATTTCTAGACTTTGAAAATCAAGAATTCCATACTGTTTTCAAACATTCCATACTGTTTTCAAACATCTCAAACATACTCGGTATTACGTAGAATTGTTTCAAAACTCAATTCTAGCAAGTACAAGAGCTGTTCTTGAACGTGATATAATTTGTTTCTTGGCAAAAGTTTGAAAATGCTGTAGCCATATGAAAAGGGCGGTGGCTGAGCGCGGCAGCAAGACACAGCAAAATTAGAGAAGAACGTCAAAATTATTTGCCTTCAAACACCCATTTGGAAGGTAAGCTGTTATCGAGGTATTATCTCAGGTTTGCTGGGTAGTTTTAATGGGAAATGGCAGGGGTTTTCAATGGTTTGCTCAGAAAGTGAGCTAAGGCTAGTCGAATTGTTTACATTTCGTGGTTAATAATATACAAGCAACAATTTCGGCATTCTGATTGGCTGAGAACATGTCAATTAATCCCAAATCAGTGAACAGTGCAATTTCACCAGTGCAAGAAAGTGAAATTGAGTGCAAAAAGTGAAACTGAGTGCAAAACTGTGAAATTAAAAATGATTGACAGCTCCTACAAAATTGAGCTGGGACAAACAAAATGGCGGACAAAAATTAGACGAAGATTGAAACTCTGTAAATAAAATTTTAATACAAAGACTTCATAACAAAACAAATACTAAGCTCAGCAAAAACTACTGGACTAGTTATCGCGAAGTGTGCAAGAAAAGAAAAATACACAAAAGCCTCGAGGAGAAAAACATAAACTTGAGCTTGACTGAATCGAAGCCGATCACTGCGGCATGACAACATCCTAGTTCAAAAAGTATTAATTTTAAAATTCCGTCAGTGGTACGAAGCAAAATGCGAAGAAGTACACCAAAATACGTCCTAAGAACCAACCACATCTTCATTTTGAAGACGAAAGGTGCAAGTAAGACTTATTATACGTCTGCTAAAGAGGATAGAGAAAAGCTAAGAGATTAGGTAAGATAAGCTTAGCTCACAAACAAAACGCGACAAACGCAAATCTAACCTGCACAACGTCCGATGAAGAAGCTTAAGTCAGGAAGCAACCACAGGAAGTTAATAAATGTCATTCAGTGCTGCGGAGAAAATCTGTTTCTTCGTAAACTATAGCTTCTTTTCTCTGCATTTTGGTTAAAGCAAGTTGTACTGGGTTGAGGAGTTACTTCTCGGCGAAGATAAGCTTGAACACGACACAGTGCCGACAAACTCGACAGAAAGCCGCATTAAAACCGCTGGAAGGTTTGTTTTGCTTTGTGGTCAAGTTCTTCAATTCACTGTAAATCAAATCTGCTTTTCAGTTAAAAGAAACTGCTCAATTTTCTTACATGACTTGTAGAGAGTGAATGAATTTTTATGCTTGAATTTTTATGCTTGAATTTTCTTCCAATAAAGTTGAAGTAGCTTAACCCTTCATTTGTCACTTAAAGTACTGAAGCGTGACAGAAATTGTTTCTTGTATATTATTAAGAAGTAATCAAATGATTTTTCTCGTGCAATTTGAAATAAATAAGCACTCGTAAATTTTTCAAAGACTACAAAAAACATCAATTACCACTACGAACTCGAACTTTGAAACTAAAACTTCCAATCTGTTGGAAACTGTCGATAATTTCTAATTCTAAATTCGAATCCTTATTCTAAGATGAAGAGCCATCAACAGACAGTTTTCTAAAATCTGTCAATTACCTGACATCTTGTTATTAATCCATTCGACGAAACTGCTAACACGAGCGAACACTGTATAATAATCAGTCCTGCATTCGGAGTGTCCCCAGCTAACGGCGCCTCTTAAGACATATCTTCCACCCTCGTTGCAAACAAACGGTCCACCACTGTCTCCCTGGTTTCATTCAAAAGAGAAATAAAAACAGAGAAACATTTCATGGGCAAATTTCGATAGTATGATCTACACATCCCAATAATAGACGGTTTGCTCGTCGTACTTTTCAGGGCTTAAAAGGGAGAGTGTTCAGGCTGAAAAGGTCGACAGCGGGTACTTTTTAGAAGTTTAAACCGCAAAATAGGACATGAGATATTTGACAGTCAGCTGTTAGGCTAGCAGACAGTATTTGAAGCGTTTCTTTATCGCTATTAAAAATTGTGAAAGTATCAGGTTAACAAATAGATTCCTTGTTGCCGTGCGTCTGTTCAGTAATGCATCACAGATGACGACAAAAATAATGTGGTAAGGAACAGACGCACAGCAACATGGAATCTGTTTGTTTTATATAATAAAGTAACAAACTACTACAGCTTTCTTATTTCAAAATTTTTCTCAAGTACTCGAAAGCCGGCCTTTGCCCAGTTTAGCGAACACGAAAAAAGCCATTTTACGTAATCTGTTGCCTATATAAAATGAAGCAATCTCATTGGCTGCTATGCCTGGCAAGGAATTTTGATTGGCGAATAAAAATCACGCCTTTGTGAAACTTAACTCAAATGGGTTCTCGTGTAATGAAAACTTTAAAGAGTTGAACTGAGAAATCTGCAAATCTTAACGAAAATGCAGGAAGACTCGAGTCAGTTTTTGTCATTAGAGCAGCCTTGTAAGCCGAAAAGCTTTGATTTTGCCTTGAATATTGCAGGAGTTCAAAGAATACGCTCGGAAATCTTGCGGTTGCGGTCAACACTGATGCCATTTGATTCGAGTTTTGAATGAAAGGAGCGTTCGCAAAGGTGGAAATTTGTGTCCTCTGTAGTTGGTGATTCTCAAATCAGTTTGACATAGTATCGGAGACACCTTGTAGCTATACTTTGCTCGCTGTTGTGCCCTAAGACGGACTAGAACATTCCCGTCAGAAAGCAAGGTTACGTGTTTATTTTAACTGTTTTTAAAAAATGATTATTTCAGTGATGTTCCCTTTTTACATAGGAAAAGCCCTGGGAACGAGGTTGAGCTGTCTCAACAATTTTTTTTTGAGACTGAGAAAAGTTTAATTTTTTGAATAAATTAATGTAACAAACAGTTTACGACTGCCGACTGGGACTGTTTCAGTATTTTTTGTTGAGTTATTTTCTATAAAAAGAAAGGCTTTATCTTACTTCTTCCTGCTTCTCGTACCTGTTCAATGCTTCGACAAGACTTTTTTATTCCTTCCCTTTGCCCAGTCACGTAAAATATTATCTCAATTCTCCAAACTTTCCGCCAATTTAAAATGCAGAAGGAAACACTTCTAATGATGACGTCAATCGTGCGTCTGTCCTCTAATAGATCATAGGCGAGAACCACTCAAAATACGAGAATAACCTGGGTTATTATATGATAACGTACAGTTTTAGAAATTGGCGTGTCAAGAAAAATTGTGGATCTGACCCTCAAAATTTCGACGAGCTTCGTTTTTTTTTCTTTTATAAGGTAATTCACACTCACGGGAGTAAATAATGGACGAGGGATATCGATTTGTACGTGGAAGGACTCCAAAGTAAATTAGCTGTTGGCTTGCCAAGGATATTGTTTTCATCTTGCATCATTTTCTAACTGAATAACACGCTTTATTTACCTGACATCCCCCTTTGCCTTGACCTCCAGCACACACCATGGACGTCACATCAACAGGAAGTATTACCCCGTTCACTCTGTTGCAGGCACTGTGTTCAGCAACTGGTAGCATTGCCTCCTGGAGATTGTCAGCTGCACTTCCACCTCCGACAGTTCTTCCCCAACCTGCAGAAGCCATTATATTTATTCAAATCTCACTGAAAGTGCCTTAAAGCACTAGAGAGTAAAATGTAAATTTGCCTTGGTTTCATATACACGGTGATCTTAATTTATGCTTTGGTAATTTCTCTGACCTAATATAGTTTTCAAGCATTTTTCTGTGACGGGTTGTTCTAAACTTTTCTGTGAGGTTTCCTTTTTGTATTGTTCGACTTTCAGTTTTGAACTTGAATAATCTCAAACTACACAAGAAAAGCATATTTCAAGAAAAAAAAAAAAATAACTTCTAATTCTGGGTTAGCATTAACCGGCTTTCAATCAACTAAGCGCTGGAAGTTTCATGCATATTTGTGAAATTAGTTCAGCAAAAGGGCATTTTTACGGAATCAAGAAAATTCGAATTTTCAGTCCTCTTTATCACGTTAATACTAACTCGAAAGTGGCAAAGTAGTGGTCACGGAAGAAGTGATAATGCTGATATTTGCATAAATTTCACTTACCTGTAATGTAACACCGTGTTCCCGCGGAAACCCTGCTTCCCGCACTTGGCATGCACACCGTGTTGACTTTGCTGCTTGCTTGTATTGGCCGCTCTAGTTGAAGAAGAGCCACGTCATTTTTCAGTGTCCCCATGCTAAATCCCTCATGTTTGAACAGCTGCTTTAGGCGGAAGGTTTGCTGGACTGATGTTGATCCAGTCCGGCGATGGGCCCCTATCAATCATAAAAATTCAGTAAATGCGGAGTTTTTTAATCGAAAAGGAAATCAGTGAACTTATACATGAAATGCAATGAAAAAGCCGTAGGAATAGTTAAAAACTATGAACGAAGGTTTAAGTGAAAGACGGCATTCAGTGGATTGTTCAGGATGATATTAGCGAGAACAAAGGAAGGTATCGCTCATTTCACGAAGCGTTGTGAAATGTCAATTCGTGATTTATCAGTATATGGTGCCGTGGATTCCTCCCAGGGTAGATGGCTCTTGCTGTGTAAATCATGACCTCACTAGAGTGGCTGGTACGGGCTGGCGGTTTCGAACACAAGGAAATTTAGTATTTGGCATTCATGTGTAGTCCTAACTTGGCAGTAAGAGATATTTTACTCGCTTATCCGAAGGCTTCGTGACAAAATTGAAATTGAGTAAACGCTAAAACGAGTGGGATAGTTTATGGGATTGCAAAACTGGTAATGATACACCAGCTCTGTAAAAAAAGATTAAAAAAAGACCCTGCTTTCTTCAACGTCCATCGTGCTTAAATTAGTCCTTTTAAAACATATTTCACATTTATTAAAAAACAATGAACTAAAAGAATGGTGGAGAAACTAATTGCATGGCATAGACTTTTGAAAATTTACATGAAATAATGGTTGTAGGGTAAACGAAAGGAGAGGATGAAAATGCGTTGCTTAAGTACGCCTAGGAAATAAATGAATTTGTTCTTTAGTAGAAGGAGCAGTAATTGAAGGAACCTTAATCTACTGCGTGCGAGAACAGTAATTCGCAATTCTCTGGTACAAATGAGATAAGCATACATCACACGTTGATCCTCTGCAATAACTTACCCACAACAACAGTGTAGCCACTGGGGTTACGTTGCACACAGTGAGCCGCAGTGACCACCCATTCCTTGTCAATAAGTGATCCTCCACAGATGTGGAGACCATTGACTCTGAGAGAAATTTGCCAAGGCCAGGAGTGGGGCTGGGCATTTTCTCCATTTACGACTCTACTTGAATATGGTCGATTTCCACAACCTAGGAAATTTGACATTAATCTACTAAGGTGTGTAACTGTGCCATATTTCCACTCCAAACATATTCACAAAAATGACAAATGTTATCTGACTCTCAAAGCTTCATCCTTAATCAAAATTAAGCCTTCAACCAAGATATCTTCGCGTGAATGTACACGTATTACTCGTCCATGGATTTGAAACAGATGGATTTGAAAAAGCGCAACTCCGATGAAGAAATTCATCTTGAACAAATGATGTCCAAATGTGGTGAGGAGTTGCGGTAAACCTTTTTAAGTAGACCACAGTGTTGTTTTAGTTGGGGCTCTAAGAAATAACACAGAAGCGAATTAGCAGGATAGATTCCGTATCACATCCCAAAGAATATGGTGATCTCAAGAATAAGGTAGCATATGGTCGAATATGGTGATCTTAAGAACGTAGAGGCCATATCTGAAACAGGCATGACTACGATCAGTTATTAGATTCGATTTGATGGAGTTGATGGAGGAGATGGAGAAGGAAAATGTATAAGTAGGACTGCCAAAGATCATTTGGAAAAGAACGGTGGAAAAAGAACGCAGACAGGTAGGCGAGATGGGCCGAGGCCAAGGTTCCGGGAGCGGGCGGAAATTTTCGATCTTGCCCGCTCACGGAGTGATTCCGCCCGGCTAGCTCGCTGTGTGACAAAATCTCAAAAGCGCTCGACTGATCTTTAGCAATCGAGCTCCCTTACAGTAAGAAAAAAATAAATAAGTTATTTACCGGCTTTGGGTCGGTCCGTATCGTGAAAAACTGTGACCTCGGGCTTGAAAATGCATTTTCAAGACCTCGGTCACAGTTTTTCACGATACGGACCTCCCAGCCGGTAAATAACATATATATACGGGTAATCTAATCAACAAGTTTAATTAGACTATGTTCTCGTTTGTTATCTGGGCTTTACATATACGAAATGATTTACCTGTGCATTTTAGGCCTTGCCAATCTTTCAACTGGTTATCTAATATTTAGAGTGACAATAATTTTAACAGCAGTGAAGAGATTTAACGGCTTGCATAAGTTATTCTTATTCGTTTTCTACTTAAATTGTGCATAACTACGTACCATGGTGTTTTTTGTTTTGTTTTGTTTTGTTTTGTTTTAATTTTCAATTAAATCGTTATTCCGCAGTTCAATTATATTAAGTTGATATATTCTGTTCCATTTAGTCATCTCATACACTGTTTCACTGGTATATTACCAATTTACAAAATAAGCAGTCGGCCTCTCATGGTTGGCGTAAAAGCACGCACTGTACTGGTATAGAATGGTCACGGGTTTAAATCCCGTTCAAGGCTGATCCTTTTACAGGACTTCAGTAGAAAACCTACTTATTTTGTGTATTTTGGTAACTGGGATAGTCTTTCCACTAATTAAATCAATTCAGATATTTGACTCTTCAGTGGCATTTTATTTAGTCATCTTTCACAGTAGTATTACATCCACACAATGGCCAGCCCACAAATAGTGGGCTTCGCAGCTCAGTTGATAGAACACTGAACCGGTATCGCAGGATCATGCTTTCCAAGTTACGTTTGCACCTGCCTTTTCTTTCCAAATTTTAATCAAAGCTACTTAGGTTGTAGACTCTTTTCTTATTAAATGTTTATCTCGCAGTTCAAACATTTCAATACCATATATCCTATTTCATCTAGCGATCTTTCCAGGAATAGTATCGTTTAGAGCCGTGCCACAGTAATGTGAGTCATCGCGTCGAAAATAACGTTCAAAGCCATTTTATTAGGCTTCATCCCGACTGCTTAAGTAATATATCTGAATGCGATGGTTGTTTTTCTAATTAAATATTTATTATGTAGTTATAACGTATTTATTTAATATTTTCTATACATACAATTTCTTACATAGGGATATTACAATGCACGTTATTATCAGCTCCAAGGTGGTGGGATATCTAAGTCAGTGTTAGAAGACTACATCTGTTTCGCAGCGTCACGGGTTTAAGCGCAGTGACAACTAATTAAATTTGCGACTTTAACTGCAATGGCCTTTTAATTTTATTCCCCGGTTCAAAGAGATGATCTTCAGGTATTTCATTTTCCTTCGTCTCTTTCGGCTGGTATGTTAACAATCTGATCAGCTGAAAAGTTGGTTTCCGTTCACAGCTCAGTGGGTAGAACAGTGCACCAGAATCGCAAGGTCAAGGGTTGGAAACCCGTTCAAGCTTTCTTTATTTTCGTTTATCGCAGAACTACTCAAGTTGTGTATTTAGCTTCTTTGGTCACTCCTCTAAATATTTATTCCGCTGTTCAAATATTTGAATTTCATATATTCCATTTCATGCAGTCATCCTCCACGGGTATATTCCCAATGCACATAATAACCAGCTCCCAAGATTGATAGCTCAGTGGGAAAGAGCGCTAAACCAGTATCGCATGGACGATGATTCAAATGCTGTTCAAGCTTGATTTTTGCAGGCCGAATCACAACTACTTTTTCATTTTGCTGTGATTGCCTTTCTTCTAATTAAATTATTATTCCACAATTCAAACGTATGTTTTTGATATATATTCGGTTTCATTTAGTGGAAGTACTGCATGTGGCCTTGGTCGATAGTAAAATTTGCATTGGGTTCGAAATCACATGACTTCCTATCTCACGTGATCTCGGAATGTATGCAAATGCGAGTCTTTGTTCTGATTAAATCTTTATTCCACAGTTCAAAGATATTGAGTTATTTCGATTGCAGGTACTGCACGAGGAGTCGCATTGATATAATAAATTGCAACTACCATGTCAGGGTACAATTGGATATAAACCTTCTAAAGGATTCAAAGCATTGTACCCCGGTTACACGATCATTTTAAACGTTTGACGAAGGCCGTCCGCTAAAAGAACACGACTCCAGTCAGTTACTGTTAGGTAATGTTCTGAAGGCTGATCTGAGATTGCCACGGCTCCCACCCTTGCGTTCGCGTTCGTTTATACTCGGTGGCGTCAGAGAAAACAAAACAGGTGAATAGAAAAGAGGATTGTCTCCTCTCTTAGAATAAACTACTTTGACCATTAAAAGCGATCTTATATTTTTCAAACTGAAAAGACTTCTGGTTGACTGGAAACAAACTACACCAGGTTTCATATTTTATGAACAAAGGCTGTATACTAGCAAAAAGAATGGACTGTTTTAGAAAACAAAAAGCAAAAAAGGAGACAATGAATAAGAAGAAAGGAACGAGCTCGTGCGTACCTTGAAGATCTGACCCCAGTGGTTCGAGGTTTTAACAGAACAAACCACGCTATCACTACGTTGTGATTTATCCTGTGGATAAAGTAATCCACCTTTCAAACCACCCGCCCGGGACCTACATATGTTTATTGCTGGTTGATTAAAAAAAAAATACTGAAAAAACACAAAGTTCACTTTCATTTTCATGAGTTCGGGTTTGTTATGTTGTTTATCTTCAAGATATCCCAGCTTCCACCTGCAAAAAGAGTAAGTACGTTTTAATGAACATGTAGATTAATTAAATTTGCAAATTATTTTTCAATGTTTCACTGAGTCGCCATATTTAAATGTCTCAACTAGTTTCTGTTACGCCGTCGGCCCCGTTCAAGTCACCCTTGCACAGCTATGTCATCCTGTGAGGGCCATGTTTATATCGCAAGCAAATCTATTTAAATTTTCGAATTGTTTAAGTGAGGAAAACCTTACTCCAAAAACAGCATGGGACTGATGATAGACTGAATATTCAACACTCTAACATCTTAGCAACTCGTTATGTTTTTACCTTTTTTTTAAGTTGTGAATGGGTTCACGAGACAAAGGCGTCACATAATAGCTATCTTCCCTTGAGTGTCGTCAAGAGACCATGAGGTGTCGTACAGCAGAGGCCTAAGCCGTGTATTACACTGTGATGTGTATTACACTGTGATTAACACGACGGGCATTTGAGAACAAGAGGGAAATGTATAAAACACAAGGCGGCATGTGAATGTTTTCTTACGTTTCTCGAGTGTTCTAAAATGTCCGGAGTGTTTCATCACTGCATAATACAAAGCTTAAGCGATAATAAGCGATGCTGAAAAACTTCATTTTTCGTGAAATTCATTACACTGCTCTAGTGTCAGTGAGCCCTATGTGAGCTCACTTTAAATATATATCAGCAAATGCAATGAGTTCCTTCAACCACCTACTACAACACTGGGTACGATCTCCGTTATCTCAATCCATGTCAAACTCAATTTGAAAGAGCCTGCCGTAGTGACAGACTAAGCGTTAATTAGACTTTTTGTTAGTTATTGTGCACTCACGTTTAACAAACCCAGCATGTTTTCGTACAATAAATTTTTGCAAAAAGGTTGGTACTGCAGTATTTTGACCAATTGATACATCTTGATTTTAAACACTGCTTCAGACGACCGGTCTTCGGGAGAACACCACCTAGAAAAACGAAAGAAACAGGCATGCATAAATCTAGCAGGTTTAACGAAAAAAAGATGACAAATAATAATACATGCGATGGCGAGTTCCAGCTACAAAATCAGGATAAAGGGTGAAAGTTTGTAAAGAAACTGTGGTGCTGCGTCGGTGGGGGTAACAAGGTAATTTGCTTATATCAACTCAAGTTGAAAATGTAAATTGGTCACCGTAACGAGCTATAAAGCCGACGTTTCGAGCGTTAGCCCTTCGTCAGGGCGAATGTCTGACGCTCGAAACGTCAGATTTATAACTCGTTATGGTGGCCAATTTACATTTTCAACTTAGTTGATTTAGCCAAATTACAAAATTAGAACACGATTGTAAATAAACCATCTTAGGGACTCAGCTTATTGTATCATTTTTTCCACAAGGAGCTGGAAAAGGTCGTCCCATGATGATTCAGGCTTAACTGTTTTGAAAATCTCTACGACACACCAAGGAAGAGATGTTATATTTTGTCTTTACAACCACCCCGCTACCCTTTCGTTCAACAGTCGTTAAGAAAATAGAAGGCACGTGAATATACTACATCGACAATAAAAAGCGATCATCTACTTTGAAGCAGAAACAACCTACAATAGCAATTTGTGTGGAAAATATGACATTTTTTTGTTGATTTCCTAGCCAATACTTTTATTTATTTATTTATTTTTTTTACCGCTAACATGGAGTATTTGTTGAAACAAAGATAGGGGAAGTGGTTATAACATGCCAAAAATATCTGTTTCGTGTTTTTGTTGGCTCTTGGGGGTTGACCCTGAAAAAAACCTGGCAGAATGAAGGTGGTTTGGTGAGCCCATACAACTAACTAATCTTGAGAAGCGCTGCGTTTGCAATTCATGCCTAGTCAACGAGTCAGTATAAAACGAACGGCGTACAGGGTCAAAGACCTTTTAACACATCTTAGCCAGGCAGATTGTTTGCTTCTTTGATGTTTACTAGGCTTCTTATCCATTCCTTCCACTGACTATGTTTAAAATTACTAACTATTGAACATGCTAGGTTTAATACTTACATGGCGCTCCACATGTCTTTGGGCATAAGGCTTTGGTCTTTGAATGAGAGCATCCTTTCGCGAGGTCTTTGCAGAATGGTAACTTGTCTTCGCATCCTTCGATTATATATGAGATATATATATATTTATGTATATATGTAAGAGAGAATTTTCTTTTTCATAGCAGTAACAATTTTATTTTATTATACGTGCAAATTATGTTAACTGAACATTTTCATTACGGCAACATTACGTACGTGAAAACCTGCCGTCACTTTTATCACAAGAGAGCGCAAAATGATTGATAATGCATTTTCTTTCTTTCAAAGGTAAAAAAAAAAAAGTCATAGAAAAAGTGCAATAAGTCGATATTTACGAAAGTGTTTAATTTCCCCAAAGGGATTTGCGACTATTACCACCGAACAGGTGGGCAACAGAACACGATTCCTATATTAGTAAGAGTTCTCATTGCTCGAACGCAAAGTGAGCAATTTTACCAGCATTCTGTATCAGTTTAAATACATCGATCAAATTAGGCTTAATCTTAAACTTACTAGCCACAAATTATAGCTACCACAGAATAAAAACTAATCTAAGTATTCGAAAGGAAAACATTATTCTTAAAAAAGGATTTTACGCGGATAGGATGTTCACGACGCTGTTGCGGAAAGTGTAGAGTTACGGTGAATATGAAGAACCGTACTTAAATTTACTTTATTGAACATTATATGTTGTTTCACCACACCAAATAACTACGGAAAAAATTGTTATTATGTGATTGCCTCCATTCACATTGCACGCGAGTGGAATTAGTCACTGCACTACATTAAATATTCTTAAAAGCATGCGCAGCAACCAAAATAAAAACAAGAGAAGAATATAGGACTGGAATAGATGCACTTTCGTGAGAAAGACCGTAAGAATATGGAGGCTAAAACATGTTAGAAATGAGTCCACATCTGAAATAACAAGCGTGATTATAACCAGTGGTGAGATTCGAAAGAGTAGACGTAACTGGATTGGACAAATGGCCAAAATGGAGAGGAGTAATCAGAAAGGAGAGGTGGGACATCTGGGCTAAAGCTAAAAGCGCAGCACTTCACAGTGCTGGTTAGAGCGAAAAAAAATTGTCCTTGTTCGTCTCTGGTGCTAAGAAAACTAACTACAGTGAACTTCCACATAAGTACAAGTGGATTAAGAAACTACGGTTAAAAGTTGGCCAATAAAGCAACATGTATATAGGAGCGCCAGAAAAAAAAAAAAAACTTCATTTATATCATAGATATCATAGATTTCCTCGAAAATTATTTTTCCAGTGTGATATTTCGTGCAAAGTTTGAAGTTGTATTTGAAATCAGGCTTTTCTACCCTAAACTGAGTAGAAATAGCTAAAAAATTCTCTCAAATACAGCAGCGATCAGAGAGGTAAACCAGAATGAAATTGATTCATTTTTTAACTTAAAATTGCAGAGAGAGACAAACACATAGCATTATGCTCCATTACAGCGCCGAGCTATAAACAGCCAAACGACTCTCACAACTTCAGGCTCCTGAATTGAATTTAGTTACAGTAACTTTTTTTGCCATATCTCTGCGTTGGTTAGTCATCCGTGGATGTGCAAAAAAGGCAAAAGTGCGACAAATATCGCTAATTTGTTCACAAAAACAAATCAACACGACGGATTCCGTGTGAGAAATTCCATCCAGTCCAATCAGATTGTAGGATTTGTGGAATTCCGCAGACTCACGAGCTGAGAAAAACAAATTAAACATGCGACTTTCACGAGGGAAGATGTCACGTTTTCGCCAGAAAGCTCGCTTGAAACATTTAATTGCTGTTTTTACAGTAAAACACGTTTTTATATAAAAATAGTAGGATAATGCCAGGTTACGTACGACATCATCTCATATTAAAATGGTGCGCTTAACCATTCAAACATTTAACGTCTACGTCTATGAACGTATTTCCCTATTTTTCTTACCTCAAGTTTCAGTTCAATTTTACTTTAATTTAAAGTGTAAAAAACTGAATATTATACGGTAATTTAAACCTTTAAAAACGTATAATGTACCTCTGGAACAAATTTGAAGAACATTTTCAAGCTGATATCTCACTGAGCACCAGGTAAATAAGAAATTCATCAGCCTGAACCCTCAAATCATAGTTTCTTACATGTGGATGTTTACTGTATTTTAAAAATTGAACAATGCAGTACCTTCAGTAAGGGAAGCAGCCAAAAGCACAGCAGCAAGAACGAAGAGAGGAGACATGGCGTCCAAACTGTTTAATGTTCGTCCGCGAACTGAGGTCGCATTTTATAAGAACTTCTTTCTAATATAATTATGTCATTCACAAAGTGGGGAGACCGCTGGCGTTTTTAAACTGAAGGCTCACTTTATTCTTCAATTTAGTCCTTTGGGTAATATCTTGTAGACGACCCTGCTGTCGGACGCATTCATGTTATTTGATCTGAATAGAGGTGTGAATACTTTCATCCGATTTCAAAAGAACGAAGACAATAGCTTAATTAAAAACTCGAGCTAGACAATTGAATGTGATTGTTTTTTTTTTTTGTTTTTTTTGTTTAGTGCATTGTGTGTAAGTGTTAGAACGAACATGTGAAAGTAGGCTGACTGTTTTGAGAAATTTAACTTTTTCTCTCAAAATGTTACCACAGATTTCTATATAGTAAGCCGAAGCGTTTTGAGAGCGTTAAAATGAGAGATCGAACTTTTTCTGCCGGACCACTGGAAGCTGAGATTCGATATTCATTCCTATTCAGAGTTACAAAAACTTTGACACCATGCACTGAATGTTTTTCGCACCCCCCCCCCCCCCCAGTTGTTTACTGGCTTGCGACGGTCTTTTCCGCGTTTCAAATACACGATATCCATATGTTATATTTATCTTATTCATTTCCCACGGTTAGACTACCTATCCACTTAACAAAAAACTCCCAGTTGGCTTGATGGCGCCGGCAGTTTTCAGAGCACTGCACTGGTATCTAGGATACTGTGAATCCTCTAATAAGCCCCCCACCCCTTTTAAGTAAGCCCTTCCTCTTTAATAAGCCCCCCATTTCAGAGGAAGAAAGTTATTAAGCGCCTCTCTCTTTTTTCCATCGCAGAACGATTTCTTGCAACGCCTCAATTGAAAAATAAACAAAATAAAACAAAATAAAAACGATTACTTTCTGCTTAGAAAGCTTACTTCTTCCTCAACCCTGGTACGTCCACCTTCTCAAATTAAGGCCTGTTAGCTTCCTTCGCGTTTTCTGAAGCACAAAGACGGTGTCTTTATATCAGAGCTACAGGAAAGAAAAACGGTCATAAAGAGAAAAACAGTCCATTAAACTTTATCTGACGTTTGTTCACTGTTTTCTTGTGTTGTTGCGTAATATACATTTCACTTTAAAATGATTTCAGAAGTTTCATTGCATTGCAGTATTGATGGTGGCCAAATGAATTATTGGCGCACAGCATGCTTCATTGGAATTTTTATGGGCCCACTGCCAAGCATTTTTTTTGTGCCCACTGCTATGCCAAACTTAATTTTCGCTTCATACGTTTTGGAATCAGAAACATCCTGATGCGTTATAGATAATTAAACTGGTCGATTGTCTAGCGAGTAGAGAAAAACGTGACCGATTTTTGTTCATCATAAAAACACAGTGCTGTTGAATCGAACACCGCCAATCAGGGACCAGCGCTCTATCAGTCTTTAACTATCGGTTACTTACCAACCGTGCCAAGATGCATGACTGGATATTGCCTAAAAATGATATAATAACAATAATAAATCACAGGAAAGGAAGGAAAAAAAAGAATAGTTTCTTGCCGGACACACCTATTAAACACCACCGTGTGCTATAGCGCCACTAGCGTAAACTAGTCACAGCGCAAGACTTGGTCCATCTTACCTGGACGTGGAGTTAGCCATTGAAAAAGGAAAAAAAAAATCAAGTAGGCAATTTTTATAAATTGTTGATGACACACGACCATTAGCATTCAATTAGCATTAGCATTCATAGTTTCTGCTCTAATATAGCACAACGCGTTCTGGATGCAGTTTTGATCTCAACCAAAGGTTGTTTCATTACAAGAGAGAAGAGGAATATATGTAGGTAAAGCTGGACAAATGTGCCATTTAAACGCCAAATCGGCAAAGGTAAAAAGTTACAACAAATCAAGTTGTTTCCTTTATGGTGGAGACATTACTAGAGGTTTTCTCTGTTTAAAGCTCACAATCCAGTGCACCAGTGTTGTTCACAAAATGGCACTATGTCCCCGAAAGCCATAGGCGCACAAGCACAGCGGATATTTTATACCCGTTTAGATTTTACACACTTTAACTGCACAAGAAATATTTACTTAAGCTATGACAACATTTGCATTGTAATGATCAGGCCGTTCTTATTTTTAAAATTAAACTGAGCGAATACATTTCACAGAAGAAAATTGCCAACGCTGTAAACAGTACAAGCGTTATGCACACGCCAAAAAAAAATGAGAAAAAAAATCGTGGACACGTGTTTCTTGTGACATTTATGATTTAACACTATGGCAACAATTACTGCACTGCATCTTTTCTCCTCAGCCAATCTCTGTGGCTGTGGAACTGTGCAAGAGAGAGAGAAAAAAAGCGCAGACACTCGGGTTGATATTACCTCTGTTGTAATAAACAAAATGAACATATAGATATGTTCCACCTCTTCCTCCCAGTAAGATTCAACATCCCTCGTACATTTTGGGTGCGTCTGCGAACAACTGGTAAATGAAGAAATAGACGTTAGCAGTTTCCTTTGAATTGCTTATCAATTTCGATTGTATTTCGTCTTGTTCTTAGGACAAAAAAACGAAAAACAATACTAATTGCGGTTGCAAAATTTTGACGTCCTCTACAGCTGTAATTGCACACGCATGACCTTCATTTTTTTTAAAAATTTTCACGAGAATGTCAAATAAGGTGTTTAAAATATTGTTAGGTGTGAAAATGACCTTTGAAATAAAGCACATATTATTTTGCGATTCATGTCGTGTCCGCTCACCTTAAATGAAAGAAGAAAACGTGGGACGAGCAAACCCAACGCTCATGCCAGCAAAACAGACTTGCCTCCATAGCAATATCCATACAATATATGGCAAAAACGTAAAAAATGCAATTTAATCTTCTGTATTATTTTATTATTACTTTTTTTTATTCAGTTTTTGTTCATGCCATAGATTTCTATTATTTGTCCGCTTGCTAATTAAACTTTTTTTCTAAATGTCATGATAATCTAGTATTTTAGCGTCTCGCCACGCTCCTTTTTTTCGCAGGGAAAATATAATATATAAAAAAAAACAATAAATAAAATAATAAAAGCCCCTTTAAAGAAAAAAATACAGAACAAGCGAATTAAACTGCAGAATATCGAAACCCCACTTCGTCATTTTCTATATAAAGTCAATTTTATAAAGGAACTGCACGCAAGACAAGCGGGTCCTGATTCAGTCGAAATTTCCTGGCATAATGCCATGCTGGGTACCTTTTTAGTGACGCACTCAATTGGAGACGAGTAATAGTTAATCGGGTCGGCTGTCTGACTGCTTACAGTACCTTTTTTGTTTTCCTCTTCGACGTTTAACTGCAATAATGAGACCTTCTCTGTTGTTGCTGCAGGCAATATGTTTCAAGCATATTGTTTACAGCTATTGTGCGTCATTTCCCGAACTAACTGTCCACCGATTTTGTTATGTGATTTTGTCAAATAGCCATAGATGTATACCGTTGAAAGATACTCCCATATGGGTCAAATTGCATATGCTCAACTTTCAAAGCTGTGTCAGTTCTTGAATTAGTGGCAGGGTAAATTACAAAAGGAACTCTTTCTGATATTGGGTTCATTTTGAATTTTCGTAAAATTATATGAACAACGCGTTGCTCTTCCGTTTTTTATGTTTGTTGACGTAGTGTACGCCAGTTTGATTCTTCTTGTCAAATAGGAATATGTTTTACGGATTCCATTTTAAACTTTACAGCTTTTACGGTGTTCTTTCCTTCTCTTAGTTTTGAATTCAGATAAAACTCAAAAACAAACCGTAGAATATTGATTTTATAGCTCACTGACTGTAACGTCTATCTAAGATTAAGACCAAAAATTTATATATAAACCTTTTGCCCAAGATTGCGTCGTTGTTAAAAAGAAAAAAACAAAAAAGATAGAAAGAATTAAACCATTCAACTATGGTAGTCAAATTACGCGAGGCCATCCAATGGCTGTGGAAAATGTTTGTGCATTAATTACATGGCTCTTTCAATCGATCTACGACTGAGATCACGTACGTCTTCTTGAAAGTGTACTTAAACTGGTTCAGTTGTTCAAACTTCCGCACATTATGTGAAGCAATAGCTTTGAATGTCTTGAAAGCCATTAGCGAAGACACGAAGCTAACCCTAATAAACCTTGCAAAACGGTGTTTGTTAAATTTAATTTTTGAAATTGTAACGTCCTCAAAGATATGCTGGGCGTCATTCATTCATCATAAAGCCAAAAATTTTCGATTTCTTTCATTAAGATATTATTCTTTTTTAGATATTACCAAAGCAGCGTCGATCGTTAATTAATTTTTGGCCATTCTTGTTAAATAACGCCCCCTCATTTAATCACTGGAGAGTAAACATGTTTTATATCGTACAATGAAGCTTCAGCATATATTGAATTAAGATGACGCGTACTTTGATTGCAATCGAAAACTGCATTGAACTTAAATCCAAATACAAAATTATCTAAAAGAAAAATAATATAAAAATGTGTATAATAGTCATAGTTATATATTGCTTATGATGGAATGCAGCTGCCAAAATAGATCAAGAGAAAAAAAAATCAAGTAAACGAAACTCTTCTGTTTTAATGTCTTTCATGGAGTCTTGACTTCTCAACGGACTGGTCAATCAATATCCGAGTACTTCTAATTACTTTATCTGTCAATCATTATCGTAAAAGAGAAACAATCCATGTAATAACAAATCCTTTTTGAAAGCGACGCCGTTGTTTGAGGCGACATCATATGAAGTGAAGGCGAGCAGCATTGAGGAGGAAAGCCATCATGTCTCCACATACAGTTTTGCAGTTGATTTTCGTTGCTTGTATCTCTGTAAATCACTTGGAAGGTTAGTAGAATTATTTTTTCTCTTCACTTTTTGTCTTTTGCTGCCGCTAAAATACTTGTTTTGAAATGTTTTCGCATCTCGGTAGATGAATGCAGAAGTTTATTTATTGATGATCCGATTAACAGTAACTGCCAAAATACCGATAATCTTGATAGTTTGTGGTAACACAATAACATAATCTGTTCAGGGATTACTCAAATCGTATTTCAATTGGTAATAACTGTAACTGCATGAACAATCCTTACCTTCGACTTTCCGATGGTGTTCCATTTAACATAAAAATCGAAAGAATATTCTGAGATATTCCAGTTTGAAAGCAAAAGATGGAGAATTATAATTAATCATGCAGGGAAATAGACTTATAGTATTCTTTTTCCCCAACGTGCCATGACGTTTGTTCGTAAATATCCATTTCACATTAAATCGGATAAGGCGTTGAAGATGAACGTTTTAAAAGGTTATATCTCTAACAGCTGACCCGTATTACAACGTTCATTAAGGTAACATTTTCCACTGATTAGTCTTCGCCAGATATAAAACATGTTTCGCTTGGAACGGCTGCATCTTCAATGCGAATGTCACATAGAATTACTTTACTCCATTGAGAAAACATTGCTGTTGAGAATCTAAAATATACATTTATGAGAAAATTAAGAAAACTCGTATGAATTCATATTCAACGTGTCGAAATCTATTATTTGTTAACTCCCATATTTATTGCAAGGTTTAAAAGAAGCAGGACTTAATTTTGTAAATAAACCACACCTACTGGCTCTTGGCAATTCAAAAACAAACAGAAAAGCATAACAGAGAGAACAGAACAGAGGGCTTTTGTTTTCTCTGTTTCTCGTTTCTTTCTAACTGTCATAAAACGCACCGGGAAATTGACACATCGCCTACATGTAGCTGACGATCGTGTTTTCTTAATTTCTATCGTGCTCCAAATTTCTGGAGTGCTTTAATAGGATATAACACGTCATTCAGTCGGCCTACTTGTTATTCATTACATCTATGTGACTTTTGGTCATTATTTTATCTTTACTCAGTGTCTACAGGTACATGCTTAGATGAAAGGTTTTGTAATGAGAAGGCAGATGGAAACTACAAAAATCCAGACACTTGTTATGGATACATCTCGTGCTCCGGAGGCATCCTTCACAAAATGCCATGCTCAGACGGACTGATGTTTAACGAAGTTAAAAATATCTGTGATTATCCAGAAAACACAGAGTGTGAGATCCTGGAAGGAGTAAGAGGTACCCCACTGCATTGTGATTGCATTTGGTGACTTTATCAACGGGATATCCACCATTAGTATGTTCGACCATAGTAAACAAAGGGAAAAGGTTTTGAAACCTGACAAAATTCATTGCGTATGCCTTTGTGACTTGTTTTCGACGCGATAAAACACGTGTTGCGACTTTTTGGAACGGCTTCAAAAGCATTCCTGGAAATGTGTAGTATATTCGCATGCGCGAAAAACATTAGCCAATATATTATTGTGCAAGAAAATCAAATCTCTTACGTGTTTTGAACTTTCCTTCTACTAACCAAAGAGGGAGCGGTGTCTTGTTCCTGAGATTCCAAAGTCACCACGTGTCAGTTGAGTTTCCGTGCGAAATATTTACTAATATTCTTAAGTCATGCGCATGCCTTTGAGTTTTATCGATAGAAAGTCACTACATGTGATGTAATATGGCCCATTTGATAGGTTAATGACTTATAAATTATTAATACGTTTTTGAATTGCAGTTTTCTGCCATGATCGTGTACAAAACACAATACTTTTTTAACTTCTGACTGAGGAAATGACAGGTCTCATTGTTATTTCATTCAAAATCCAGGGGGTTATTATTGTACAGCGACTAGAAGACACTGTACAATGCTTAAATCCATAAATGGGAATTGCTCAAATTACTTGTTTTGTTTTATAACGAGGCCTGGGGAATACCGCTTTCATCTCGAGGTTTCTTCGCAATAATTAAATCTGTTATTCTGAAACTTTCAGTAGCTGTGCGCTCTTATCTTTTAACATTGAATTATAATCAGTTGATGTAATTTTCAATTACCTACTCGACAATTGGTGAAATCCAAGATAGGGGATGTTATAATTTCATTGGTCGTCGTTGACATCATCGTAAAAATAATCATGTCACCTTCAAGAGCAAGCTAAGAGCTTTCCGAAAAATGAAATTGATTTAAATAGTCGTCTGTAGAAGGTAAATAGAGCTGTATAGTATTGTATAGAATCGCATAGCTGAAGGTAAACTCGCGCTCTGATTGGCTATCGAAGAGAGGGTATTTAGCGTGGAATTGCACTT
>OMLO01000805.1_pt1 | contig 22373 bp, 15 predicted proteins | sample 1674811 | NCBI WGS metagenome assembly OMLO01 (sample SAMN06265003, study PRJEB25207) | coral metagenome | isolation source: Coral host | place: Mexico:La Bocana,Puerto Morelos, Mexico | collected 2008-11-13 | reverse complement strand
ACCTGTAATGTAACCCGTGTTCAAAGTGCTACGGAATGGACTGCTTCGGTACATACTTTACACATGTCCAAACCTGTTATGTAACCCGTGTTCAAAGTGCTACGGAATGGACTGCTTCGGTACATACTTTACACTCTCGCTCGGCTGTGACTGGCAAGGGAATGAAAAAAAGTGGCGCGTGAAAAACTGGTGGTTTGAGTTCGCATCGTTGTTGGCCACAAAACACTGTGAGGGTTGTGAATCACACAGAAAAAAGCAAAAAAACGAAAAAATCTATGATACCAATTTCAGGTTCAAAATGATGGTTTTGCCATAGCGAAATAAAAGATTATATGTTTTCGTGGGACGGTAAAAAGTCCGGCGGGTTGTTTGTGCGTTGCATGCACTCATTGCATGACTTGTGATCCATCTTGAATCTATTGTAAATTTTTGTGAGTACTTGCACAACTGGTGAATATGCATGCGCCATGTTACAAAAGGATATGATTCCAAGTAACTTTCGGAGACCCACGCTCGAGCATTTGATGCCCTAGGTACAATAGGACTTGATGAACATATCCGGCGATTTCAGCTTCGCATACTTTTTGCCAACCGTTCCAATTCTGCAGAAACTAAAGCGCAACAGAAAACAAAACCGCTGTCTGTATTTTACGCCCAGAATGTAAAAAGGCCGAGCACACAAACAAAATAGAACATGGAAAAAACAATTTGTCTTTGCACACATTTTTTTATATTTTCGTGAGGGGAAACCAGGGGCGATCATTTAGAGGCAAGTTGTAGAATCGGTTCGTGTCGCTTCATACATGGGGGTTGTAATCTTAGAAAGATCGCTCATGCTCGTGCACCCAGGACCTGTTAATTGTTAACCTGGATCAAGAACTGGAAGGGGATTCTAGTGCGTTTTTGTGTGTGGTGTTCTGTGTGGTTCCATCGCAGGGATCACTTGAGGGACACGATGTGAGAATGAGGGCTCAAGATGAGCTGCAAGAAAGTGGTGTTTCTAGCTGCAAGAAAGAGACTGTGGAGAATCTCGAATTCGAGCTCTTAACATAGACCATTTGAGGTCAAACAACCTTGCTGGTCTTTGCTGCAACATGAAAGACTCGAGGAGTCACGAGGTTTAGTCACTGTTTATTCATTTGATCTGACATGTTCATTCCGAGCTGGGCTTGCGTTCAACAAGAGCATTGGAAATCTCGCGACCAGAAGCGTATAGGCGGTATATTAGGCGGTATAATGCAGTTTCACTTGTTCACCTCCATTTGCACAAAGCTGTGAATGTGAGACCATGCCTGGAAGGCAAAAAACGTCCTCAATTTTCACTATTCGTCCGCTCTGTCTTTCAGCTGACGTGTTTTTTCCCTACAAGTATCATCTACAAATAGTCATTCCCTCGTTGCAATACCCCAAAAAAAGTAATCGATGATGTACGAGCAAACGTGACTCAACCTTTTCCATCTTGACCGCCTCATTTTCCACGGTAAATTCCTCACGTCTAGAGCGAAGAGATAGTCCGTCAGCAAACAACGCACGGAAGTGGGCGTGCATGTCTTCAAAATTCATTGCACACGACATTGGATGCTCTTGAGGTATGAACGATGGGGAAAAGTTGGGGGCTACAATTTTGAATGCCAAACACGTATAGAATTGCTATCCGTCGATCCTAACCAAAGACTTTTTTTACAACTCTCATTTTGGTTGAATTATTATGACATATGAACTGGTTTTAAGATGCAAAGAAAAGACCGATGCTTTTATGTTTGAGTGTGAGATTGGATCACTGATTTTCCTGGAAGTGTCCTATTGCCGGCGGACAAACAATGCTACACAAAGTGGCTGGGCTCATTATAGTGTAGGTGAGAACCGGAGGAGAGGAAGGTAAGTCAATACAGTGGTGCACCCAACATAGACTGGTCACTGTCAAAAACGTCGATTGGGAGTGTATTTTTTTGACAATCAAAACACCAAATATTTCGAAAACCTATGCTGGATACGAAATTCTCTGTTCTTCAGTCGCTTCCTGGCGGGTCAAAGAAACCCATGCCGGGGCCGGAGCGTGCCATGGCCACTCTTTGGTGCCTTTGACTTCCCAAGGTCAAGGACCGTCGAGGTCGACACATTTTTTGCCATATGCTTTGGTTGAACATGTTTTACGTTTCAAGGCTATTAAATACAGATACCTGACATAATTCAAAACCCCTTCGCTGTTCTTGATCAATGGAAGTTGGAAAGTATGAGGTTTGTTGGGTCCAATTGGATAGCAACACTCTACGTAAAATCCTGTACGTGACTCAATTGGTGTGAATTCCAGGTTCAAAGGCCCAAGACGTCATGAGTCGAGTTCAGCCAAATGTGCCTTCTCAGCATTCAGAATTGGAGTCTGGAGTGGCATGCAGAGTTGCGGTTTGGTGTTGTTGGCTTTGGCAACCCATGTTGATCCATTACTCTCATGGTAACCTGTGCGCGTTGTAGTTTGAAAGTTCACCGAATGCTTGTCACGCCAGGTCTCACGTTTGCGCAATGCCCTGGGCCTTGAGATTGAGACGGACAAATCAAGGATGGCCCAGCAGTGGCCCGTTGTACAAAAAAAACTGAAAGAACGTGATGGCCCGCATCATATGCGATCTTTTGTGTATCAATGCGGATGTTCCGTGGCACATTCGTCATCCCCGGCGCGTAGGTGTGATCCAAAGACCTTTGATGACATCGTGCCGAGCGATAGCGAGGAACCTTCCTATCTTGAACTTTGCGTTGTTTGAAACAGATATGGGATGATATCGTCAGAGAGGTATTGTAGACAAACACCACATCCAGTTCACTTTAGTACCCAATTCAGCTGATTCTTTTTATGGAAATCAGAGAGCGTTCAAACACTGTTTTGACATCAATTGATGATGTCTTGATGTCTTCAAACACTTGTTTGAGAATCATGTTTTGTCCCTTACCCTATTCCCGCGAGGCGCGGGAGCTGGAGCCGCCAGGGCTGCCGGTGCCGCTGCCGGGCCAGTGTCACATGCCGCCGCGGCCCGGGCGCGCCTCCGAGGCCTCCAATGCGGCGCAGCGGCTTGGCTCGGTGTTTGAATTCCCACGCTGATTGTGCAACGACATGACATGCTAGCGCATCAGGAGATGTGAATGCATACGATTGTTTTTATTATTTAAATAGAAGGGTGTTTTAGATTTTAGACTCTCACGAATCAGGAATTTTAAACCGAACTCCATGTTGGAGCCATCAAGCTGTTGCTTTGTGCCATGGACTCCTGGAAGGGAAGCTGCATATTCTTACTACAATATTACGCACTGTTGGTACCATAGGTCATCACAAAAGTAGAGTATAATTACTGGGAGAAGGAATGATGCAAGTAGGATTGAAGTAGGAACTTGTAGGATGATGTATATGAATGATATATAATTTATGTAATATCACATATGTATATCATATGTGAATTGAACCTTCACCGTGCATGATGACAGGCCGCTTTTCGTTAGAGGAAATCTGTGTCTCTCACATCCAGGGCACGAGTAGGGTGGCTGTGAAGGTGGAATGAATGACGATGAGATAAGTAGGAACAATTATTCCCATGGTGAATGTTTGATGAAATTTTGGCGGGTGTGCGTGGTGTTTCCTCACGTTTCTGAAGTTGGACGTGAGATGACAATTTCAGGTGCAATGCCTTGGGTGCCATGGATTCGTGGTGGCATTTTTGATAAAGGGATGTCCACGTTCTCAGATATTTTTTCCTAGCTTTTCCATAGACTACTATCAGAAGTGGAAAAGAATCGAATTCGTTATCAAGACAGTGATTGTACCCCAATACTTCCAAAGACCTTGAAAGAAACGTACGTTGTATCAAAGGCGGTTTATTGCGGAAAGGCGGTTATTTAGCAAATGTTGATGGAGGCCCTAAAAAGCAGCATTTCCCAGCTTTTTTTTCACCGCCGTAGACGCTTCTTCACCGATTTGTTCAACCTAGGCGGAAAAGAAAACATCAAAAACGCATGGTACGTGCACACACAAGTAACACAGCATGCTTGTTACACCCGCGTAATTGCTGACAAATAGCTCTTTAATTTTCCCCTTCATACTGATGAGCCGGAGTTTCATCATGAATGTTATCCACCTAGACCGATACAGAGGGTGCGCTGCACGTGCCACTCCTAGGTTCCAGAAAATGGGTAAGTTGATGGAAAAATCAGGAGAAAACTGCTAAAAGACTAGAACATGGGTGGTGAAAGAATAGCATTTCAATGACTGAGGCACTCTTCAGGTGTTTCATGCCATCTTCATCGCCGAAGCAGTGATAGAAGCGAAAATTCTTCTTGTAAAATCGGGCTTGCTTAGCGAAGTGCAGCACCATCTGCAAGCAAGTACGATGACAAATTGAAGTTGTATAATCAAAAAATTGCAATTTGCTCCACACAAAATTTGAAAATCTAGCGCAGACTTGTCACATGAATTTTGGGCCTCAAACGAAAAGCGTCAATGCCTCTCCTGCACAACAAAAAATGCGCAATCATCAAAAATCTAGAGCCTGGGCAACAAAATGGGCTGACTGAAGTAAAATCATATGTGACAACAAAATTGTTTGATGTTTTTTGCTTGTGCCTCATAGATAGCTTCGATAACGCTACATACCGGGAGCAAAATCATACCCAGCATTGTAAAGGTTTCGTGCATCTTGGTCTTCAAGTACTCTGCCACAACGTTCACTGATGCCAAAGAACTTTGCGCAGTGTGTCCTAGCTAAAGAAATTGACTGATCAAAAGCATTACGCGTGTCACGCAACATGAGCATTATCACAAATATTTCCAACTGAACTTTGACCTGAACTAGGTGCACACAATTCCAGTAGCAAGCCAGGTTGCGCACATGAAGCGAGCAATGCCAATCGCTGATCATCAGGATTTTGACGCGCAAGGTCAGGCATACACCGAGAAATCCATTCAAGAACCACTCGTCCATTGAAGGCTTTTGCTGTGAAAATTATTTGACCATTTTTTTTCTCTACCTTAGCTGAATTGCAGTTCAGAACCAATCATAGCTCCTTATGCCAACAATAGGCAAGCTTTAGAAGATACGATATCTCCCAAAATATTTTCAAGTTTCCAAAGAAAGTCAGGCAACATTTCGTGTTTTGAACGGGGGTTGGCTCGATGATATTTTCTCAGTTTTGCAAAATCTCTTGAAAGACTCGTAGGCCAAGTCAAGATGTCCTTGCAAATCTGGCGCTTCTCCAAAAAAAGCAGCTTCACAAAGCGTCATCCTGAGCTAGACATGTTTCAATATAAATCAAATTGATCGTTGCTCCACAAAAATCCAGGAAGGCAAAACATGACGAAACAACCTGATACTGAAATATATAACTCCAGTCATTGCTCCTTGAGATTAAAAGACCTAGTATGCTGGACAAGTCTCAGGCATGACCCGTTAACGTCAAAAACCAGACCGAGATTTAGAGCGTGCATAGAACACCCTTGGATAATTCCAGGGTGGAATCCACAGAGCAGAATTAGTGGGCCTCAGCTCAGATTCCCAGAATTCCCTTGTGACATTACATGTGCATGTGTATATATATGTATGTATATATACGTACAAATATACATAAATATATGTATATAGCCAGCAAAAATGTAAAAAAAAATATTGCAATGTTCAAAATTCAAAATAGTTCCGAGGGTCACGGATCAGGATCACCCATTTGCTCTGCCAAAAATGTTACCAAATTGTATTGTTGCCAATTGGGTCTTTCATCCAAACAATAGTATAAATTACCTGGATTGTTGCTCCTACCCTTTGCGTTGCACCAGAAACAAACTGAATCCAACCTTTGCCAACTCGATCTGAAACGTAGGCTCCACTTATGCCAGGCCCAATCCCCCTTCAACTCCGTTACTATAAATTGCCTTCCATTGGCCAATGTCGCGGCCGGAGTATCAGGATCAAACCCATGAAATAACAAATTGCACGAGTAAACCACCCGTCGCAAAACGGTATCCAGAGTGACATTTTTGTAGAACTTATGTTCTTCCAAAGCAAAGATGCACCAGCGAGCACAACGAGAGGATCGGGGTCTCCAAACTTGCGGAAGGGAAACAAATAAGCCAACAATTTTGGTCCCATCATCCAAAATTTTAGCGCTATCCCCATACAATGCAAAAGGTATGTGGTCGGGAGTTGCCGGACTAAAGACTGCCCAATCTTCTCTAAGTTCTTCACGATGCGTTTGCCAAAAGGCTTTCACCCTTGATGGTGGGATCTCAATACCAATCGTAGTAATAAGCACATGCATCAAACGATGCACATCCAAGATTGGAAAACTACGTGTTTCAAATCCACCAGGTGCTTTGTCCGCTTTTATCGGGATATCAATCATTGTGGGGTCCTTGGCTAGAACATGCCCAGTGCACACACACACTCAAATTAACGACACTAGAAGATCTATAAAACATATTATTCACTAGAAAAAAAGAATCAACCGCCTTTGATATTAACGTTAACGATAACGTTTCTTTCAATCTTTGGAAGCCTAATATTATCATCAATTGTTGGTTGCAAAGATCCCTTGCAAGTCACCCGTAGTGAGCCGGAAGTTAACAAGCCATGTCATCAACGCGTCGGTGTATATATATATATATAAATAAATCTATATACACAGTCCATGTGCACATGTATATGTTGATCGACCTTTGAAAATGAAAAACTTGCCGACCGAAGGGCTATATCCAACTTACTGGCTCTCATGAGGTCTCGCGCCGCATTTCGGCCAGCTTTCAACCGGCCCAAACGTTGGCTCGTCGGGTGGCATTGCCCACGGGAATCCTGAAAACAGATCACTCACCACAGTTTCATTTATTTCAGCTAGATATGATTGGAATGAAAAGATAAGAAACATTTTATTATCTATTCGGGGTAAAAAATTAACTTAACATGCCCGAGACCAATCGCCATCACGAGGAAAGCACCAAAGCTCGTTGATAGGGTAAATCAGTTAAGTGATGAAGGAAGGGTCCAAAACGCCTAGGCTAGCGCATAGCAAAACTGTTCCGTGCCAAGATCATAGTTGATATTGATCGATGATTCTTAAGGTACCATATAATTTTTGATATCTAAGCTGCATAGCTAATAATGTTTGATCTCACAAATTCCCTGTGATTTTCCCACCCATGGTAGCGGTGCTGGGTCCTGGTAGTGCGCTCTTGCGCTTTTGAGAGCTCGCTTTGCACTGGTTGCCTCCCGGGCGCTTTGCGCTTATCAAGGGATCTTGGAATATAATCTTGAAGGTAAGAGTGAGGGGGCCTTCCGTGCATGGACATTTTCATTTTCCAAAATCTTAATTTAATTTAATTTGGGGATCTGGTTGGTTGTTTTATGCATGGATGCATGCATGCATGCATATAATCAAGGTTGTTATGTATCTTCGATCCAAACCAACTACTAGCATATTTGTATGTCATGGACCTTCAATTTTTGGGGGAAGCCACAGGGCAGAATTAGAGTGGTCGAGGAACTGTTCTTCAGCCAAGATGCTCCTGATTGAACGTCATCAACTATGTTTTGGTAAAAGCAGCCACCATCATCAGCGTCGTCTGAACCTGCGTAGGATTGAGTCAGTATATACAATGTATATCTCATATCAACTATCTATATATATATGTTTTTTCAGTTTCACTATTTCAACGGCACAAGGCACAAATCAAATTGTTCGATCTTTTTTAATGGTTAATCTTCCACCCACGCACATGCCTTTTTTTGGGCACCCTTGATAAGTACGGTTCCACAGCGGCAGCTAGGCACTATCCAAACACTAGAGCTCCCCAAATGATTGAAGTGGCTGACACACTGCATGAAAACAATTGACCAATTCGAAATAATTTCAAAAACATAAATTTAAACATATGATATATTTTATATTATACTATAATTAAAGCAACATGTCAGTACAGTGATTGCAGCCAAACCCCCAACGCTAGTATGGGAGAGTACTCAGTCTAGACCGCTGTGATCCATCAAACGGCAAAACTCAAAATGCTGGGTTTCCGGGAACCTTGCCATACCTCCCAAGCTTCACATCGCAACTGTATTTGAACAAATCCGATTTATTCAGCAAGATTGCGAAAAAAATCATATCATGAATTCAGGACCATTGACTTAAAGAACGGATGCTGAACGAAATCACCAGTCAGTATGGAAGCAACTAAGGAAAGCTTGGCAAAGGTTCAAAATTCATCCTGGATTGACCCGGTCTGTGCCGGGCAAAATTTGCTCCCAGGCTGCATTGGAAAATACGCGGCCCTCCAGAACTAAAAACGAACAGAGGCTAGAAATTCTGCATAGCCATCCAAAGCTTTCTGACCCTGAATGGTTTTCTGCTTGCAATCCTTTTCCTGCAGGCAATTGTTTTGTCAAAACGATTGTTTACCGACTCCTCATTCTAATATATATATATATATATATTTATATATAGATATTTATGTTATGATGATCGTTAATCAATTATTATAAATATATATCGATATCAGTCCTCAAAGGTGTCGATACTTGCTTGAAGACTATCCCGGACTTTCTGCAACTTGGTACGTTGGCTGCCAAGATCTTTCGTAACAGCAGCCGCAAGTTCCTTTGACCTTGGAAAGAAGAAAGTTAAAACAACTAGATCGATCGATATCGATAAATAGGTGAGGTGGAATTTGAAAACAATAAGACACCAAGAGGAGTTTGAAAAAACAGAGCAAATGATATGATCTATCTATGTTGAATGTCCCATTCAAATTTTGTTAACCCAATAAGCCAAAGCAGCAATTTTTGTGCCCTCTTCGTTTTCTCCGCGATATCGGCAATCTTTGTGGTCAGCTGGTTCAGGACCTTGACGGCGTTTCAACGATGCTGGAAGATTGGCAGGCAGAATTGGGTGATGTATTGGCTCGATATTTTTGTAAAGCTATACAGCGTCCTACGCACCTTCTTTGATTCTGCAACCTTCTCCTTCATTTCCTGTTTCTCCTTCCTAGCCTTCTCCCTAGCAGCTTCCCTATCTTTCTTTTCTCTTTCCTTCGCAGCCTCCCTCTCCAATCGTTTGTTCTTCTGTTCCTCAGTTTCCTTCTTTGACCTTTTACTCTTCTTTGCCTTCTTCTTGGATTTGTTCTTCTTTTTTTTGCTTTCAGAGTCGTTCTTTTTCTTGTCCCGAGAGTGTTTCTTTTTCTTGTCCTTCTTTTTCTTGTCCCCAGAATCGGAACTCGAGTCGTCATCGCTGCCCTCATCCGTGTCCTCACTGGCCTGGGGAAAATGGAACAGCAATGATGGTGGAACAAGGGGCAGCGAGGGCAAAGGATGAAGAACATATATATACAGCTACTACGCGTAGTATAATAGGTTGAAAAGCAATCTTTGAATGAAACATGATGAATTGAAAATCAGGCCTCATCCTCGCTATCTGAAGTCGATGAAGCTTTTCTTTTTTTGGGCTTGTCCTTAAGCTTACCTTCATCTCGGGTAGTCAAAGAATTGGAAAGGATGGTGGAATCCAAGTGTTCTTCGCTTTCTTCATCCCAACATAAATATAAGGTTAAATCCTGAGCAAAGACACCAGGTAAATCGGTTTGTGGGACAGGGAAGACCAAATTCTTGGAAGCTTAAATGCATTCAAAAATCAGAAAATGAAAGCAAACAACGGAACATTGCATCGAATACTTATTTATATATATATAAGTACGTTCCAAAAAGATGATAAATTATATATATTTTTTTTATATATATTCACTACGCTGGATCAAACTGATTCTGAATCTTCGAACCGTTTCAACTAGCAATATAATGATGAGATTCCTTTCTTGATGGCAGGTCTGGGTGCGGTTTCCGCTGATGCTTAAATTCTGGTTGAGACTTGGCCTGGACAATCTCCTTGGCTATTGCAGGAGAGTTGTACTTCTGACTGATTTGTTCCTCAGTCATCCATCGACGGCATCCGCGTCGATTTTCTGTTGCAGTCGTCTCCAATGACACTGCCCAGCAACTAGATGTCCAGTCCTCCCCACAAGAAAGCCACTTCTCATAGAGATCGGCCATGGCAGCAGTACCTTAAGCAAAGATGGCTGCTTTGGTTTTTTAATTCCTTTATGATCAGGTTGACTAGCTGCGGTAGCTGGTGGAATTTCGAAATAACTTAGTTTGATAGATCATGGCGTCAAAGATTCCAAATTCAGTACGTACTTTATATCGGGCGACCATGGAAAACAACAATTATAGCTTATCTCCCGGAATGTTTATCTCAGGGTTGCAGTACTTCAGCAAAGGTACGATCTTTAGAGTCTTTGGCTTTGGCAATTGCTTCTTGCAAAGGAAGCGTATTCTTGGGACCTTGGGATGGGTTTCTAGGTTATAAAGGCCGGGATTCAGTAGAATGTATGTGCATATTATGTGTTTTTGTTTTGGTAATTAGAAATGCTCTGGGCCCTAGACTCTCCAAGCTTCGATAGAACCTTCCCTTTCGTGCTTTGTATGCCAACCTTTCGGTTTTTTTCTTTTCTGCTTCCTTTGCCGCTTGTTCGATCTCAGCTGTGTCGCGGCGCAAGAGCTCGGGGACGTCAGTAGCTGGAGGTTCCTTTTCCTTTTCCTTCTCTTTTCCTTTTCCTTTTCTTGCTCCAGCTTCCTGCTTTTCTTGATTCTTGATGTCAACCTTGTCTTTCTTGCTTTCCTTCTCTGGCTTTTTGGCATCCTTTTCTTTCTTGCTATCCTTCTTGCCATCATTCTTGTCATTCTTGCTATCCTTCTTGCCGTCATTCTTGTCATTCTTGCAATCCTTCTTGGTACCTTTCTTTTTGGTATCCTTGTCATTCGTGCTATCCTTCTTATCTTTGTTTTTGGTATCCTTGTCATTCGTGCTATCCTTCTTGGTATCTTTGTTTTTGGAATCATTGTCATTCTTTCCACCCTTTGTCTTCTTTGTCTCTTTCACCTGCGATTCGACCTTGCTTTCCTCAGTCTCATCACCCTGCTTGCGTTTCCTCGTCTTTTCAACCTTTGGTTTACAACCCTCCTTTGGCCCAGTGCTGGATGCTGAGAATTTGCCTGGTTCAACATCTTCCTCACCTGATGATCCATCATGTGCATCATCTCCTGACTTGCTTTCTTCTTTGACCTTATCACGCTGACTCCTACTACCTTCTTTCTCAGCAGCTTTAGCTTTTCCACCACCCTTTACCTCATCATCAGGATTTTCCACATCAAGCCTAGTCTTGGCCCTCAATCGTGTCATCGCGGGTTGCTCATTCTTTTTCTGTTCCTTATCATCATCAGCTGCATCTTCCTTACCATCATCAGCTGCATCTTCCTTACCATCATCAGGTGCATTTTCCTTTGTTTTGGCCCTGCGCTTGTTTGGTTTTTCCGTTTTGGGCACAGAAGGCTGTTCATCAGCTTGCGCAAAGGAAAGCTTTCGGCGGGGTGTGGCGACAGAGTGGTTGGGGAGATCTTTTTTCTTCTTCGGAGCTTTCCCTCGGCAAGGTATGTGTAGAAAGATCACATGATATGAGACTTTGTCAATGATGACTCATGAGTGCATGGAAAGCGTATACGTATATATAAATAATTTTGCATTAAAATAATACTATATTTATAATATTATCATATAATTGAATGATGCATATGCACTGCACTCCTAAGATGAACAATTACACAGCCTTTTGTGGGTGGTGGCGTTTCTTTCTCCTCTTGATCTTCACTGATAGGAACTTCCAAATCTTCAGGATGCGCAGTCCTAGCGCTATATAGATATCAATTATAGGTAAGGGCAGGGCAAAATCGATCTAGACAATATAGTTCGATCCCATGCATTAATCCATTAAATTTTTGAGACCTGTATCTATAACAAACGTAACCGCCATCTTAAGGCCTAGAAATAACGCGGACACATATATGCTACATATACTCTTTTACAAATCTTTTTCTTGAGGAAGCCTATTGAATTCACCCCCAATCTGTCCTGTACTTGGGTGTGGCAGATCGATGGGTTTCACCCTCACTTCCATATCCAATTGTCAGCTGGCTGTCTGACGCTGCAATCTGTCCGGCCGCCTTCTCCTGGCGAGCCTGTGCTGCCTTGAGGAACTTCTCTGCCATTGGTGCTAACTTTGGCCAGCGCTGGCTGGGCAAGCTATGTATCAGTGTGTTGGCGATATATTTAAATCGGTTGTATATATATATAATATAATATATATACAGTACATGTTTTGGAATTTTATTTCGCAGAAATTCGCATAAATATAAATTGATCGCCGATGTATGTCTGATATATCGATATATGATATGATGTATTTCTTTTCATCTTTGGGCTGGAAAGGGCCATGCTAGGACAGTAAGATGTTCATGTTTTGAGATTTTATTTCGCAGATATTCGCACAAGTAAAAAAAAGAAAGAAAAAATGCAATTTTTGGAAGGTGCAAGTTCCACGCTAAACAACGTACTTTCCATGCTAAACAATGTACTTTCCACGCTAAACAACGTACTTTCCACGGTTTGTCCTCGGTTTGTCCTCGGTTGTTTTTTTCTGAAAATATTTCGTACTCAGCGCAAGTTTTTTCATCATCTTTAATTGTGGAGATCGATCTCTAATTTAAAGCTTGAATTGAAGACCAAAGCTTAGATGTAAAGCTCCGGCAAGTGCCAAGAGAAGCTCATCGATGGGTCATTTTAACCCATCTAGTGGTAAAATTGGTTTGTAAGTACCCCAGGCCACTTCTCCTTTCAGAAACTCCCTCACCTCGTCTAAACAAGCATGTTTCCAATCGAACGGCGCCTTCACCACTGGCACCTGGGATACGGAATATTGCGAAAAAAAACTAGGACGGGGGGCTTGAGAAGTAATGCGTTTGAAGAAGGCCTTATGCTATCCCACAACAAATCGAATCCCATATCCCCATGATTAATCCAACCCGAGGCGCTTCATCGATACTTGGGATAGCTTGGGTTGCAGGCTTAGATTCCTGCAAAACGGGCAGCTGAGGGAATTTTGGCGTTTTAAAATTTAATGATTTTGCAATCCAAGGCATGGTGCTGAAGACTCGATTTTCTTTAGATTCGAAATTGAAATCACCATGCTACCACACGCTTCTGAATTTTAAGGGGGTAATTAATTTGGATATCTCAGCCAGGACCCTTGTACCTCAGTTTTTCCCTGTTGGCCCTCAAATCACCATAAGCCTCCAAGAATTGTTGATGTTCTCGAAGTAGTGCCTTTCCAAAGCCTTTTGGATAAGCTGATGATCTCTTCATATATGCTCCTCCAGACCTGGGTTTGATCGGTAGAAACAACATGTGATCATAATATTTGGGGGTTGCTGGGGGTCCATAGCGTGAAGGTCCCATTTTGGACGATCAGTTTTTTGGCAATCCGTTTGTGGCCATCCAAATCCTGGTGATGCAAGTATATATATATATATAAATTTAATTTATATATATATATGATATTTTTCCATCAACATATATATATAGACATCAAAACCGGTGTCGAAATATACAATGATCTGAACTGATGATATCAATTAATTGAGTCAGGATACACACTAACACTTCCATCTGCCTTCAGTGTTTTCTTCACCATGTTGACCTTGGCTGAGGTTTTTTTAATGCGCCTACGCATCTTCTTCGTCATCATCCGGCGAAGCTTGGACGAAAATGGCCTGACCGAGGGATGTGCTTTCACACTGTTTCTTTTCATCTTTGGGCTGGAAAGGGCCGTGCTAGGACAATGATGTTTTGAAATTTTATTTCGCAGATATTCGCAGATATTCGCACAATTAAAAAAGAAAAGAACATCCAATTTTGGGAAGGTGCAAGTTCTACGCTAAACAATGTACTTTCCAAACAATTGAATGTCATGTCTATAAATGAGGAAGCCCTTCAAAAAACCCATACCGATCCACAAATATTGGGCACCAGGCGTACTTCCGAAAAGCTTCGTTGGTTTCATTGTCAAAGAACCATGTGCCCCCATATACCTAGGCCGCACAACTTTTCCGTTGAGGTCGATTCCCCAACGTTACGGATCACAGAGTTTAAGATTGCGCGTATATCATCGATGTAATATATACATATATATATATATGTATAAGTGCGCGGTGCTAGTCTAATTAGTCTATTTTGGTTGGGAAACTGGGGTGCAACTAGGACGCAGAAACGTTTCCAGCCGAGTCCAAATCCAAGTTTTTTGAGTAGTTTGCAAACCCGGGCCACATAACGAATATACGGGAACCAAGGCATTAAAGAGCTATTAGGTTGTTCTGTCAGTGTCAGCACCTGCCTAATCAAGCACAAAATGAGAAGAAGTGCCCACCTTGCAGTCAACCTTGGAAGGATGTGGCAGACATCGACTAACAACACTTGCAGTGTACCATACAGTCCCCAAAGTAACAAGGTCAACAGACCTCCACTCCCCCAAAAAAATGAAAAACCAGTGAAGCTTATTGATCATAGACCCAGAAACTTGTTGCTCGATTGGATATACCCCAAGGCAGTGTTACCAAATGGGCGTGTTTTTGAACGCTTTGACGTTGCAACATTCATCCACACAAAAGAAGAGCAAGGTGGCCCCCCTACGCACATGGCGTAGGGCTTGAGGCGCAAGATGTATTGGACCGCTTGGCAAAGTCCAACCCTAGGAAGAAACGGAAATGTCATCAGTATAGAGTGTTGATGGAGATTGACGGATTATTTTTATATATTATATTATATAAAAAAATTATATATATATTGATATAGCTGACTTCCTCCTGCAAACACCTTGGCCTTTATATTGCGATGGTCAAAACCGTGAGGCCCCAGCACAGAGTTGAGGTCATGCTTGTGTGGCTTCTGGAGAATCTCGAAATACTGCCTAAGCTATAAGTCCAATTTTTGAGATATATCTTCAAGAATACCCTACTCACCTGTATCTACACTTTTTAAACAAGACACTGTCCCCTACAGTTGATGGAAAAAATCATGCACCACTTCAGGCGCCCGAACGCTTTCTAAACATATGGGATAAGACCAACATTTTGGGCACCAAGTGGCGCAGGATTTTTTCCATCAACAGTATTGCCACCTCAGGCCCACACGCATTGTATCCTGAGCTGCCTCAACGCAGAAGGCGGGACAAAAATGGTGGGAACAAATTGGATGCGATGATTTAAGCTTGATGATATATATCAGTTTGAGGGTTCGGCTATATGCTTCATAGATGGCCCCAGCGCCACTAAAGAAGTCCATGCAGTCCAAATATCCTCGAATCAAGATGAAGTACCTTTGGAAAATATGACAAAACAACTAATATAACAACTAGATTAGTGCTGATCACACCAGATCCATATACAAGTTTCTGCACGCTTGGTTCCCATCCGAGATTTGGCAAGTGTAGTCCACAAGGTGGAGCCTCGAATGTGAGTATTTCGCAATTTCTAGATTCTAGATCAATCTGATCAATCAAGTAAACTCCCCCTGCATTCTCTTACCTCTGCCTGATTTTCATGAAAGTTTGGTAGTCATAGAATTGAGACCGAGAAGCATGATCAGTGGAAATCCAACGGCTCTCAAAAGGGCTACTTGCTTCTTAGTAAGAGCAAGCTGGGATAAAGTCCATGGCTTGGACCCTACCATGGTTGAAATCAGAAGTTTCTTACCTCACAAACCTTTTAGAGCCCCAAAAGCCTCGGTCATCCAAGTGTTGTGGGTTCCTGATTTCATCGTGGCGGTGCTTTGCAGGCATTGGCAAGGAATTGGCGACACACTGCATAATGCATGGTATACCTCCTACTTTTCATCTGCCTCTTGGCCGTGGTCGTGGTGGCTCTGGTTTCCAAACCCCAATTTCCATCTATTAAAGCTAATAGACATTGATAGTGACATTGATGATCAATTTGATCACATGAATGAAGTCAAGCTGACTGTCAACTTGACAACAAAAACCCAATTAGTTTTCAAGGATCACACCTTAAAAAATCAATCGACATCTTCAGGCGACTTATCTTCGTCTTCGCCACTCTCCTGCTCGGATGCCTCCGCGTCACTTTCAGCAGTTTCTGGTTTCACCCAACCGGCAGCCTGAATCGCCAAGAACCACCTCAGCAACAATGTGGCTTTTGAATTGGCGGAGCATGGGACCAAAGGTGTAAAAAATATATATATATATATTAATATATAAAATTATAAGCTGCAGTGAAATATATACATATATATATATATGTATATATATATATTGAAACAATTTAGATATATATTTATATATAGCTTGAAGATAGAGCTGATGATGGAAAAAATTAGGGAAGGAAAGCTTTAAAGATTGAATGATTCCATCCGAGAAGTGCTACGTACATGTTTTGTCTCCAAAGATATGCCTTTAAATGTCGATGATTGAAATTCCCCAGTTTCTCATTTTTTGACAGGACGCCACAAACTAATTCTGTTTTCAAACATAATAGATTTAGGATCACACAGGACCCCGGGCGATCGTTCGACACCACCATGAGTAGCCCAGTAGATGGAGCACCCAGGGGGCGTTTTGTTGTTGGCCTGGCACAAGTCGAGGCAATGGATTTAAGGGGTATTTGCTAGATTGACCAACTTTGAAAATCTTGTCCATCCACTGTCCTAAACATCATTGCCTTTCAAAGTATTTTCAATAATTTCATTAACCATATTGACAGCAAAAGCTAGCATATAAGTTTCAAACAGGCCTTCAGATGAGCACGGGTTTGATCAAGCTTGTTCAACCGCTCAAGGTTTTTCAGGGAGACTTTCGACACGTAGAAACCAGCAGTAGTCAACCTCAATCGCTTAGATTTTGTAAAGATGGGTGTATTTAGGTTTTGGAATTTCCCGGAGGAATACTTATATATATATACATATGTTTATATTTTTTTTTGCATACTTATATTTACGATACTACGCTCTTCCATCAGTCTCAGTATTTATTGCAATGTCAGGATTTGGTTGATCGAAAAAAATCCTTGAAAGACCAAGGGCCCAACAACACCCCGATAGTTGACTCGGAAGCAGCACCAGCGATAGTGAAGGACCTGGGCCAACATATAGGGGCTGGAAATTAGCAATTGAAGGTAGATAAATTAATGAAACTTATCACCAACGAACCATTCATATACAAGTCTTTCTGGAACACCATGCCACAAACCAAGGTATGAACTTCACAGTGAGCGGAGATGGCGGCATCGTGGAGGCCAGGACGTGGCACTTCTTGCTAAACTTTTGCAGGATATTGAAGTTGGATACCTGGAATATCTGGGATTCCGGAGGGAATTTCAAGGGCCATTAGCTGGATCGAATGATCATCAAAAGCAGATATATAGGAAAATCACGCATGATCAATAATTAATAGAATTCTAGAAACCACTCGCCTCTACGGAATCACTTGGCAAAGGGCTTTTGTCCTTCTTCTTTTTTTTTCCTTGTCGTCCTCTACTTTTGTCATGCCTTCCTTCACTTCCTTCACTTCCTTCACTTCCTTCACTTCCTTTGCTTCCTTAGCTTTCCTCTTCTCATCTTTTTCATTCTCCAAACTTACATCTGACTTTGGTGGCTGGGGAATGGGGTCAGTAGGGGCAGCTGAAGTTTTACCTCTCCTCCCACGCCCCCCACGGCCACGCCCACGGCCACGTCCGTGCCCACGGCCAGTCTCCCCCCACGCAGCCCGATCTTCATCACTTTGGTTTTCCTTGTGTTCCTTGTCCTGATCTTCAGCTTTCGAGACGTTAGCTTTTTTCTTTTGTTTTTTTTCCTTTTCGTCAGCTTCCTGTTTACTTTCTTCAGCTTTGCGTTTCTTCGCGGCTTTCCTCATCGCCCTTTGCGCCTAGGGCAAAGCTATATATATATATATATCTATATTTTACATACTAGTATACTATATCTTAATTCATATAAATAAATATATATATATATATTAAAAACAGGTTGACCAGTGCCCACATGTAAATGTCCCAGATCTGCAAAAGGCTTGAAGATGTTGGTCCGAGAGAAATGTGGTATATAATGCTTTGAATTCATTCAAACATTTTATTAATCTGATTTTCGAACTACCTTTGCTAGATTTCCTTGCCTTCACAACATCTTCATCATTCTCCTTTGAAAGCTGCCTACACATCAACTCAGCTTGCCCCTCAAGTTGAGCATCCACATCGGCCAAATCCTTTGTGAGGGGCCGTCGGTCCTGGAATGTCAGGCGTCAGATACTAGATAAAACACATTGTAAAATATAAGCACACACAACAACGCGCACATACATAATTATATATATTGATTGAATTTTAAAAAATAGCTAAATTAAATTAGAAAAACAACTACCCCTGTGACCATTGACTGCTTGTTCTGGGCTGTTCTTTCTTGCTAGTTATGTTCTTCAAATATAGTTTGATGTTAATACCAGCCCCCACTAACCTGGCCTTGTTGGCTGTAGACCCTTCGCCCTGCTCCTCATCAGAACTTTTCAAAGCGTCCTCGTTAGAGTCCACCGCTTTAGCCTTGATTGCTAGCTATGGGGTTCAAGCGGAAGAAGAAGATTTTAAAACACATACCTATCTATTAATGTTGTGTGGCTTCATGTTTTTGTCAAATACTTTTCTCCCAGCCACCTTCATTTGATCATAAAATTGTTCTGCCCTCCGCTGGCTATTGAACGGCTCTGGTTGGCTGTGAAGTTGCAAAGTCTTCACAGCATCCGATTCAGAATCCTGTGCATGATGGGTGGGACCCGAGAAGATGAATATATATATATATATATACATGTATGTAAACATCATATTGGTGCATTTGAATCATTTGCTTCCCTGCCTCTACATCATCACCACCAGCATCAGAATCAACAACAGTGGAGCCGATGCTTCCACTGGAACCCCTTGATTCAAACTCCTACCACACCGTGTAGGTTTGAGGGTACATCGATATCGAAGTATATCATTGAGCTGAATCGTGTAACTTGGCCGTGAAAGCGAAAAAAAAAGTCCTGGCTGCCCTTTTTTGCTTTGGGCCCACGGTCAGGAATCTTGGAGCCATTCGCCCGTAGTTTCCCACACTCCTCCGCTTATGTGGACGGATATAGAGGCCAATAAATCAAGTAAGTAATAGTAATCAATTACTATAATTGAATTATAAAAATTAAATCATGAGTTCGAGTGCTACCTTGAGAAAACCTTCGGACTGAAGATTTTAATGTAATGTTCTCGATTCTTTCAGTCCTTAAGGCGGAACGTAATGATCGCTTTGATTTGCTGCATTTCTTCACCCTTTGCTGGAGACCTGCCGCACTGCACACATTCATGATCTCTATATATATGTACATATAGGCCCACCACATGAAGTACATGCATTCCTTTTTTTAAACAACAGCGGGCCCACCTAACACCTCTGTTCCTTTGCAGACGCATCATCGCATAGGAAGCTAGAGCCCTATGTTGATTGGCTTCCACGACCGACCACGCCTCCAAAGAGATGCTTGGTCAAAATAAGATATAGCTAACGGTGCAAACAATGGGAATTCAGAAAGGGTTCACAAGCAAAACCTAATATCAAGTGGAATCACCATGCCTCAAGCTCATGACGTTGGAGATATTTGTTGAGCGTATATTTGCGGCCCAATTCTACCAACACTGCCTGGCATGATGGCAGATCAACCAATTTTTGAATTTATGACGGATATTTTATCATGATTTTGAAAACAACCTGGCCTCCACTTCCTTTTGTCGTGGGAGGGATGCATCACCAACAAAAGTTGCCAAGTAGCTAGCCAGAAACTCAAAGCTCACCTTATCCTGGACCTGGTGCACTCATGCGTTCTTGATAAAACTGATATTTAAATGATGATGATGTTGTGCATATTTTGGCACCTATAGAGTGAACAAACATTTTATTTCAGGCCTGGGTGTGGGTGATCTGGTGGACATTAAGGTTCACGAACGAGAACTTGCAAACCTGATCATGGGTGGATCAACCAAGGTTTTTGGGTAGCACCTGAAAGCTAATATTTCAACCCAGGTATTTGGAATTTTATTCCACCCCTGAAAAAATCTAAACAATAGCAATTATCAGCCACGTAACTCTTGGGTCCTTTTCCTCAATGCAAAGGAAATCCCGAAGCTCCTTACGCCGTTGTTTGATGTAGCCAGGCTTGTCCAAGAACTCCATGTAGAAAACCTGCAAAGAATTTCAATTGCGTTTATTTGATCGAGATATATGGCTAAAGTTTCAACAAATGACTCACGCCAATTCCCTAACCTTCAAAAGATCCATGACTTCTTGCCGACAATAGCGCAAGTATGATGGTCTCCCAGGTCTGTTGGACATGCTGGCCATGGCTTATTTTGGCCCAGAAAAAAAAACGTGGCAGATTTCTGGGGCAGAAAGGAAAACGGCTTCGAATTGGAGGTTTTCTCGGGCTTTCTCAAAAATCGATTGAACAACATCACGATGACCCCTAAGCTTGGGATATAAAAGATATATACATTGATTATAGCGGAGATACATGTACCAAAAAACATCAAGATTCATCAAGTATGCAGGGCCAAGGGTGGAAGGCACCTGTTGCAAACACCGCATCTAGATTGGAAAGCGCATTCACTGCCCGGATTGCTTTCAGCATGGCGTCAGTGGATGCACGTTAACAGCTAGATCTAGATCTTACTGGGAAACATGGATCTGGAATTTTGGGCCTTTAGGGCTAGGTGTGATATCGTTCGAGAAGATTGGCAAAAATGCCTCATGGTATCCAAAACTATGCATTGCATTTACAATAACCATGCATTTGCTATCGAGGAAGGAGCCAGTTTGGGTATTTAATTTCCACCCAACATCACCAAATATGTGGCTTTAATTTTTTTATCATCGGTTGATTGTGATCTTTGGATTTCAATTCCATTAACTTGTACCTCTCTATTTTTGGGCCCCATCACTTCAAAGCGGCGATGGTGCAAAGCCAAGTCCCATCCAAAACTTGCAAGGACATCTAAGTAGCAGACCTGGGCAGGATGCAAAAAAACGTCCGTTGTGAGTGAAAAAACATCCTTTTTACAAAGGACGTTTAAGAAACGTTCGAGGAAGCCTTGGGATTGGGAACCTATTGATATTGATTGAATATGATTGAATAAACATGTTCATATTTGGTTTGCTTGTTGACTACAATACAGGCGTTATCTATGTAGGGTCCCGTATTTTTTTGAGGTATGAACATATACAAACATGATAAACATGGACAAATGATGAAATTGCCAATGCCGCACCAATGATTAGATAGCCACGGAATCTCCAGACAATATAAGGGCTGAATCGTGACTGGAGACTTTGATACTTCGCTCCCCATAGAAACATAACAAACAACAAGTTTTGCCTCGCAAGAGCCAGAGTGGCAGTACATGTTCCTTTCCAAAACTAATCAATTCACCTTCAGAAAGAGGCACATTCCATACTCACAAGGACCATGAAATCCATGAAACCTCTGTTTCTCTTCTGGTTCCACCTATGACTGTGGTATCCCGCAAGATGTTCCTCATGTTTTTACCCGCCATCTGCGAACACCAAGTGGCCACTTCTCCAGCCCGCTTACGAACGGCACGGACCAACCATCGGAAGAGCGCCAGATCGGTGAAGGTTTCCTGCGCCAATGGCTGGTCAAGGTACTACCCCCGCCTAACGCACCCCCCCACTGAAAGGGTTTATAATACGGCCTTATTAAGGGAAACCATATTGGTTAATAAGCCCTTTAATACGGCCGGAATTATTTCTGGGGGTGTAGGTTGACCGGTTGACCAGCCATAAAGGCTCGAAAACTTCCAATTTTGCAGTGTTTCATGTGCTTTTTTCTTCAGTGAGAGGGTAGGTGGTTTCAACTTCAACCCCTATCCTTTTTGCCGGGAAACAAGCTGTGCAAGTGCAATTGCGCTCAAGTTAAGGGTTTGGTGAGACGAATCATGAGTTTGGAAGATCCGTGATGCAAAGAACGGAATTGAAAGATACAGGCTGTATATATATATATATATGTATTGGATCTTTTTGGGGTATTATATTATATCTTATCCTTCCCCAACCACTGAGTGTCCCTCGGCAAGGTACAATTTCCCTTGGATGGAGGAGGGCTTCGAGGTTATGAGTGGAAACTTTGACAGTAGCAATCAGATTCTCAGACATCAAAGCAGCACACGTGACTTGAAAAACTTTGACTCTGCATGAGTGGATGAAAAATCCATAGTCCTCCGACACTGGGATTTGCTCCAATGGGGCATCTTTGTGGGTTCCCCACATGTGCTCCTTGGGCGTATGGCTGCAGGCCCGAAGGGTTTGTAGAAAAGACTTTGAAAACGTCACAAGAAGCAACAACAAACAGCAAGCAACAAACAACAAAC
>OMLO01000804.1_pt1 | contig 22381 bp, 18 predicted proteins | sample 1674811 | NCBI WGS metagenome assembly OMLO01 (sample SAMN06265003, study PRJEB25207) | coral metagenome | isolation source: Coral host | place: Mexico:La Bocana,Puerto Morelos, Mexico | collected 2008-11-13 | reverse complement strand
CTATTGCGTTTTGCTCGAAATAAATGAACAGACAGTATGCGAAGGTGAAAAATTAATGATATAACATACCGTTCGTCACAATTTCAACTAAAAACTGACTATGCAAAAAAAAGGGCTTTCCCATTCCGTGAAAATAAGATGTCGTCGATTTTGCCCTAAAAGCTAAAGCTAATTATAAGTAACAATGGCAATTTAATTCTTAAAAAAATTATCTGTTGATACTTATTACAAATGTGAATTTTGTAACATACACAATTTTTTCTCTTGAACACACACACAAAAAGCTCTGTGCACAATGCTAATCTCTGAGAAAACTTCTCTCTTTTATACATAATAAAATTTGTGTCAATTCTAGAAAGACTAATAATAACAGTTAAGATAATATTTTAGGTCTTGTCACGAAGGTCAATTTAGTAAAACCAGTTAGTGGTAATTATAACTATAAAACCGTGTGAAAAGCAATAAACGTTGGGAGGGGTATTTACCTCAACGCAATTTCGTTAAGCTTTAAAAAGAGATTGCATTATTTGAGAATGACACCACGAGCTCATTGAAAACGAAAGCGATGTCCAATTGTTTTGGTTGACACCACCTTTTGAACAAAAACAGAAACTTTTTATCAAGATCCAAGTTTTAATTAACATATTCTCTGTCAGTAAACTTTCTAACATATAATGGTAGCGCGATCCCTGATACATGGAAAAGATCAATCCCTAATTCAGTAGAAACCCTCAATGACAATGACGAATATAGTCTCACTCCTGTGAACGTCAATGCCAAAATTGCTCGTAAAATGTTATTGCTGGAAATGCTTATTCCTCTGACCGTAGAAATCAAACTAATTGAACAAAATCTCCCGGTTAGCCCTTCAAGGTCTCAATGGAAAATAAACTTAGATTTGTTCAATATAAGGCGATACATAATATTCTACCCACTAACAATTTTAACAAGCTTTACAAAATGAAGTTGAAAACATCTCCGAGCCGTGAGTGCTGTAGCCACTCCCACGAAAACTTACTTCACCTCCTATATCAATGCCCCAGAACTGAAAATTTCTGACAAATGGTAATTGCCTGGTGAATCGAAGAGCGATCACAAAAGGTAGCCTCATATGCTACAGATATTTTATATGGCTATAAACCAGAATCAAATCTTTTCCAAGCCTTAACCGTTTTGTTATTATTGCAAAATATTACATCTTTCTTTCATGGTTAAACAAAGCCTCTCTCAGCTTTTAAATTTCAGCTTGTTACTCAGCGAAAAGATTGTTTGTGAACGTACAATTGCTTTTAAAATGATACACTGACAAAATTCAAAACAGAATGGACGACGCATGAGCTGCCCCAAATGCCTTTTTCTCTGAGGATGTGCCACTTCTACTTTTTCCTCTTCGTCTTTCATTTTAATTTACGTCTTGTTCGTTTTAATCTCGTTGAAATAACAACCAATGTATCGAAAAATAAAAACTTAGGTGTTGCAAAAAGTACAGCACAGCGGCATCGGTATCGTAAAGAATACAAAGTTGTTTTTACGTAAAAATGTAAAGCTGTTTTAGTTTCGTAAATAATCTAAGTAGGTGTATTGGTATCGCAAATAGCACGAGCATTGTAGTGTACTGATCTAAAACAATGTAAAGTAACTCATAAGTATTGCAAGAAATATTAAGTAGCTGTGTGTTGTATCCTTAGTTTCAGTTTGTATGTAGACGTATTGTAATGTCAGTTTCGTAAGTATTAGAAGTGAAAGTTGTGTATCTGGCTGTATTGTATGTGAATAAAACAAAATAGCCATATAGGAAAAAATTGTCGTAGTTGCATGAACGCTGGATGAAACGAGTTCAAGTCAGAGTTGATAAATTGATCTTTTAAGTTAGGTTGAACCAAGATTGCAGGTTCTTATTTCTTTCATGATTAAGTTCTAAAACAGTTTTAAGTTGCTTTTCATGAACCTGTAATTTACAAATGTAGAAAATGCACGTCTGGATTTACTGAGTGATTTTCATGTCTTTAGGAGTCGCGCAATTAAAGTTCGTAGGGCATTTTGTGCAAAGGAAGACATATTTCATTGGCACGGCTTTAATAAATCCACTGACACCTATAATGCCGCAAGAATTCTCGTTCTTCTCTTAACTGCTTGTCTTTTTATTTTCAACAGGAAGCCTTTAATCAGACCTTTGGAGAAGCATGCCGCGAGGAAAGAGAAAAATCATGGTGGAAAAAACTGTGCCTTGCAGCCGTGGGCGTCGGTGCGATTGCAACGCTGGTCTATCATCAATCAAGTTAATGGGTGATGACACACCAAAAACATGGCCGCGATCTTTACAGCTTACAACATGGTGTCAGATACAGATCCTGTAGTTCACAGCGATTTTAGAGAAGGGGCACTCTACGACAACACTTTTTAGGCGTCGAGCGGGGTTAGAAACCTTACAAGCTGGTAGGAAGAGAGAGATCTCCCGTTATGCGATTGATCACGTGACATTTTGGCGGGAAAAGCTTGGTAGCCGTCGTTTGTGAACTACGAGGTTTTGAGAAAATTCCTTAGGGGCGAAAACAGTTCTTGAAAGATACTTATAAGCTTATACTTTAACAACGAGGAAATAACACATTGAACTTACCAAACTAAATTTCATCTGCTAGGTTAACCTTAGATAGTAAAAGTTACAAATACACAGGTGAAAAAAATCGCTAAAATATTTAGATATATCAGAGAAATTTAAAGTGTGATTTTTACGTGGTACGAGGACCCAACATTCTAGTTAAGTTGCTACTTCAGTACATTGAAAAGTCACTTGTATAAAAAAGATTTAATTGCAGAAAAGTTTGAACGGTTTCTTGGACCAATCAAAAACATATAGCTTTCTTTGATGCGAGTGTTTGCGGGTAGAGCATTGTTTATACGAAGAACTCATTCAAAATCTAAAAAATTAAGACAAGAAAAGAATTACAGGGGATTTAAAAAAGCTTAATTACAGGGCAAGAGTTAATTTTTTATACTGGAATGTTTATATTAAATGTATTATATTTAATCAAAGATCATATCGACCTTGCTTTTAAGCAAAACTTAATGCTGTTCCTGCACTTGTAATTGTCATCGGAGTTATAATAGGCAAAAGTATTTTAACAAATTACGGTTGAACTGGACGAAATTACTACACGTTATCACGCCAAATGTTACTTTTCTTGAAGCTTATGTTCATTAGTATATAAATCACATAATATAGTTCGCAGCCATTATTATGATGTCACGCAATGTTTCTAAATTTGGTAAGGCGTTGTTCTAAAATCGTAAGTCACCGATACAATTATATTTAGCGATTGCGTTACATTCCAAAAAGACTCACATATTAGTTTTAGTGGAAGCTTGTCCCTAAATAGTTCAGTAACTCCGGAAGAAAAGTGCAAATGATGGAAAACTGCGCAAGAAAAAATGTAGGAATATGTAAAACAATTTAAGATAACATTTTACCAAAGCGTTTAGTATAAGTATATGGAATTTGGCTTTGAATATATTGTAATACGATTTTTAAATGTTGTGTAGTTAGGCAAAAAAATACGCGAGGTCTGGTACTTCAGTATTATATATTTCTATGATGTATGCAGACATTGATACAAAAAACATATTTATGTATAATGTATATAGTACAGTTTGGGATTGCCGCATATTTCCAAAGGTGATTTTACAGACAGGGCCCTTATTTTGTAATTTACTACTCATGAGACAAAGAAAACTTAGAAAGCTGCTAGTAAAACTCATTGCATACATATCATTTGAATATAAGTGTTCTTGTTTTGATTTCTTTGAGACATTCCTTCCTTCAGCCCATAATGTCGCTTTGTGAACCTATATTTACTAGAAAACAGCCACAAATTTTACTCGCGTGGACAGCCCAATTTCACGTGCATTTTTACCCTCCACGAAAACATCGAGACTGAACGCGCGCGGTAACCCTAATTTGCGTTTTGGCCGATCCCGACTTCGTAAATTGACTTCGCATGGGTACGAGTCGACGCAAATGTCGAACGTGAAATTTGCCTACGTTTGTCGCTTACGAAACAAGATACTCATGAAACATGTTTCAAAAACCAACAAGAACCGTGATTATAGCGTCGGTCATTGTCATAAGACAGTCGGTCTCATGCGAATGGCGCGATACCCTTTAAGAGAACATCAGAAGAAGCAACAGAAGTAATGCTCCTAATAACAGCTGCTACACAAGCTTATGAGAACTGCTACACTTCGACTTGAAACAAGCGGCAGTACTTTTACATTTAGATCGGTCTTCTCTAGCTTACAAGGCAAGAAGCTCGTTCAAACTGAATACACGCATCGGCAAGCTAGAAGGGTGGAGCATAACCATAAGGACATACAAAAAAAGAATAATGATAAAACAATTGTCTCTGGTGACGAGAAACAAAGCCATTTTTCAATCTTCGATCAATCTTAGCGGCAGTTAGGACACCCACAATACAAACATTAGCGTACAAAGCTAGGCGGTTTAATAAGCAGTTTGAGCGCGCTAAGAAAGCAACGAAGCCGCGAGGAACTTGGGGAGAAGACAATTGAGAACTAACTACGCAGGCTACACAAGCATAAGTGTCAATAATAATAATAATGATAATGATAATAATAATAATAATAATAATAATAATAATAATAATAATAATAATAACAATTTTACTACTTAAACGCAAGTTAACATTCTAATATGATCAAATGCGCCTAACAATGGCTCGACAACCTGAGCGAAAGTCATCTTCAGAGTCAAGTGAACAGTGTTTGTCAGGCGATGTCTGAATACAGATGGAATGATGCAGCTTTACAGATCTTATTTATGTGTGTCATCATACTCATAGTTTCATCGATCCATGGCCTTAGATTCTTAACTGCGCCCACAGCAGGAGTTATACTAGTATCACCTGCAGAAAGACAGTCAACGCTCACCTTTGCTAATTGCTGTCTAGTGCCAATGATGATGAAAAATGTTTTACTATCGTTTAGAATGAGTTTGTCTTTTATCATCCAGCTTCTTATAGCCTTTGATGCACTTCTCCATCGCCTAAATCGCATTAGATTCAGAGAACGCTTTGTCAGCATTGAATGATAAATATACTATGAGCTGAGTATCATCCGCGTATGCATGTGCCTGTGGTAAATACTGTTTTATAGCCTCAAATAACTTGCTAGCATAGAATATAAATAACAATGGGCCAAAGCACGAGCCCTGAGGAACTCCGCACGTCAGCCTAAATGTATCTGACTTCGTTTGGTAATAGGAAATAAATTGTGTTCTGTTAAACAGATAAGATTTAAACCAATAAAGCGCAGATCCATTTATATCAAAGCTTTTTCCATAACTGCCCTCGATATAGTAAAACAAGATGGCAGACGATGTTTGTTTGTATGCATACAGTAGCGCGGTTTCGCTTGACATAAGCAAAAAAAAATACGTTTCTGTCCTACTTCGGCTTGTGCTTATGCTTGTGTTGTTGACCTCCTCGTTATTGTTCAAAGCAGAAAATGTACTGCGCAGCTTCCCGCGCATCAATAACCGTTACCCTACTTGAAGGCTGCAGAGGTGGAAAGAACAGCGGACTGCTAATCAGGTACACGAGGATGTCGTTCTGTTGATTTATTATTACTTGGGCAAGCATGAATTTTTTTCGGCAATTCACTGTTAAGAAAATGAGGGTCCCTTTCTGGAGTTGATTTTCAGTTTTGGTTATGTGTAGTATCACAAAATGATTTCCTAAAAAATAGTTATAAGACTGCGTTGCCGTAGTAGCTGCATAAGGATACCAATGTCAGTTCTAAAAACTGACAAACAAAACAACTGAAGCAGCGACTTTGAGTAAGACTTAAGGGTTTCCACCCTCGTATTTGGAACGCGGAATTCGCAGGAACTTTTATCGGCAACTTTGATGACAGAAAACTGCATTTTAATGCTAATCAACAGTGTGTATAGAGCGAGGACCATGTCACTGAGATGAACAACCATTTTCATTCAGCTCAGTTCGTTAATGTATACAGTATTAGTACTCGTTACGGAATACTCCTTTAGCCAGGAGATCGAGTCTTACGTAAGACCGCGCGTTAAAATTCACAATGAGAAATTAGACGACTGGTATGAGACAAAAATTACTCGATTAGCCGTGCTTTATTTTTTTATATTAGTGTCTTCAAGAAAATAGTAAAGAAAAGAAGTTTCAATCCAAGAAATTTAGAATGTGAGAATGCTAAATGTGGGTACATGCTCAAACGGCTATAAGGGGATGTAAATTGAATCGCGTGAAAAAATTCTTAAAAGGCGTCTGTTTGACGGTTGAAATCGATGCGCTGTGCTACAGATAATTGAGGTATAAAATATTGAGGCTATGTATGTAACGTGAAATCTCATGGAAATGATTACCGCGTCCAAAAATTTCCGTGAAGCAATTAAATCGAGCTTAACACAAAAGTGAGCGTGCTGTAAGGTAACAGAGGTTCAGTGAATCTCGCTGACCAAATACCTACGTGATCTAGATCTACACATCGCGTGACCTACAATCACAATTATTTGACTTTGTCCATTGTGGTTTCGCATTGTTTCTTCGCAAACAAAGGCTTAATAAAAATAGAATTCGGCGAGAGCTTTGACTGTTAGCTCTAAATACCGAAACTAAAGAGAACGTGAGTGTACTATAAATCAGTTGGGCGGTGACTGCACGTGACGGCAGCCTGACGCAAAGATGACCGAGCAGTTAATTGGCTTCCACTAAGAGCAATTTGAGTTTGTCAGCGATTATTTGAGAGTAGATTACGTTCTTCTACAATAAGTTTGCAAAGTTTGGCTTCCTTCGGTCATCTTCAGCCGTCAAGGGACTGACACTGCACACATAATGTCTACTGAGTTCATTTATCAACAGCGATCCACAGCTTACCCAAATTGCTCGCACCATTTTGCATTGACGTACAGATGGAGCTACGCAAAACCGCAAAAGCATACAAATTATAATCCAAAACACGTGTATTTTATATTCATAACTCTATGAACAAAATCGTTTGTAGACGATAGTAAATAAATGATATTGACTAACTTTGAAATCTTTGGCAAAAACTTCCAATGAAACAAACTGTTAATACCATATTTACATAGTTATTTTGATTTATGTATACGTTTCAATCAAAGGGAAAGCTAAAAACAATAGTCCATTAATAACTTGATTTATCTTGAAGAAATGGGAGGCCTGAATCGACTGAATTATATTTTAAAAAATATTTATCCGAAAAAGTAAGCAAGTGGTCAAAGTAAGCGGGTCAGTTTACATCATAGGGCATCACTGTAAAGACGAGACTAATGAAACAGAACTTTAAAAATTTGTGCAAGATGGCTAAGAAAATGTCGCCCAAGACTCCAACGGGACGCACAAAAGATACTGTACAAAATTACACAGTTTCTCCTAAAAGTTATCAACCAAAGTGAGCAAGATCTGATTATGTTCAAGTACCTTTTAGCCATAAGTATGTTTCATATGAAGGCGATAGCAAAGCAATACGAGAAAAATTAAGACATAAAATTTGAAAATGTTAATGCGGATTAGAAGCGGATGAAAGTGAACAAAACACGTATAGTTTAGAACAAGAGCATTTTTTTCACCATCGCAATAACGAAGAAATCTTTAACCGGTACATTTCCTCCACAAAAACGTCCAACTGATGCGATCAGTAAAAGACCTAAAGTATTGACAGGAAAATTGCAGGAGATTTACATCTTCGACGATACACTATGTTCTTAATAGCACTGGAGTACAATACGCGGGTGCTGATTGGTTGAAAACAGTTGACACCCAAAGGCGGGTTACTTTATAAACACGTGAGACGTTTATAAAGAAGCAGAATATATTTATAATTCCAAGGTAACTCAGTAGTACCGAAACACACGCGGAAAAAGTTGAACGAATTTTAAGTAGACTTGAAAGGTTTACTCAAATAGTACCAAGTTCTTCTTCTTTCCGAGGGGCAATATCTTTAAACGTCTTAATAACTTCAACTATTGTGCAGTGGCTTTCATTCTTTTACGCCCTAAGCTTGATAGATGAATTCTCCACACCTAATGCCAAATAATTATTGCAATGTTCGTTTTAGCGAAATATGATTCCATGGTCGTGAATTTTAATTTCTTTTTATTCACCTGTTGCCTGAGAGCTTGGCTGACCTTCTCTTGTCTTAACGAGTTTTTAAAACAGCGCTTTCTAATTGCAAATGTTACATTATACATATGTATTTAACGAGTCTTGCCTTGTGCTTAAAAGTAATCTGAAAAATATGAGCTATAAAAACGAGGTGACAAGAACCTGACAGGCATGTCAAGATCTTGAATTTTGTGTACGAGATAAGTTCACCATTGTAATGTAAAGTACAGACATTTAAAGTCCCCCTGTACATACTCGGTCGACCCATCAATCAATTTTGTCTTCCCTATCAAACGATCAGCACATACATGAATGAAAAACCACCAAGATAAATTTAAATAAACTTGGAAAGAAATAAAGACCTGTCTCTCAAAAAAAATCAACAATTTGAAATCATGGGGCGTTCTAATTGCAGGGATACAGTGGTTGTTTAATCGCAGGTTGAGAAGTCGAGAAACTTAAACGACAACATGGTACCATGCAAAAAACTGTTTCTTGGCTTTTAAGTTGTTACACATCGACTGATTTAAGGCACTTTTAGCTAGATTTATTGACAATCATTATGCAACTCTAGAGCACTTTCATCGGTTCCGAACTCAAGACATCGTTTCGAAAACAGCTCGGATAAGTATACGGACACACACGTTTGAACTTGATCATTCTTCACCCATTTTTTAGTAATTCTCTACCAAACCTGGTATGATCCACTGTAAAATGCGGACGTATAGTCAGATTACAGTACCTTACTACATTTAAACAGATGTAATTTGTTAAACAAGCGAGCGTGTTTATCGAGATTTCAAACTGGTAGAGTAAAGCTAGCCACAATGACTTCAACGTAAATGATACGTAGTACACGTGGCATTTTTAAGGTCTAACTAGTAACACATATTTATTTAAATTCAGAAATGTAATCGTATCGTGTTTGTTCAAATCTGCTGTAGGACAAGCCCAGTTGGCGACTTTTTAAAATCGAACGCGTACATAATAGCATTCTCAAAAGAATCTCATCAAATGTCATGGTTTCTCTGTTTACATTTGTGTTCTTTTTCCAGAATGTTCAATAAATTTTAAGAATCGTGATCTTTTATTGCGTTATGATAGCAATATAAATAAGCCACAACGGGATAAAGCTTGCCACCCGCCATTAAGATCTTAAAAACGTGCTGTTATTACAAATCAAAGATTTTCTTTCACGACTTAACGCCGATCTTGCAAATGAACTTTTCTCCATTTCAATTTTCTACAAAGTGATAAATCGCTTTGCGTTGGAAGGTGCAATAAACATGTTTATTCTTTTCATCTTTTTTAATTTGTAAGTTAAAGGGTGTTTACTTTGATGCTCCAGTATTCTTTGCTTTGTGAGTGTTTTTTATAAGTCCCATTCATTAATGACGAATCTCTACACCACTTCGCTATTGATTTGCTGTCAAAACAAAGCACTTTGGTCTCACAACACAATACGCGCGAGCTATGAAAAAAATATTGTTTACATTTCAAATCTAAACAACAAATGTGCTTTGCCCAATTGTTTTGGGAATAGACCTTTTCATTTGGGGTTTCATATACGCTGGCACCTGCAAGACCAAAACAGGATTGTCGGCAATTTCAAGAGGTTTTCATTCAACGATACCACTGATTACCAAAGAAGGTTGTGACATAGTCAAAAGCCACAGGCGTAAAATATTATGCCGAAACAGACGACAATTTATAACAATGTTAACTTCGTGTTTGGCTTGAGATTACGAAACGCCTTTGGAACACATTTGTTGCAAGCACATAGCTTTTTTTCATTTTGTCGATCTTTGCGAAGTCTCTAAATTTTAAACACGCTTCGTATAGAAGTGAATATAATACTTACACAAAAACACTCTTGAAAAAGCATCAGATATGTTGACACTTAAAATTGACATTGGATGTTAAAGTGATTATGTAAGTTTCACTTCGGGGAATTTGTTCAAAATATTTACTTTCAGAAACGCCATGTTTAATGACGGGTTGAGCAGTTTTAAAGAAAGAAATTAAACGGAAAACCATTAAAGCGAAACCACTGTCGTTTTTTAACGAGTGCCGGGTAGCCTGTGTTCCTTTGTTAAAGTAATTGTTACAAAGCCTTAACAAAATAAAACCTTTACAAACAGAAAACGTTTTCGCTATCGCAAATTTCCAAAGAGCGGACGTTTAGGGCCATTCATATCGGCGAAAACAATTCAGATCATTACATCTTAGAATACAGAGGCAATAACAGCCGAGCCGCGAAACATTTTTCAATTTCTCATACCTTGGAAATTAGTTTAATTTTAGCCGGGGCCTTTGCCGCAACCCGCCTTTCAAGTTATTAAGTATGCCCGAAATGGCCAAAAGAAAACTTTAATAAAGTCTATAAAGACATTTCTTTGCGCTTTACAAAATGAGCTCTAGATTTAGTGTACGCTAATAAGAAAAAGGAAAAAGGGAAAATTTTATAATGTACTTTAGGACTGGTGTTCAATTTTTCGTTAGACAACGATACAACTGCTACCAGAAAAACGTCCGGCCACAGATATTAAACAAAGAGTGTTATTGCCTAAAGGAAAGAAATCTAAGCGGTGTTTGGCGTCCGGAAAGCTACAGGGCAGATCAACAATGGAAAGAAAAGCTCGCGTGTATTGTAATAAAGGTGCAGTGAGCTTCGTGTGAACAATAAACGGGTTCATATTTTTTATCAAGTTTGAGTTGTGAACTGAAATACTTACAACGTACTCTGTCTCTCTCTTTTTAATTAGCCTTGTCAACAATACAAAATGACCACAACTATAGTTAAGCGGCGCGCCAAATCAGAACAGACTCAATGGTCCGTGTTACGAGATTTTTATTACTTCATAAGTCCGACCAATGTCAAACTTCCTGCCTTGGAGAATGAGCCGACGGTGCCTTTGTGAACTGCTGTGGTCGGTGACACGTGAGCGAAGTTCAAACCAAATTTGAATATTTTATTTAACTATTATAAAAGCCGGCCTTTTGTTGTGGGCCAAACTTCAATAAGAAAATTAACGAGTAATTTGGATAAGTTTCGGTTTGATAGGCATGTGCTAATTAGGTATTCTGTATTTAATAGAAATGTTCAGGCCTGCCGACCTGTTGTGTCAACATTAAATGACATCGAAGCTTGCAGCACGGCGAGCCCTCAAATCGGCGACGAACAAAAGAAATTTTTGAAGTTTGTCGGTGTGTTTAGTCAGAAACATTTATTTCGATAACTTAAGTACACAGTAAACTGCGTACAAAAACCCGACATCTGTCCCAAAGCTTATTCAGAGCGTGTCGAGCTTGTTTTTAAAGATTAAGAAGTATTCGTCTGCCGGTTTAGACCCAACCAACGTCTGTGTCAGCGAACGTTTAAGACGGGAAAGATACCTCGCAATGCCAAGGCCTCTGAGGAATAGCTACGGTAGTGCAAAGCCACCTTATTCGTACATCTCGCTTACAGCCATGGCTATCCAAAGCTCTCCTCAGAAAATGTTGTCACTGAGCGAGATCTACCAGTTTATTATGGACCACTTTCCGTTCTACAGGGAAAACACACAGCGCTGGCAAAACTCCCTGCGACACAATCTAAGCTTCAACGACTGCTTTCTGAAGATTCCCCGCAGACCTGACCAGCCTGGGAAAGGCAGCCTGTGGGCGCTGCATCCAGACTGCGGAGCCATGTTCGAGAACGGGAGCTTTCTGCGCCGAAGAAAACGCTTCAAATCCGAGAAGGAGAGGACGACCAAGTTGGCCAAGCTAATCACAGACGAGACCAAAGATCCCGCACACAGCGCGACTCACATGATAGATGACAGTCCAGTTCGCGGCTGTGTCTCGCCTGTCGAAGTCAGTCAATCAGGCTTTAAGCATCCGTTTAACATAGAAAATCTCATTGGATCTGATATCAAGAGTGTGCAATCCTTCCCAGCTATGACTACCCCTATTCCGTCTCTTCCGACATGTCCCTCTTGTATGAACACGCCTCCGAGCGCAGCTCTGTCGGGCTATCAAGGAAACCTCTGGTCTGCAGTTCCAAGCGCGTACTTCGCCAAACCGTGCACTCACCACGAGCGTTTAAAAGAATATGAAATCGCAAGATTTGGACAACAGTTTTATCATTCCGGAGAACTCGCGCCGTTTTACGGAGCAGTTCCTGTCTCGACTGCAGTTCTTCCTCAAGCCATATTCCGGTGACCGAGACGTTGAACATTTCGCCTGCAACCTCGCACTGGAAGGAACTTTATTTACAACGAAACAATTGTAGCAGCGGCATGGAACAGCTCACATGATATATTTAAGGGGTGTTGTAGCGTCAAAGATCTCGAATAGTGAAACACTTACAGGTATACTTTCAGTGATAATGGTTAAGTTTTATTGAAAATTACTATCAAATGAACTGAAACTTTAAAACAAACGTCATTGTGGGTTACGCACGCACAAGCTTTCCTTCAGATTGCGAAAATGTCTGACAATTTCTTGGAAAAAAACGCAAGGCAATCATTACTATTCCTTTAAACAATTCGCTAATATCTTCATTTTGGTCGGTTCTGTTAGCACAAGTTATCGTACTCAATCGTAATTTCAGCACCGTTTCGACTGAAAATTTGGTAACATAGTGTCTCTCTGTAGGCTTAGAGGCTAATAAAGCCAGCTTTAACAAGTGGTGCCTCTATAAAGGCCAAACTGTTCGAAACACAAAGGTACTAGTGAAAATGCGAAATATGAAGTCGATAGTTTCAAAATGGTCCATGTTACAAAATGATTAGGTGACAAGGTCTCTTTAAATTTTATTTCATTCAAACCAGCCGTTTTTTTGCCGAGATGACAATTTTTGCTATAAAACGGGAATTTCTTTAGATGGTCAAATATGGAAACCAACACATATGGAAGGCAAGCTTGTAATGTGCGTAATTCTAAAAAGCTAAACAAATTCATCTTCCAAATCACAGTGTGTAAAAAATCATATTTTTATCGTGTAAAATGTTGATTCGTCCAGAAAGAAATTATCTACGACTTAAGCGAAACATTGAATCAAATATTGTATTATATAAATTGATATGTTTGAAATGAAGATAGCTTTACGAGGTTAAATGATTCTAGTTTAGTTCTCACATACGAAATGGCTTCTAGATTTTAGCAATTTTAAAGGTACATAAATTCACGAACATTTATGTAAGTATAGATGTCGAATAAACATTTTATCCTATTTTTTTCGTTCGTTTTTACAGACCTCCGTGGTAAAAGGCTCAGTATTTATTGAATGTTCTCCAAAAGATCCAAATAGTATTTGAATTATTAGATTATACCGTATATTTAACTAGTTTCGAATTGTAAACATTTGTGCAAGGGTCTCTCTTAGCATGTGTGCATTTTCCGTTTCTGTTGGTTTTTAACGAGAACGCTGTTTAACCTTGAGTAAATATAACTAAAAGGTATTTGGAAAAATGTCCTCGCGTTTCTTTAGAGGAAATGTCTAAGCGAGCTCTAAAGGGGGAAATTAACTGCCAAGCGCTTCAGCGTCATGAAAACTTGATTACCTATGCAAACTGGCATGTTTTCAGAACCTCTTTGGAAGCTGGAGGGGGTATGCTTAAACGGGAGCTCTTTAACAAACCTATAGATCGCGTAATCACTGACTCTTCAAAGTGAAAGGAAAAACCGCTTCTCTAAAGCCTTTTGTCGATCAATTTCTGTCAGGAATTAAACGGCTTCGAATCTTGTTTACCTTAATGATTGTTTAAAAAGTCGGAAAACACTGAAGAATAAACCTGCATATGAATTAAGCGCGGTAAAACTGTTTGGCCACCCGGCGGGGAAAGAATAAACTTTTTTCTCCTGTTAGAACAGGTTATTGTGAAAGAAATACTTGCTTCAAAACATCAGATTTCCAAAGCGCTGTCCGAGTTTTCGCGCCAGTGGTAAGAACGTGAAGGCTGTGAAAATTACGACAAAAACCTTAGGTAACTTATTAACTTTGTGGATGTGTTGTTAGTAACAGTATGGTAGCAGGAGACTCGTTATCCTGACGTCAAAATTGAAAGTCTTCTAGGGCTATCAAACACTCAATGCAAGACGCATTGCCTGATATTTTAAAGAGCCATTTGATCTTTCAGGTTTCGCGCGCTTTCTTCAAGATATCACACTCTTTGTCCTTTCTTTTTGCATTTCGCGAGAAATTGTACACAATTTTTATTCAAACGCCTGGCTTCTTTGTCGGGAAATTTTATCCTTCTTTGCAGCTATTTATTGTAATACAGAAAGATCATTTCTTTTTTGAGTTTGTGCCTTTATATAATTAACCGTGATTATAACATTAAAGCACGCTTAGATTAAAACAAGGTTTCTCAGTTCAGAAAAAATGTAAAATCTTCCTTGAAAATGAATTAAACTCGGCCTCTTAGCACTTAACGAAATTGTTTTCATATTAAGACGAGCGTCGACCATCGAAGACACAATGGCACAATAAGTATTTTTAAATTTTCAAAGCTACCCCGCAACGACCAAGCTCCAGCCCGATAAATGCGAGTCGTATTGCAAAACGTGCGTACAAGTTGCTAAGAGAAAAATTATACCCGAGGAGAATCTCAATTAATTTCGATTATCAAAGCAAAGTCGACGAGGTTGCCTCAACAACCTAGTGGAGTTAGGAGTCATGAAAATACTTAACTTGTCATTAAAACGCTCATCTTTATCGGCGCTAAACACGAGGAGAACGATTTGGAAGCGCGCGTTGCTACGGAAGTTTATACACGCGACAAATTTCGATTTTTTTCTGATTTCTTTTCGTGAAAACTTTGTTGTTGCAACAAGACGGAACGCTTTCTGCTTATCTCATACTCTTGAAACAAGCGCTACGGAAGGAATTTCCATAATGGCCGCTAGATACTTGGTTCTTGTCTAGAAACAAAAAAATCTGAGCAAGACGCCAATGAAATGATTTATTTATCGGCGGTATGTCATCAAGACGTGCAGCCGTCGCATCAGTTTTCTCATAATTCCTCAGGTCGTAACTTGTATTTTATCATGGGAAGCTTTTCGAAAATATTGCTATCTAACCTAATTTCAGAGGATGAAAGTAAGTTAATCCTATCTAGTCGAGGAAACGTAATTCGTGTCGAAGCATTAAACAAAACTAATATTTATTTAGTCACAATTTTTACCCTATCTTGGTTCCACGTGATTTATGGCGGACGTTTTAATTTGCAACTTATAACCCCTGTAAGCACAAGAATATTGTCAAAACCGACTTAAAGGTAAACATCTTCATTTAACTGCAAGTTTTAAGACGTTATTTTTGGTCGAGGAGCAATATCGATATTTTAGCTGAATAAAAGATATTTAATTGAAAGAAAAATATTTAATATGACAATATTACAACTAGGCAACAATCGACTGCCACTCTTAGATTTTTGCCACAACAAAGCCAGTGGCGGAAACTGAAGTGAAAGTAAGGCAATTCCGAGCAATCATTAATTTATCCACGTTTTCGAATTGCCTTTTCCCCAGTTCTTTCGTTTTAGTAAACGTATCAACATTCTATTAGTTTGACTTGCATTTTTGTGCGAAGAAATCATTCCTTAAGACGGAAAATCAGCATAAAAACTCCACATAAGGGAACCTTTCTATTAGCACCGCCATATTCACCGAGTTTAGCTCAGTATCAACTCTGTTATGACGCTTTCCCGCAGGCCTCAAAATTCATGTTTGGTTTGCAAACAAAATTCTTGAAGATTATGTTTTCTTTGAAACCACCTCAGATTGGGCCAAGTATCTTACATTGTTGCAATCATGATATCCTATATACAGCTTTATCAAACTGTTCATTCAAGTTTTCACAAATGTTGTGACTAACGTCTACAGTCTGTCGTTTAAAATGTGCATATTACAAAAGTCCTGTTTCAGTGCAGCCTTTATGATGTCCCCAACAGTTCTGTATAAACTGCCAGACAGAATTGCACATTCCTCACAATTATATTGAAAAAATTAGCTGAAGAGTCAAGGAGACAAAACTATGACAGAAGACAAGACAGTGGAATAGTTTTGGGAAAACATTTTAATTCAGACTAAACGCGGATGAAATTACGGTTGATGTGGCTTGCTACATTCGTGTTCACATCCAGGTTTTCTTTTTGTTTCTTGTTTGCGAAGCGAGTGAATTGAAACTCAGTGAGAAAACAGACAGTAATCGTGTGGTGATCTGGAAATCACAATAAAATTCTTCACTTTAACACAGAAGAAAAGAAAAATTCCTAGCTGCCGATTAATAAAATCGAACGGTTCACCTGTCACGAGAAATTTTGTAATATTGTCAATGATGCTCCAAAACTTACAGAAAAGCAACCGGGAGATTTCATATCTCAATCCCCGAAGGGCTGGAGAGAACGGATGTTATTTGTCCAGCTACGAGGTGAATAAAATGCCACAACTGGCCGACTCGTCCATACATTTCCTCGACGTAAGAAAATTAACACTACTGACAGTTTTCAGCTGCGCAGAGTGGGTTTAAAAAGGCGCCCCTCGTTTGATGTTTCAAGGACTAGCGAACAATACAAACACCTGAAGCGAACGAGTCAGAAATCTTGAATAACCTTTATTTGACATCAATGTTGTGTCTATTAGCTTGCCTCGTAAGCAGCTGGGCTTTATATTACGGAATACGGATCAATGTGTTCACAAAATAAACGAAACCCTTTCTATCTAGATCTGTCTGTCCATCAGAACAAGTGCGCGCGCAGTAAATTAGGTTTAAACACATTTATAGTAGAAACTCGAGTTGTTATAGTTCCCAATACAGTTGTATTATAATATCTCAACAGATGTATGGTAGAAGAACGGGATTTTATATTCTATGTGTTCTTCTTTGTGATGACAGCTGGGGAAGGTTATAAGAAAACAAAACCGGCAACTACAAAAAAGCAAAGAAATCAAAGTTGTGGACAAAATATAAAGGCTTTATTAGGAGCAAAACTACCGAGTATAAAGACGTTATTGCTTATAAAACAGAATCACAAGTTCATACAAAGACGTATCACTAAAATCAAGCCGTGCAAGAGACGAAAACAAACTTCAAAACAATCCGCTTAATCTAAGTCTTCAACGCAAATAGTCTCACTAATATTTATCCTGTTCTTAAAATTGCTTCTAGATTCTGTTGAAAAAACTTAGAGATAAAAGCAAAAGTATTAAAAACTGCTCGAGTTACATGATAACTGTAATCACTTTTTCCGAGGTAATTTGAAGTTACACGTCAAACACAACTTGGCAAACTACAGCGCTAGTAAACATTTTTGCTCATAATAATTACCTTAAAATCTGTGCGACTTCTCAGTCTTGGAGCAAAACTTGCGAGAATTCGAAGAAACCTACAAACCAAACATTTGTTTAACTGCCCGAATAATTATCAGAACACAACAAAACTGGACGAAGCTTCCAGTATTGGAACAGGACATGTAAACAGTAAGTGGTACGCAGTTCTGGTACAACAGGAGACTTTTATGAAGCGCAAATATCAAGTCCATTTCTTCATTAACCGTTTTCACCAAAAACCGAGGCGGCGACGCTAACCTCAATCAATGTCTTGAAGTAATAAGCGAGCAGTTGATTAAAAAGAGCGGTCGCAGTCTTTTGTAGCTTTGCGCTTCGGGGCACATGAAAATACCCGACAAAATTTAATCAATTCCCTCGTTCTGGTTGTTATGCCTTTAACTTTAGTTACCACACAACCGCTATAAAATATTGTCATGTTCGCCAGATACGCACGGACAACGTGCACGCGTTTTGCAACGTGTTAGTTTCGTTAGAATCGTGCAGATTTTAAATGGGTTTTCGGCAGACGTGCAGTGTAGACTGACCAGGGGATAGACTAATAATAGCTATCTTTGTCCCTGCCTAACAGCGGCTTGCTTTGAAGTATGGCTTGCTCTCTCGCCGACTGTAATCTTAATAACCCTTGCAGGACTTCAAACCCATATGTGCTTTTGTTTTGTGAGCTGCGCAAGGCCTCGCAAGCGACCGTTGTAATTGCACGCCAATCTTAAATGAAAGTTACTCTTGTAAACTTTGTTGTCTGAGAGGAAAAGAATACAAATAAGTCCATACTGAGTTAGACACACCTTCGACCACGAGTGATCGTCAGGAAGGCCGATTGAACTTAAAATTGTTGAAATGCTCGTTATAAACATTGTCAGTGCACCAACTAAAAGCGGCCAAATCATTTCAGTCAGTGGTTGTAATTAAGCGCTTTCGTCAGTTTGAGATTTTGATCAAGCACGTATACTACAGATTAGAACGAACTAATTTCGTACAACGGAAAAATCAACTTGATAACATACATAAACAGCAAACATTTGCGATGTGAGGAGAATAAGTTAATCATTTATTTTTTAAAAAAGACCATTGCTTTTTTCTTCCTTTTCGGGCAAAATATTCGAATTATTTTCCGGCCAGTGAAAAAAAGAACATGTTATCGACCACCCGTCTGGCGGCTTGATTTAAAATCTCAAACGCCGCCGACTTCATTGCAAGAAAAGGCATCCTGGCTTAGAAGTGAAGGAATATGTCGTAATTATAGTAAAGAACCCCTTGAGGTGCTGCAATAAACCAACATGAAAAGTCTCATAAACGAAACCGTTATTGCCAACATTAAAAGTGAACTTAGTTCGTTTTAATGCTCTCTTAAACAAAGTAGCAATTAAGTACGCGGCGGGTCACGTTACAATCCTACAGCGCATGCGTTGAATTTCTGAGTCTTTGCGTCTCTGTTGCTGCATTTCTGGAGAAATAAGTTCGCGTTTTCCAGGTATATTCAACTAAAAATGTAAATGGTATGTTTGATAGTAAGTGGAGTAAACATAGATAGTTTTTCTTGCGTCTGTTTACGAAAAATGAGATTTGATAATCGATTTGGTTTGCAGCAATTAAACAAGAGTCAATTGACAAGGATATGATCGTAAATGTCTAATTCTGTATTGGAGAAGACGTTTCAACTTTCAACAGGCTTTTAAGTTTAACGTATACTTAACGACTGGCGTGAATGGAGCTGAATGTGTTTACGCTTGTCACAAAACAACGAATTGTCAAAGTTTGGCACTAAGCTAAACAATGATAAAGAAGATGCCTTTTGACAACAGGAAAGCTATATCAGTCATTAGATTTTAAAAATATTGTTTGTCTTTGAATTACGAAAAACAAGGGTCGAAAATGAAAGGACAGCATTCAATTCTCGAAGGTGTCGTTTCTGAAACAATATTTTCAGTCTGGGGTCTCGATTAGGGAATATGGAAAGTAGGATAGATAAAGGACAACAGTTCAGGCGAGGAAAAATTTGGATTTTGAGAATAAAGCCTTATATGTATAATGACTATAATGCCATGTGAAACCGTTTAATTAAATGTCGAAGATTCCTCTTTGAAAAATATACCTGCTTTTGTTAGAATCGAAACTAGTACGCGCCGTTTCAAGTGGATTGCCGCTCAAGCCACAAAGCTGACCGAAACGAAAAAAAAAACAAATCTTGAAAAATCAACAACTAAAATTCAGGTCACAGTTTAATTAAAAGGCCTTAATCATGTGGGGGCGGCAAAAGACAATAAGACTACCGACGTATCTTTGTGCGTAGCCGTCGCGTTTAGAAGATTCATTTCTTCCCTCGAGCTGCTTAACTGTAGTTTTAAGCCGCGTTGGTTTTATGTTCACATCAGCCGGAAAACACTGCCAAAAACGATTCAACAATCAATTTACAATCAAATAATGCTTTTTTCATTTCGGTTTCCCTTATTGAACAAACGGCGAAGCCCGAACTTTTAGACGGACAACTCTTGTCTGATAATATAAAGACTTTTTACCAAAATGATAACGGGAAACCTGTTTTGACAAGGCTTGTCGCTTTATTTGTCGGTAAGATTCGTAGGCAAAATATTTACTTAATAAAAATCAATATCGGCTCTTTATGAGGCGCGCTCTTTAATTCCAAAAATCCACACCATCCCACGTTAATTAAAATAAGGATGTTGAAATTGATTATTAGAAAAGCTAATAAAAGTGCCTTGTGTGGATGGCCGGCGCGCGGATAAATCAACATTTTAAAGAGAGACCGGCTTAGGCTTATTCAAACTAATTTGCCGAAGATTGTGAACAGGTTTTCCGTATCGCTGGTATATCAAAGTATTCGGTAAACATGTTATTTGGTTAACAGTTTTTCGCAGCGGGAAAGTTTGTTTTTAGAACTTCTCGCACTGTCGGCTGACATGTTCATTGTGCAGGCTTTGTTTGCTTAAGTGAAAGACAATTTTATTTGCTCCTTCTGCGCGTCTATTGCACGCAGAGCGGCGGGTTTTGTTGCGTTATTAAACGGTGATAGAAAGACCTCTTTGAACTAGCCGCTTCCAATCGAACCCTGTTGGAAATTTCATAATACAAATTTTCATCTTGTTTTTGCCGCGCCGAAAACGCTTAGTGCAAAAAAAAACCCTTTTCTTAGATCTCATTTATTTACTGCTCTAGTTTTACGTATTATAGAATTAGAATCAAACTCACTTCAATCAAACTTTGCTGCTGAAAACGGCATACATAAATGTTACAAAGTTATTCCAAAAACTAATAAACTTGCGTTTAATTACACTATGCTAGAGCGCTTCGCTTTTATTCTGTAGTTATTAGAATTATAGAGGTGTGAAATAACCCACTTGTTACCTGCACACTCGTGCGTTACATAATACAATTCGAAAGATGGAAGAAACACACTTCACAAAGTCTGTTGATGGCCTGTGGCTATTTCTTGCCGCCAAATATTGGTAATAAAAATTAGTTTAAATTTTCATAAGTTCTATAGTCCGCTTTCTTAGCCTCAAGGCTACAGACGAGATTAACGTTCTTGAGATGTTTAGTCAAAGCAATTTGTATTCAAAATGTCAAAATTAATAAAGTTCAAACAAGGCTTTTGAATTTGAAGAGAGCAGGTTGATTTAAGCCGACGGTGTCATTAACTAAAATAGCAGCCGAACACTACCGAGAACTAACGAAGTTTATCCGAGCAACGAAGTTTATCCGAAAATCACCGCACTTTCAAACGTCTTCGAAAAAAATGCATTTGCAAGCAACATTTCAGAATAATTGGATTTTTGAAGTTTCAGAATAATTGGGAATGTGTGAAGTAATAAGTAAACAAAATAAAACGTTTTATAAAACAAGTAAGAAAAGAAAAAACAGCTTAATTCAACATTACTGATGTAATTACGGTAATTATTACAAACAATAACTTGATAGCAGCAGGTAAGTCAAGAATTGACAATAAATGACAAAACTTTTAAGTTTCAAAGACACGTTTTGGCAAATTCTTCTGTCATTTTCAATTGATTGATTTACAAACAACAACTTAAATTTTACAAATAAGTAGCTCTAGTCCAGGTATCATTTGGAAATGAATCCATGCAGGTGTTTTTTTTATTGTTTTTCTATTTCAATCCTTTGTTTCACCGGCACGAGAGAGGATGAGAGTAAGAGAGTTATTCCCTCATATAGGTCCTCTTCCCTAGGTTATCCCTCGTAAGCTATTTTTAAACATGGCATCCAGTCCTCGCGTTTCGTGGATGTTCTCCTGGAGGATGAAAATGCCCGTAAAGCCGCTTGGGTTGTCCACGTGACTAGTAAAATTTGTGACACAGGATTGGCTATTTTCAGACCCTTCTGGGATTTCAGAACCCAGACGTGATCTAAAACTAACTCAAAATCTATATCGGGGTCAATTCTCTTACCAATCATTCTCTCCGGTCTTGACCAATTATGTCCTGATTTGCTGTTTACGTTTTCACGTTCTAACAGTAGAACACTTTTAAAACTACAATGGCGTCAGTTTTCTTAGAATCCATAGTTTTAGTATGGCTGCCCCAGTTCTCGGTAACAATTCTTTCAATTTCATTTTTTTTTGACGTGATCATAATGAGCTCACAGTCGTTATAGCAAACAATTTCACCAAGAGGAAGGCTTATATTTGAGATCATCAAATGCAAAACTATATGGTGAATAAGATAGATTTAAACACTGAGGAATTCTGGGCAGCAAACATGTGACCACACCACCTCATCATGTTATAATCAAAATTAGTCTTCAACTATTATTGTCAAAGCAATTGTTTGGTGAGGGTTTTGTTATATCTGAAATAAGTCGAAAGGTTGTAGTATTCGTGGTTCTTATCTACTGTTAAG